>ORJL010165292.1_pt1 | contig 15610 bp, 12 predicted proteins | sample 1779941 | NCBI WGS metagenome assembly ORJL01 (sample SAMEA104232317, study PRJEB22302) | groundwater metagenome | biome: forest; feature: aquifer; material: groundwater | place: USA | collected 2011-08-07 | depth 5.8 m | reverse complement strand
CGCACGGCCAGGCCGGTGATGGCGCTGCCCGGCGGCAGGTTCACGCCGAAACCGTAAAACTGATGACGGTCGCGTTTGGCGCTGCTGCATTGCACCGCGCCCGCGACGCCGCTGTTCATGTCGGCGGCGAACAGGCCATCGGAGCCATAGGCATTGGCGGGCGATTGTTCGTATCCGTTGTTGTCGCCCGCCCTGGTGGTTTGCGCCGCATCGGCAGTGGGCGAGAGCCAGCCCGTGTCTTGCGCGAAGTTCGCAATCACTGACAGGGTGGAGGAGACGGTGACGCTGACCGGCGAGGTGACGCCGCTGAGGTCGCCACCCCAGCCGGCAAAACTGTATCCCTGGCTCGGCGCTGCCGTGAGCTGCACCACTGTGCCCCCCGTGTAGCCCGTTCCCCCGCAGTTGGGGGGCGGGTCGGCGATCACGTTCCCGGCCAGCGGCGGCGTCGCCCCCGTCGTTAACAGATAACACGAACCCAACGATACCACCACGCCGTCGAGCACATCACTGTCAATGTTGATCGTGGCGCCGCCCCACGTTTCGTTGTGGCCGCCCGCATATTGATGCAGGCGCTGCGAGCCGACCCACAGCGTGTTGTCGAGGCAGACGAGATTCCACACCGAGGCGTTGGCGTTGTAGCTCGAATAGTTCCACCACGCCGCCCAAATTTGATCGGGCACGTTGGCGATGAGAGCGAAGTCGCTGATGGCCGACGAGCACGTGGCCCCATAGACTCCGACGGTGTTCCCGCGCGCGCGCAGTTGACTCGTCCAACCGGAGATGAACGACTTGGCCGCGTTGCGGCACGCGCTGTTGCTCGTGTCGTAGGCTTCGAGGTCGTAATAGATCACGGTGCCGGTTTTGTCGGGCAGCGGCAGGCCAAGATTGAAGGCGACGTTGAGCGCGGCATCGGCTTCGGCCGCGCCTTGAGTGAACGCGGTGGCGGTGTCGTAGCTCATCTTCGTCACGCCGGGGATGGTGGAGCACGCGGCCTGCGGCCCGACCCAGGTAGGGATGAATTGCCAGCCTTGCGCGGCGAGGCTGTTGATGAACGCCGACGTGAGCGTGCCGCAAGCGGAGCGGCTGCTGCCGCCGATGTACAGATTCCACACGCGGTACGGGCCGGCGATAAACCACGTTTGCATGTCGGTGAGGGTGGGGAGGGTGCAGCTATCGAAGCCTTGACCCTGAAAGACGGCGGTGCGCCCGCCGACCGCGCTCACTGCCGACGCAGGGGAAGCTTGCTCAACCGTGGCGGCTGCCTCGCCGGGAAGCGGGAGCGTCGTCCACGAGTCGCCGCCGTCGTCGGTGCGGAGGAGCCACGAGGTTTGGGTACAGCCCCCTGCCCCGCACGCGCCGCGCGCGGCTTTGGCCCAGCCGGTTTGCGGCGAGGCCATCTGCACTTCGGTCACATCCGGTTGCAGCACGGCGCGCCCGGCCTGCGCCGACCCCAGGGCCAGCGGCACGTCTGCGCCCGCGCTTACGGTCTGTGTGCTCACCGCTTGCCACGAGTCGCCGCCATCGGCGGTGACGAAGAACGTCACGCGCGTTTCGGTTTCGCTCACTTGCACCACGGGCGCAAGGCCGTGCAGGGCGTCGTCGAACCGGGGCAGCCGGTAGCGCGGCGGGCGCATGTCCCCCCCGGAATCGATCCCGAGCGACACGGCATCCCACGAGAGTCCGCCGTTCGCCGTGCGGAAGAGTCCGCCCACGCCCGCCGTCCAGCCGTGCAGCGAATCCACAAAGCGCACCGGCTCGCCCATCGGCAGCGACAGCCGCGCCCACGTGTGGCCGCCATCGGTTGTACCAAACAACGCGCCCACGCTGAAGGCAGCGCCGGTCACCCGTTTGACCACCAGCCAGCCGGTGTCGGCGTTGATGAATTGAAAATAGAATGCCCCGGCCAGCGCGGCGTCGTCGCCCGGCGCAAACAGAGCCAGCGGCCATGTTTGCCACGCCGCCCCGCCGTCGTCGGTGCGGGCCAGAGTGTACGCCCCACCCGAGGCGCTGAGGGCGTAGCCGTGCGCTTCGTCGGCAAAGGTCACGGCATCGAGCGACTCGAGCGGCGGGGTGATGTCGGCCCACGAGCCGCCGCCATCGGCGGTGCGCCACAGACGCCCGCCCACTTGCGCCCAGCCCACCTGCGCCGAAAAGAGTCCGAACGCGCCCAGCCCGCCCGCCGTGGGCGTTTGCGCCGCCGGGGCGGCGCTCAGCGTGCCGAGCGGAGCGAAGGCCGCGAGAGCGAGTGCCAGTGCAGCAAGCGCAGCGAGTGCCGCGAGCGCGCGCCAGAGTTTTCGCCGATTGTGGTGCTGCAAGCGTGGCATAATTTCACATTCCCCCTTCGCGGACGTTCTGACCAGAGTGTGCAATTCCCGTACCAGCTTGAGTCTAACACGCCCGGCGGTCGGCCGTCGTAGGTTATCGGTAGGGTTGACGATTCTTCGATGGTACACTGTCAACGAATTTCCGGAACATCAGCCACCACGCTTACGACCCTCCGAAATCCAGAGGCCACATTGGCCCAAAACGAGCCCTACGTGCAATTGCAGATGATCTGGCCGGAGCGCCTGTTGAACGCCCCGCCTGTGGTGCGAGTGCCGCCCGGATATTCGCTGCGCACGTATCGCAAGGGAGACGAGCCACGCTTTTACAAGGTGATGGAGTTGGCCGGGTGGCCGGCGTGGAATGACGAGAAGCTGAAGCCGTGGATGGCAAGAATCCCGCCGGAAAGTTGGTTCATGGCCATCCACGATGAGAGCGGCGAGATTGTGGCGACGGCGATGGGGCTGCATGATCACTCTGAGCAGCATCCCTTTGGCGGCGAGTTGGGCTGGGTGGCCGGTGATCCGGCCCACGCGGGCAACGGCCTGGGCATGGCGGTCTGCGCTGCGGTGACGGCGCGGCTCATCGGCGCGGGCTACCGCAACATTCACCTGTACACCGAGCACTGGCGGCTGGCGGCGTTGAAAACCTATCTGAAGCTGGGGTACGTGCCGTTTCTGTACACGCCGGAGATGCCGGAGCGGTGGCGGGCAATTTGCGCGCAGTTGCAGTGGCCGTTTACGCCGGAGGGGTGGAAGCCGTAAACGCCGCGCCCATCATCTTTCACTTCAACATCGTACTTGAGAGCCGCCTGCGGCATCATAGTGTTTTACCCTGGCTGGTCTCTAAATTCATCGTCTAATTATACTGCAAGCGCCTGCTCGCCATCTTTGACCGGTATGCGGTCATGGAAGGGATGAGTGGCATCACGATTCGGTGCACGTCATCGTCAGCCTCACGCCAGTTCCACGCAACTGTGCGAGAATACCGCCCGCCGCGCGCAACAAACTTGCCTGCCATGCATGCCAAAGGGCATTGACGAGCGAATCTTCGCGGTAACGGGACTCAACAGCTCACCAAGGGCACGGCATGAAATCAACGCGCTCACTCGAACAGTTTCTCGCCATCGGCGGCGTCGCCATGTGCGCGATCATTTCAGCACTCATCTGGCAGAGCGTCAGTGCCCGGCAACCCATGTGGCCGCTGCCGGCGCTGTACCTGCTTGAGATGGTTGCCCCGAGCCTCGCCGCCGCGCTGGGCAACGCCCGCCATAGACCCCAACTACGCTCCGGGCGGCCGGTAGGCGACCGCCCGCGCACGGCCAAGGGCGTCCAGGGTTTCCTCGACTGTGAGCAGCGGCGTCGTCTCGAATTTCGACAACGAGCCACCGCCGCTGATCGCGATCGCGACTGCGGCCATCGAGACGTTGTCAGGCGCTTCCCAGAGATTGTAGCCGTCGTAAGCGCCGAACGCGTACCAGAAGCCGTGCAGCTTCCCGCCGACTGACTCGATGTACTTGCGTGCAGCCTCGCGGCGGTCTTCGGGGTTCTTCGTGAATCGAGCCCAAGTCTCCGGAGTATAGCTGAAGCGCGTCAAATAGAAAGCCATGGCCACAATCCTCCTTCCCGTGTGTGTGTAGTTTGCACTGTTGTATCAGCCATTGCTCTGCCAGCGCAGAGCATGATGGAGAGTGACGTGAGTTTCAGTTTCATAATGTTTCTTTTCACGGAATTCCAATCCGCTTTTTGTCCCTGCACTCAGGGTAGTTTTACGGAAATCAATTCCACCCTTCCGACCAGCAAAATCATTGTATATCAACTTACACCAAAAAGCAACTACATGACCACCGAATCCCCTAAACTCCTCGACCCGCGCCGCCCCGCTCGCCGCAATTCCTCCTCGCGCTCCGGCACGGCGCGACAGTTCACCGTGCCGCACCGTCAAATAATCAATCGCGCCGGGGAACAACTGGCTGAACTACACCCCCAACTGCACCGGCCACGGCAGCGACTCGTTGGCTGCGCCTGCGACGCGCGCAGGCCGGAGGAAGTCAAGGTTATGGGATGCAACAAAGACCCGGTTACCCCGCCGAGGGATCAGTCCATATACGCAACAGCGTGCGCAGCATGATTTTGAAATCGAGCCAAATGGACCAGTTCTCGATGTACCACAGGTCGTATTTGGTGCGTTCTTCGATGGACGAATCACCCCGCAGCCCGTTGACCTGCGCCCAACCCGTCAGCCCCGCCTTTTCGCGGTGGCGCTCCATGTAGCGCGGGATGCGCTGCTGGAACTCCTCCACAAACCGCGGCTGCTCGGCGCGCGGCCCCACGAGACTCATATCGCCCAACAGCACGTTGATCAACTGCGGCAACTCGTCCATCGAAAAGCGGCGGATGAGCACCCCCAGCCGGGTGCGGCGCGGGTCATTCTTCACCGTCCACTGGGCCCGGGCTTCGGCATCCTCCCGCATCGAACGGAATTTGATCATCGGAAACGGTTGGCCGTCGAGGCCCACGCGTTCCTGCACGAAAAACACCGACCCCGGCGAGTCCAGTTTGACGAGCAGGGCGATGAGCATCATGATGGGGGAGGCGGCCACCAACCCGGCGGCGCTCACGGCCACGTCCACCACCCGCTTGAGGCTGAGCTTCCAGCCGCGCAGGGCCACGTCGCGCACGGTGAGCAGCGGCAGCCCGGCCAAGTCGTCCACCGTCACCCCGGCGGTGATGATCTCGAACACGTCGGGGAACACTTTGATGCTCACCCGCCCCCGCTGGCACAGGCTGATCAGCCGCAGCATTTCCTCGTGCAGCACCGACGGCAGCGCGATGATCACTTCGTCAATGGCGTGCTCGTCAATGAGGCGCGGCAGATCGTCGGAGCGGCCCAGCACCGGCACGCCCAGCACTTCCGGCGGGGAGTCTTCGCCGTTCACCAGTCCTATGATTTCGTAACCCAAATAGGGCGACCACTGGATTTTTTGCACCACCACCCGGGCCACGTCGCCGGTGCCCACGATGAGCAGGCGCTCGCGCCCGTGCCCTTGCCGTTGCAGGCCGTTGCGCGCGCGCTGATGCGCCCACCGGCCAAAGGTCACCAGGGCAATACCCAGCACCCACGCATAGACCAAAGTCGCGCGGGGGTAATCCACTTCCAGCACCGTGTTTTTGAAGAAGAGGGTGGAGAACGAAACCGCCAACAGCGAGCCGATGCTCACCGCGCCGAGGATGGCGTAGAACTGATCCACCCGCGACCGCACGATGTGATACATGCGGTAAAAGAACATCACGATGAGCACGCAAATGACTTGCAGCGTGATGAGGCCGGTATAGGCGGCGAGCGGGCTGAGAGCCACCGGCTCTGCCGGGAAGGGGATGACAGCCCGCAGCACGTAGGCGAGGATAAACGCCAGCACCGTCATAGCCGCATCGACGGCGACGAGCGAGATGGTGGTGAGGGTGCGGAAGCGAGTAGTGGTCATACAGCTTTCATTACGCGGCCGATGTGGGCAACCGGGGCATGGCCGGGCCGGGGAGGCCCAGCCGCGCCGACAGCGCCGCCCGCATGGCTACCCGATCATCCCACGGATACTCGATTTCGCCAAAGCACATGCTTTGCTCGTGCGCCTTGCCGCAGGCCATCACCACGTCGCCCGGGGCGGCCAGGCCCACGGCAAAAGCAATCGCCTCGCCACGGTCGGCGATGCGCCAGAAGGTGCGGCCCTCGCGCCCGCCTTTGGCCTCTGCGCCCGCCGCCGACTCGGCCATGATGGCCGCCAGCGATTCGGTGCGCGGGTCTTCAGCAGTGATTACGGCGAGGTCGGCCAGTTCGGCAGCCACTTCGCCCATCCAGCGGCGCTTGGCTACATCGCGCAATCCCGCCGAGCCGAATACGACAATGACCCGTCCTTTATTCACCACCGAGAACACGGAGTCCACAGAGTTATCTATTTTTTCTTTCTCTTTCTCCGTGTTCTCCGTGCGCTCCGTGGTGAAACTCTTCCCGCCGGCCAGTTGCCGCGCCGTTTCCAGCGCGCGTTTGAGGCCGTTGGGCGTATGGGCAAAATCCACAATGGTGGTGAAGTTCTGGCCGAGATCGATTCGCTCCATGCGGCCCACCACGCCTTTGAGCGAAGCGATGCCGCGTTGCACAACCTGCGGCGGCAAGCTCAAACCCACCAGCCCGACGGCAATGGCAGCGAGGCAATTGGAGATATTGAAAAGGCCGATGAGTGACGTTTGGAAGTGGGGGTCGGAGGTCAGAGGTCGGACGCCGGATGAGCGGGCGGTGAAGCGAGTCGAGTCGGGGGTGTGATTGATTTCGGTGGCGCGCACGTCGGCGGGGGCGGCGATGCCGTAAGAGACGTGCGGCACGCTGAGGCGCGCGCGCAAGTACTCATACGAGCTGTCGTCGGCGTTGAGCACCGCGAGCTTTTCCACGCCCGGTTTTTTGTGAGCCGTTGCCAAACCCTCGAACAGCTTTGCCTTCGCGGCGCGGTAGTTTTCCAGCGAGCCGTGAAAGTCGAGATGCTCGTGGGTGATATTAGTCACCACGGCGAAGTCAAAATCACAGGCGGCCACGCGGTGCTGGGCCAACCCGTGCGAGGTGGTCTCCAGCACGCAGTGCGTCATCCCGGCCGCGGCCATTTGCGCCAAATAGCGTTGCACATCCGGCGCATCGGGCGTAGTGGTGTGCAGGCCCGTGTCCAGCACTTCATCGCCGATGACCGCGTTGACAGTGCTGATCATCCCGGCTTTGAGTCCGGCGGCGAGCAACACACTGTGGATGAGATTGCAAGTGGTGGTCTTGCCGTCGGTGCCGGTGACGCCGATCATGACCAGTTTGCGGGCCGGGAAGTCGTGATAGGCGGCGCACAGCCAGGCCAGGGCCTCGGAAGAATTAGGGACTTGGACGTAAGCAAGGTGTGGGGGTGTGGGAGTACGGGAGTCTTCGCCGACAATGGCGGCTGCGCCGCGCTCGATGGCGTTCGGAATGAACTGGTGGCCGTCCGTGTTGCCGCCGCGCCGGGCGACAAACAGCGCGCCGGGCGTCACGCAGCGCGAATCGTGTTCGATGCCGAGGATGTCGGGGTCGCCGGGGGAGCGCTGCAGGGCGGCAGGCAGCGCCGAAACGAGAGTGGAAAGACGCATGACGAGGATTATACCAAGCCCGCCCGTGGCAGAATCAAAAAGGGCCGAGTCGCCCCCGGCCCTTTTTTGATCTTCATTCGCGCCGCCGCTCACGCGCCCGGAAACAACTGCCCGACAGCAGCCTTGAAGCCGGACAGAAGCGGCGAGGTCAATTCGTCTTCGGCATACAGCGTCGCCGCCAACCTGAGCGCGGCGTTTTCGCGGCGATACACTTCAATCGTCTTGGCGTGCCAGTCGGCAATCCAATACTCGCGCACGCCGCGCACCGAATACAATCTCAGCTTGGCCTCGCGGTCACGCCGTTCGTTTTTGCTGCCGGGGGACAGCACCTCGACAACCAGATCGGGTGCATCGTGCAATTTGCCGTCTTCGCCAAGCACAAGTTCCAATCGTTCGTTGCTCACCCAAGCGACATCAGGAGCAACAGCATTTTCTTCGTCGAAAACCACACCCGGCGCTTGAGAGGCGCTGCCCGACCGATTTTCAGCCGCCCACTTGTCCAGCGCAGCGAAGATACGTCCGCTTGTTTGCTGATGAAACCAGTGTGGTTGAGTGGACACAAACAGTTCTCCCTCGATGATCTCGTAACGTTTCCCTTCTTCAATCGGGAAAGATTCGAGATCGCCGATTGTCCAACGAACAGCGGTTTGTGCCGTGAGCGCGCTCATGACCGTATTCTACTACTGAATCGACTGCCTTAACCCTTCCAGCTTGCCGCGCGCCGAGCCGTCAATGATGCGGTCGCCGACGCGCACCACCAGCCCGCCAAGGATGGCCGGGTCCACGCGGAAGCTGATGGCCGACGCGCCGGTAAGGCTCGTCTTCACCGTAGCCTGTTCGGCGTCGGTGAGCGGCAGGGCCGAGGTCACTTCGGCGGCCAGGCCGGAGGCCTTGACGCCTTCGACCATTGTCACCTTGCCGGCGTTGATGCCGCTGAAGAATTCTTCAATGAGCGTGCGAGCGTAGGCCTGTTCCTTCTGCAGGATGCCGCCCACCACTTGTTGCGAGGCCGCCAATGCCAGCGCTGCCACCTGCGGGCGCAGGTCACCCAGCACACGGCCGCGCTCCAGTTCGGCGTCCGAGGCAGCCGACTTGACGATGCGGGCTTTCTCTTCCTCCGCACTGGCGCGCACCCCGGCGGCAGCCTGTTCGGCGCGCTGAGTGGCCTCGGCCACTTTGCGGGCCGCTTCGGTCTGGGCCTCGGCGATGATCCTGGCCGCTTCTTTTTCGGCGTTGGCCCGCGCCTCAGAGGCTACGCGGGCGTCTTCGAGGCTCTGAGCGATCTTGGCCTTGCGGTTATCCAGCATTTTGAGAATCGGCTTGTAGGCCCAAGCGTAGAGCACCACCACCAAAATGACGAAGTTCAAAAGCTGGACGAGGAAAAACCCGAGATTGATACCAAGTGCTTCCATGGGTTGCTCCTTAGGCGGCGAAGATGATGATCAGGGCCACGGCCAGCGCGTAAATGGCGACGGCTTCGGCAAAGGCGATGCCCAGAATCATGTTCGTCTGGATGGTGCCGGTGGCGTCGGGGTTGCGGCCCATGGCCTGCACCGCGCCGTTGACTACGATACCCACGCCGGCGCCGGCGCCGATAGCGCCCGTCATGGCCAGACCGGCGCCGATAAAGCGCATGGCATGGAGAAAAGTTTCAGGGTCGTTCATGATGGAAAATCCTCCTCAGAGATTATGAAAGGTCAAGTTGAATCAGTTGATAAGTGAAAGGCTAGTGCCCTTCTCCATGCTCATCGCCGTGGTGACTGATGGTCGCCTGGCTGATGAACACCAAAGCCAGCATGGAGAACACGTAGGCCTGAATGGCGCCCACGAATACTTCAAGCAGGTACAGCGCGCTCGGCACTACTACGGCGGTGAGCGCCCCCAGGATGGAGATCAGCAGCGCCCCGGCGAAGATGTTGCCAAACAACCGGAAGCCGAACGAAAGGATTTTGGCAAACTCCGACACCAGCTCCAGAATGCCCACGCCAAAGTCGATGACGCCGAACATGGGCACGGTGAACATGGTGCGCGTGTTGACGAACTTGCCGAAGTACGCCGCGCCCAGCGCCCACACGCCGAAGACCTGGATGAGCACCACGGTGGCGACCGCCAGCGCGAAGGTGAAGTTCAAGTCGGTGGCCGAGCCGCGCAGGTAGGGGATCACTTCACAGGAGGTGCACAAGCCTTCCCCATGGCTCTCGGCACCCTCGACAGTCGCCTCGGCGGCGTGTTCTACCGGCCAGCCCTTGTCGAGGGCGTACACGTTGCCAAACAGGTGAACCGGCGCGTAGCCTTTAACCGAGCCGTGCGCCTGCTCAAGCCGCCCGATGCTCTCGAAGCCGGGAACTAATTTGACCATGTTGGCGGCGAACACCAGCAGGAAGATGGTGGCCGTCCACGGGAAGATGCGGCGCGCCCATTTGCCCGCCGCGCCTTCGGCGGCGTTCCACAGAAATTCGATGAGGAATTCCGTGAAGTTGTAGAAGCCCTCGGGCACCAGCTTGCCGCTGGCGGCAAATCGCCATGCGCCAAAGGCCATGAGGATCAGCACAAAGTCGGCGACGAAGGTGGCGAGCAGCGTGTTGGTGATGGGCGAACCCTTGGCAATCGGCTCGCCGGGCAACACCACCGCCGGGCTAATGGGGCGCAGGAAGCCGGGGCCCATGAACGCAAAATACACGCCCAACAGGATCAGCGCCAGCACAATCCAGCGTTTGACCGGCAAGCGCTTTTGATGAGTCTCACTCACTGGGATTCTCCTCCTTGACCGGGCGCGCCGATGCCGGTTGGACCGGCTTGATTTTTGCGACGGCGCTCAGGGCAACCCGGAACATGACAAATATGGTGACCGGCACCGAACCGATCAGCAGCACAATGGTGAACAGCGGCTTCGTGTGCAGAAACCCGTCGAGCCACAACCCGCCAAACAGCGCGCCAAACACAATGAGCAGCGTGAGGCAACCGACTTGGCCGGCGAAACCGGCGAGGCCAAGGTTAAGCGCATACTGATTGTTGTTTGGTTTTGGCGTCATCGGCAGAGTTCGCGAATTATATCACAAGCAAAAAACGCCGGTCAATCAAAATATTCCGCAACTCCGCGCCCTCTCGATGGAACTTCCCCACACCCACTCAGAACAACGAGGCTGCCGCTTGAGCCGCCCAGTCGAGCCACGGGGCGGCCACCACGCCGACGAAGATAATGGCAAAGCACAGCAGCGACAGCGCGAACACGTAGGGCCGGGGCACCGGGATGGGTGAGGCCCCCTCCGGCGCAGGTTTGACCCAAACCCATTTCAGCACGATCAGATAGTAGTACAGCCCGACGATGGAGTTGAGCGCGCCGACGACGACGAGCCAGGTGAGGTCCGAGCGCATGGCGGCGGCGAACACGAAGAACTTGTTGATGAAACCCGCCAGCGGCGGCATGCCGCCGAGCGACAGGAAGGCCACCAGCATCGCCAGCGCCAGAGGCGGCGACCGGCGGCTCAGCCCGGCGTAGTCGGCAATTTCGTCGGAGCCGGAGACGCGGGCGAACAAGATGACGACGGCAAAGGCGGCGAGGTTGGTGACCACGTAGCCGATGAGATAGAACAACGCGGCGGCCACGCCCTCTTGCGAAAATGCCACCACGCCCATCAGCGCATACCCCGCATGAGCGATGGACGAGTACGCTAACATGCGCTTGATGTTGTTCTGCTTCAGGGCCAGCAGATTGCCCAGCGTCATCGTCACCGCCGAAATGGCCATGAGCATGGGCAGCCAACTGGTGCTGGGCATGCGCAGCGCCATGCCCTGAAAGCCCGCGACGAACACGCGCATGAGCACGGCAAACCCGGCGCTCTTCGACGCCACCGACAGGAAGGCCGTTACCGGAGTGGGCGCGCCCTCGTAAACGTCGGGCGTCCAGAAGTGAAAGGGCACGATGGCGACTTTGAACCCGACGCCGACGATGATGAGCACGGAGGCCACCACCGTGATGAACGGCGGCACCGACCCGTTTTGAATGGCCGCGGCAATGGCGTAAAGGTTGGTCTGGCCGGTGTAGCCGAACAACAGGCTGAAACCGTAGAGCATGACGGTGGCCGTGAACGCGCCAAAGAGGAAGTACTTGAGGCCGGCTTCTGCCGATTTGTCGTTGTCGCGCAGGAAGCCCGCCAACACGTAGAGGCCGATGGAAGTGGTTTCCAGCGACAAATACAGCATGACCAGATCGGCGGAGGCGGCCATGAAATTCATGCCGAAAACCGAGGCGATCAACAGGGCATAGAATTCGCCCCTGCGGCCCAGGCCCTCCACGTCCATGCTGATGAGCGAAGTGATCGCGCCGGCAAACATGAAGATCATGCGGAACACGAACGAGAGCAGGTCGTTGCGGATCATGCCGCCGAACAGCAAAGCGTTGTCGCCGTTGGGGATCGAGAAGATGAGAGCCAGGGCCATGGCGGCAAACATGCCCACGGCGGCCACCAGCCCCAATTGGCGGCGGCGGCTTTCGGGCAGGGACACGTCCAGCCCCATCACCACGGCGGCCAGTATTACAAGCAGAAATTCAGGCGCCAGCACGAGCAAGTGCGCCGATTGAAAATCAACCAGGTTCATGAGTTATGCGCCTCCGAAAATGCGGAGCACTGCGATGACGCCCGAAGACACCATGGGGCCCATGAGTATCGGAAAAAGCCCCACTGCAATAATGGTGGTGGATAGCACCGTGATGGCCACCTTGTCCAGCACGGTCACGTCGCCCACGTGATGATCATGCTCTTCGGAAATCTCGCCGAAGAACACGCGCTGAATGGCAATGAGCAGATAGGCCGCAGTGATCACAATGGCAAGGGCGGAGATGACGGCGATCCAGGCGTAGTACGGAGCGATGAAGTCCGCCGTGTTGGTACCCGCGCGCCACAGGCCCATGAAGATGGGCAGCTCGGCCATGAACCCGGCAAACCCGGGCATGCCCATGGAGGAGAGGCTGGCGATTGTGAAACCCAGCAACACAAAGGGCATCTTCCTGGCCATGCCCCCCAGCTCGGGCATTTGCCGCGTGTGCGCCCGGTCGTACACCATGCCCACCGTGGCAAAGAGCATAGCCGTCATCACGCCGTGCGCGAACATTTGCATCGCCCCGCCCACGTAGCCGGTGTAGTTCATGGTGGCAAAGGCCATTGACACCAGGCCCATGTGCGACACCGACGAGTAGCCGATCATGTATTTGAGATCGGTCTGGCGCATGGCGATGAACGCGCCGTAGACGACGTTGATCACCGTCAGCACGACGATCCACGGCAGGTGAGCTTTGGCGCCTTCGGGCAGCAGCATGATGCCCACCCGCAGCGCGGCGAACGCGCCCAGCTTCATCAGCACGCCGGCGTGGAACATGGACACGGCGGTGGGCGCGGCCACGTGGCCGTCTGGGCTCCAGTTGTGGAAGGGATAGATGCCGCCCAGCACCGCAAAGCCAAAGAACACAAACGGGAACCACATCCACTCAAAGGGGTGCGATCCGAGCAGCGGCACGTTGATGTTGAAGTTGAACGCGCCGGCGGCCTGCGCTTCGGCCATCTTGAGCATGTCGAAGGTGTAAACCCCGGTGGCGCGACCCACGGTGACGTACATAGCCAGCGCGCCGACCAGCGAGACGAGCGAGCCGATGAACAGGAACAGTGTCAGCTTCATGGCCGCATATTCACGCGTCACCTTCCAGCCCCAGATGGCGATGAGCAAGTACATGGGGAAAACGGCGATTTCGTAGAAGAAGAACAATTGAAACAGATCGAGCGACACGAACACGCCGAACACGCCGGTGGCAAGGATGAAGAGGAAGGCGAAAAACTCGCGCGGGCGGTCGTCAATGCCCCACGAGATGAGCACGCCGGTGAAGATGACGATGCCGGTGAGGAGCACCATGGGATTGCTGATGCCGTCCACGCCCACGTGGTACGAAATGCCGAAGCGCGGTATCCAGTCAGTTTTTTCCACAAACTGGTAACCGCCCTGCCCCACGTTGTAACTGAAGTAGACGAACAGCGACAGCCCCAGGCACAACGCCGCCCCGGCCAGCGCCGCCACGCGCGTTTCCGTCTTGCGGTCTTCGGGAATGAGCAGCAGCAATACGCCGACGATCAACGGTGTGAAAGTAATAATACTGAGAAAGGGAAACTGCATAAGAGCCTCTGGAATTCACAATGCACAATTCACAATGCTCCATTGTGCACTGCGCATTGTGAATTGTGCCTTCGCTAACCTACCAGCCGCTTGACCGCTTCGTTAATCACGCTCGCCAGCCACCACGGCCACACGCCAATGAGCAGCATCAGCGCCATCAGCGGGGCCACGACGACGATTTCGCGCTTGTTCATTTCCATGTTGTGGCCCGCCCACCTGGGGTTCTTGGGGCCGTGCAGCACTTTTTGGATGCCCTTGAGGATGTACGCGCCGGTGAACAGCAGGCCCAACATGCTGATGGCCGTGACCAGCGTGAACACCGGCCACGCGCCGCGCACCACGGCGAACTCGGACACGAAGCCGCTCAACCCCGGCAGGCCCAGCGAGGCCATCGAACTGAAGAGGAGGATGCCGCCGTAGATGGGCGCATACTGCCAGATGCCCCCGCCCAGTTCGTCGAGATCGCGGGTGTGCGCCCGTTCGTAAACCACGCCGACGAGGAAGAACATGGCCGCCGACGACAGGCCGTGGTTGAACATCTGCAACACCGCGCCCGTCCCGGCGATGGCCGCGCTCTGCCGCAGCGCTTCACTCGGCGAACCCGCCACCCAGGCCACGACCGCGATGCCCAGCACCACAAAGCCCATGTGATTCACGGAGGAGTACGCAACCAGCCGCTTGAAATCGTTCTGCCCGTACGCGGCGTAAGCGCCGAGCACAATGGCAATCACTGCCAGCAGCGCCAGCAGCGGCGCATACATCCGGGCTTGCTCGGGGAACAGGGGCAGCACCAGCCGCAGGAAGCCGAACGCGCCGAGCTTGAGCAGCACGCCCGCCAGGATCATCGAACCGGCCGTGGGGGCCTCGGTGTGCGCATCGGGCAGCCACGTGTGGAAGGGCCACAACGGGATTTTAATGGCGAAGGCGAGGCTGAAGGCAAAGAAGGCCACCGTCTTAATTGTGCTGATGGGCACTCCGGCCAGCACTTCTTTGTTGAACGACGGCCAGATATTGATCAGCCGCGCAATATCGAACGTGCCCGCCGTGAGGCCGATGAGTTGGATGGATAGCAGCAGCCCCAGCGATCCGGCCATGGTGTACACGAAGAACTTGAAGGACGCATACCGGCGTTCCTTGCCGCCCCACTGGTTGATGAGGAAGTACATGGGCACGAGGCCGATTTCCCAGAAAAGGAAGAACAGGATCAGGTCCAGCGAAGCGAACACGCCCAACATGCCGGTTTCGAGCAAGAGGAACAACATCATGTAAGGCTTGACGCGATCATCAATGTTGAACGAGGCAAGCAAAGCCAGCGGTGTGAGCAAGCCGGTGAGCAAGATCATCGGCACGGCCACGCCGTCCACGCCCACGTGATAGGTGGCGTTGATGGCCTGATACCACACCGCCTGCTCCTGAAACCGGAAGCCCTCGCCGCCGCCCGCGTAGCTGAACCACAGGGCGATGGCGAGGCCCGCCGGGATGAGGCTGGCGAGGAAAGCCACCCACCGGATGGCTTGCTTTTGATCCGACGGGATCAGCCCCACGGCCACCAGACCGATGAGCGGCGTAAAGATAATCAGGGATACGAGATGCGATAAAACAAAATTCATGTCACTTCTCCTACCGCGCCAGCATCATGTAGTACACGCCGCCGAAGGCCAGCACCACTAACATGCCGACGAGCAGGTAGTTTTGCACGCGGCCTGTTTGAATCACGCGGAACGATTTGCCGAGCCATTGCACGCCCCCGGCCAGATAATCCGGCGGATCGTTGATGACGACCTTCTCTGCGCCTTTGAAGAAGCCGCCCACGCGCACCGCCGCGCGGGCAATGGTGTGCAGAATGCCGTCAATGAGGGTGCGGTCGATCACTCGATAGACCACCGTTTCGGCCAGCCACTTGGACGGGCGGACGAAGATGAAGTCGTACAACTCGTCAAAGTAATACTTGTTTTCGAGCAGCGTGTAAATCG
>ORJL011558985.1_pt1 | contig 15612 bp, 19 predicted proteins | sample 1779941 | NCBI WGS metagenome assembly ORJL01 (sample SAMEA104232317, study PRJEB22302) | groundwater metagenome | biome: forest; feature: aquifer; material: groundwater | place: USA | collected 2011-08-07 | depth 5.8 m | reverse complement strand
CGCGGACAAGTTCAAGAGCTCGATCCCGGTCATCCTCAACCTCCAGAGCGCCGACCAGGAGCTGTCGAAGCGGCTGATCGACTTCGCGAGCGGCCTCACGTACGCCCTGGACGGCGGCATGCAGCGCGTGGCCGACAAGGTCTTCCTGCTGACGCCCGCGAACGTCCAGCTCTCCGCCGAGGAGCGGGCGAAGATGCTCGAGCGAGGCGGCTTCTTCAACCAGGCCTGACACAGGCGCGGCGCCTGTGGCCGAATGCCGGGGCCATGAAAAGCGGCTGCTAGCGCGTAGGAACTCGCGCTCTCGGGCCGAAGTAGCGGACGTGAGCGACCCTCTCGCCGTCGGCCTACTGTTCGACACCGCCACGAGCGTGAGGCGGTTCGTGGACGTCTTCATCGGCGTCTACGTGCTGCTGCTCTTCGTCTACATCCTGACGTCGTGGGTGAAGCTGCCGTACGCGCCATGGCTGAACCGCCTGCAGCGCTTCCTCTACGACGTCTGCGACCCGTACCTGCGGATCTTCAGGCGAGTACTGCCGCCGCTCGGGCCGCTCGACCTCTCGCCGATGGTCGGCGTGATCACACTCATCCTGCTCGACCGGCTGCTCGGCGCGCTGATCGAGCGTGTCTTCTAGGAGGGAGCCCGCATGTCACTCACCCCCGTCGAGATCAGACACCTCCAACTCGGGCGCAGCCTGCGCGGTTACACCACGGCGACCGTGGATCGCCTGCTCGCCGAGATCGCCGACGCCTTCGAGGGCGTCTGGCGCGAGCGGGCGGACCTCGTCGACCGGGTCGAGCAGCTCGAGGCCGAGCTGGCGAAGCACCGAGAGACCGAGGGCCTGTTGCGGGTGACTCTCGTCTCCGCGGAGCGCTCGTCGCGGGAGCTCAAGGAACAGGCACAGCGGCAGGCCGACACGATCCTCGCGGAGGTGCATGCAGAGGCCCGGGCGGTTACCCGCAAGGCGGCGGGCGAGCGGGAGCGCCTCGAGGCCGATGTGCGGCGCGTGAAGGCGCTGCTGCGCTCGGCGCTGGCGGCGGTCGAAGAAGAGCCCGTCGAGCGCGGCCAGGCGCCCGGGGAGATCACCGAGACGAGTCTCCGCAAGATCGTCGGCTGAGTCGGACTGGAGATATCCTGTCGGGGTGAACGCCCCGACACTCAGGCTCCGGCTCCGCGTCTCTCCCGGCGCGCCGATAGCGTGCGCCGTCGGGCGGCACGGCGAGGCGTGGAAGGTGCGGGTCACCGCCGCGCCCGAGCGCGGCCGGGCGAACGACGCAGTCGTCGCACTGCTCGCCGAGGCCCTGTCGCTCCCCCGCGAGGACATCGCCGTCGTCGCCGGCGCGGCCGCGCGCGACAAGGTCGTGGAGCTCGTGGGCATCAGCGCCGAGGAGGCCGACCGCCGTCTGACGATGGCAGAGGAGGCGGTGCAAACGTGAGCTCGCTGGATCTGGAGCGCTTCCGCGCGCTGCTCGAGGAGCGGCGCGCCGAGCTGGCCGACGCGATCGCCGGGCTGAACCACGACGGGCCACTCACGGACGAGGCCGGCGGGTTCGTCTCGGCGAGAGCGGACGACCACCACCTTGCCGACACCGCGACCGACACGTACGCGCGTGAGCTCGACGAGGGATTGACCGGGGACGCCGAGCGCGTGCTGGCGGAGATCGAGGCCGCGCTCGCGCGGCTCGGCACCGGCACCTACGGCCTCTGCCGCGTCTGCGGTCGCGAGATCGGTGCCGAGCGGCTCGAGGCCGTGCCGTACGCGACGCTCTGCATCGACGACAAGCGCCTGGAAGAACGCGGTTGAGCGAGCCCGCACGCGAACAGGGGCCGCCTCGCCGGGCGGTCGAGATCCGGGTCGGCTCCTCGACGAACGCGCTCGCGCCGATCTCGAGCGCCGAGCGCTCGCTCGCCGCACGCCCGCGCGAGTGGCTCGAGCTGGCCGCGATCGCGGGGGCGTCGGTCGCAGCCGACCAGCTGACCAAGCAGATCGTTACGAGCACCCTCGCTCTCGGGCGCGAGGTGGAGGTCGCCGGGCCGTTCTCGATCCACCACGTCCAGAACTCCGGAATCGCCTTCGGTCTCTTCGCGAGCGCGACGTCCGTGGTGATCGTGCTCACAGGGATCGCCGTCGCGTGGATGATGCTCTTCTTCGCCCGCTCGGCCCTTCGCCACCCGCTTCTCCCCGTGGCGCTCGGCTTCGTCCTCGGAGGCAGCGTCTCGAACCTCGTCGACCGGGTCCGGCTGGGACACGTGACGGACTTCCTCGACATGCGCTTCTGGCCGGCGTTCAACCTCGCCGACACCTTCATCATCGTCGGGGTCGCGATCCTCTTCCTCTCGCTCGTGAGGACCGGACGTCCCGCCACGCGCTCGCGCCGGGTTGGCGACGCTCCGCTTCCGCGTTCCTGAGGACGACGCAGGCGCCCGGCTCGACCGGGTGCTCGCGGCTCGTCCCGAGGTGGGGTCACGTGGGGCCGCGGAGCGCCTGCTCGCGGCGGGTTCGGTGCGCGTGGACGGGGAGCCGCGGCCGAAGAGCCACCGGCTCGACGGCGGCGAGGCGGTCGTGCTCGAGCTGCCCGACGTGCCCGGGCCCGGCGCGGCACCGGCGATTCCCGGCCTGATCGTCTACGAGGACGAGTACCTGCTCGTCGTGAACAAGCCGGCCGGCCTCGCCGTCCACCCGGCGTCCAGCCGGCCCGAGCCGACGCTCGTGGACGCCCTGCGGCCGTACGGCCCGGCGGGAGGCGACGCGGACCGGCCGGGGATCGTCCATCGGCTCGACCGCGAGACCTCGGGGCTGCTCGTGGTCGCGCGCACGGAGGACGCCCATGCTCGGCTCTCCCGCATGGTGCGTGCGCGCCTGCTCGAGCGCCGGTACCTGGCTCTCGTTCGCGGGACTCCCGGCTCGCGCACGGGACGGATCGAGGCGCCGATCGGGCGCGACCGGCGCGACCGCACGCGTCGCTCCCTGGACACGCCCCTCCCGCGCGCCGCCGTCACGCACTTCGAGGTTCTGGAGACAATGCGCGAGCACGCCCTGCTCGACGTCAAGCTCGAGACCGGGAGAACGCACCAGATCCGCGTCCACCTCGCCGCGATCGGCCTGCCGGTGGCCGGAGACGCGACGTACGGCGCAGCCGGCGACCTCGGGCTCGCCCGCCAGTTCCTCCACGCCGCGCGCCTCGCGTTTGACCACCCGATGACCGGCGGGCGCGGGGGCGTCTCCCCCCCCCCGCCGGCCGCCCACGCCGCTAGACTGCAGCGGTTTCTGTTCCACGACCCGGCGACCAGGCCGGGCGGGGGTGCCGGGCGCTACGCCCGGTTCCGCCCGCGCCCCGCCGGCAGACGCACCACATAACCCAGAGAAAGGGGCGGTCTTGTCCGTCGTCACCATGCGTGAACTCCTGGAGGCCGGAGTGCACTTCGGCCACCAGACCCGCCGTTGGAACCCGAAGATGAAGCGCTTCATCTTCACGGAGCGCGGCGGCATCTACATCATCGACCTCCAGCAGACGCTCGAGCTCGTCCAGGAGGCCCACGATTTCGCGCGCAACATCGCGAGCCGCGGCGGCTCACTGCTCTTCGTCGGCACGAAGAAGCAGGCCCAGGACGCCGTCCGCGACCACGCGATCCGCGTGGGCATGCCGTACGTCAACAACCGCTGGCTCGGCGGGCTCCTGACGAACTGGCGGACGATCACGGACCGCATCTCGCATCTGCACGACCTCCGGCGCCTGAGGGACGACGGCCAGCTCGAGCTCCTGCCACCCAAGGAGCGGATGGCCATGCTCGCCGAGCTGGAGAAGCTCGAGTCGAATCTCGGCGGCGTCGCCGACCTGCGCCGTCAGCCCGACGCGGTCTTCATCGTCGATCTGCGCAAGGAGCAGCTCGCGGTGCGCGAGGCGCGCCGGCTGGGGCTGCCCGTCATCGCGCTCGTGGACACGAACTGCGACCCCGACGAGGCCGAGTACGTGATCCCGGGCAACGACGACGCGATCCGCTCGTGCAGCCTGATCGTGCGGGCCGTCGCCGACGGCATCGCCGCCGGCAAGGCCGTCGTCACCGAGCAGGAGCTCGCGTCGCGGCCGGTCGAGCCCCAGGAGGCCGCGGCCGCGCCCGCCGGCGAGCCCGCGGCGGTCGCCGAGGCCGTGGAGGTCGAGCCCGCGCTCGTGACCGACGGCGAGACCGAGACCGAGACGCCGGCCGAAGGCGGGGACGTGTGACCACAATCTCCGCAAGCCTCGTCAAGGAGCTCCGCGACGCCACCGGCGCCGGGATGATGGACTGCAAGCGCGCGCTCGAGGAGACCCAGGGCGACGTCGGCGCCGCCCGGACGCTTCTGCGCGAGAAGGGCATGGCCCAGGCCGGCAAGCGCGCCGGCCGCGCGACCACGGAGGGTCTCGTCGGCTACCTGCTCGAGGGCGGGCGCGCGACACTCGTCGCGGTCGGCTGCGAGACCGAGCCGGTCTCGAAGAACGACGAGTTCCTCGCCTTCGCCGAGAAGGTGCTGAGAACGGTGGATGCGTCCGGGGCCGAGGCCGTCGCCTCGCTCGAGGGCGAGCGCGTGGAGCTCGTGGCGAAGATCGGCGAGAACGTCGCGGTCGTCGGAGCGGAGCGCTACGAGGCAGGAGAGGGCGAGGTGCTCTCCGCGTACGTCCACCCGCCCGCGAACAAGATCGGCGTGGTCGTGAAGATCGCCGGCGGGACGTCGGAGCTCGGCCGCCAGCTCGCGATGCACATCTCCTTCGCCGCGCCCGAGTGGGCGACGCGCGACGACGTGCCGGCCGAGGCGGTCGCCGCCGAGCGGGAGATCTACGCCAACTCGGACGAGGTGCTCTCGAAGCCTGAGGCCGCACGTGAGAAGATCGTGGACGGCATGCTCGCAAAGCGGTTCTTCTCCGCGCAGCCAGGCGGTGTTCTGGCCGACCAGCCCTGGATCCACGATCCGTCGCTCTCGGTCGGCAAGGCGTTCGCCGAGGCGGCTGCACGGGTCGTGGCGTTCAGCCGGCTCTCGGTCGCCGGGTAGCGTGAGCGTCCGACCCGAAGAGGCCGCAGGACAGGTGCCGGAGGGCGGGGCGCTCGCCTTCCGGCGCCTCCTGCTCAAGCTTTCGGGGGAGGCCCTGATGGGCGAGCGCGAGTACGGGCTCGATCCCGGGACGGTCGCAGCGCTCGCACGTGAGATCGTGGCTTTGCAGGGAGAGGGGCTCGAGCTCGCCATCGTCGTGGGAGCCGGGAACATCTACCGCGGCATGGCCGCGGCGGCGGAGGGGATGGACCGCGCGACCGCCGATTACGCCGGCATGCTCGCAACGCTCCTCAACGCGCTCGCTCTCCAGGACGCCCTCGAGCGGCTCGGTGCGGACACCCGTGTGCAGTCGGCGATCTCGGTCTCCGAGGTCGCGGAGCCGTACATCCGCCGCCGCGCCATGCGCCACCTCGAGAAGGGGCGGATCGTGATCTTCGCCGCAGGAACCGGCAACCCGTTCTTCACGACCGATACGGCCGCCGCGCTACGCGCGCTGGAGATCGGCGCGGAGGCGATCCTGATGGCGAAGAACGGCGTGCAGGGCGTCTTCGCCGGCGACCCCCGGATCGACCCGGAGGCCGCCTTCCTTCCGGCGCTCTCGCACCTCGAGGCGATCGAGCGCGGCGTGGGCGTGATGGACACGACCGCACTCTCCCTCTGTATGGACAACCGGCTCCCGATTCACGTGTTCGAGCTCGCCGAGGGCAACATCCTGGCGGTCGCGCACGGCAGGCGCGTCGGGACGCTCATCTCCACCCCGAGCCAGGAGGCGTGATGGCCCCAATCGAGGACTTCCTGACGGATGCGAAGCGGCGGATGGACCGCTCGATCGAGACCACGCGCGGCGAGTTCGCGAGCGTGCGCACCGGCCGCGCTTCGACGGCCCTGCTCGACCGGATCACCGTGGACTACTACGGGACACCGACGCCGCTCAAGAGCATCGCGACGATCTCCGCGCCCGAGCCGCGCCTGCTGACCCTCCAGCCCTTCGATCCGTCGTCGGTCAAGGCGATCGAGCGGGCGATCCAGGAGTCCGACCTGGGCCTGGTTCCCTCCAACGACGGCAAGACGATCCGTCTGCCGATCCCGCAGCTCACGGAGGAGCGGCGCAAGGAGCTCGTCAAGCTCGTCCGCAAGCTGGGCGAGGACGGCAAGATCGCCATCCGCAACGTCCGCCGCGACGTCATGCAGCACCTGAAGGAGCTCGTGGTCAACGGCGACGTCGGCGACGACGAGGAGCGCCGCGGCGAGGCTCAGGTGCAGAAGCTGACCGACGAGCACACACACGCGATCGACGAGCTGCTGAAGCACAAGGAAGCGGAGATCATGGAGGTTTGAGCCCTGCGGGCTCAAACCTCTAGAAGAGACCCCTGATGCAGCAAGCCCCCTTTAGCGACGCTGCGGGCACAGCCCGCAGCGTCGCTATCGTCATGGACGGCAACGGCCGCTGGGCGCGCCGGCGCGGGCTGCCGGTCGCCGCCGGGCATCGTGCGGGCACGAAGGCGCTGCGGCGCACCGTCGAGGCGGCCATCGACCTCGGTGTCGAGTCGCTTGCCGTTTACGCGTTCTCGACGGAGAACTGGACGCGCCCGCACGACGAGGTGGAGGCGCTGATGGAGATCTTCAGCGAGACGATCGAGCGGGAGCTGCCCGCTCTCGCCCGGCAAGGCGTGAGGACGCGCTTCATCGGTCGCCGCGACCGCACGCCGGAGGCGCTGCGGCAGCAGATGGAGCAGCTCGAGCGCGAGACGGCCGGGAACGAGCGGCTCCAGCTCTGGATCGCGTTCGACTACGGGGGGCGGGCCGAACTCGTGGACGCCGCACGCCGGCTGGTCGAAGACGACGTCCCGTCCGGTGAGATCGACGAGGCGGCCCTGGCCGCGCGCCTGTATGCGCCCGAGCTGCCGGACCCGGACCTGCTGATCCGCACCTCCGGCGAGCTCCGGATCTCGAACTTCCTGCTCTGGGAGGCCGCCTACGCGGAGTTGCTCTTCGTGGAGGACCTCTGGCCCGACTTCGGCGCGGAGCAGCTCCAGAGCGCGCTCGCCGAGTACGCGAGCCGGCGTCGGCGGTTCGGCGGGCGATGACGGAGCTCGTCTCGCGGATCCTGGTCGCTCTCGTCGGGCTGCCGCTCGTGCTCGGCGTCGTCTGGCTGGGCGGGTGGTGGGTGTTCGCGCTCGTGCTGGTTGCCGCGCTCGTCGCGCTCCACGAGCTCTACGTCATGGCCCGCTCGTTGCGGCCGCTCGTGCTCGCCGGCTACGCGGGCGCCGTGCTCGCCCTGGTCGGTGCGCAGCTGGGCGGACTCGAGTGGATGCTCGCGGGTGCGCTGGCCACGCTGCTCTTCGCCTTCCTCCTCTACGGGATCGCGTCCACGCGTCAGTCGGCGACGGTGACGGTGGCGGCCACGGTGCTCGGCGTCGTCTGGATCGCCGTCGGGCTTGCCCACCTCGGGCTCCTGCGCGACCTGCCCGAGCACGGACGACTGGCGACGTACGGCCTCCTCCTCGCCGTCTTCGCTGACGCCACGGCCGCGTACGCCGTCGGGCGCCTCGTCGGCCGTCACAAGCTTGCGCCGGCGATCTCCCCCGGCAAGACGTGGGAGGGGTTCGTGGCCGGGGCGCTCGGGGCCCTCGCCGCGTCGTTCTTCACGTTCTACGGCACCGGCTTCATGGAGGGCTGGCGGTCGCTCGCCTTTGGCGGAGCGGTCGCGCTGGCAGGCGTTGCCGGCGATCTCTTCGAGTCCTCCGTCAAGCGCGACTTCCAGGTGAAGGACTCCGGCTCGCTGCTCGCCGGCCACGGGGGCATGCTCGACCGGATCGACTCGCTCCTCTTCGCCAATGTCGCGGCGTTCTACGTCGTCCTGGCGTTCGGGTACGGTTAGCGCCTTGCGCAGGGCTTTCCTTCTGGCGTCGACCCTACTCGTCTCGGCCGTTCTGCTCGCCGGCTGCGGCGGCGGGGGCGGCAGCGCAACCACCGCGGGCCCCACGACCGCTACCGACGGCGGCGGAGCACAGTCCGGCGCCTACCAGGGCGGCTTCGAGATCTGCAGCGGCGGCACGGTCGAAGAGATCGCCAACCTGTACGGTGTCGCGGAGGCCACGGCCGAGGCGGTCGCCGACGTGATCGCCGAGGCGGTGTCCGGCGGCACGCCCGCGGACGCTGCGGACGCCAAGCAGGGCTGCCTCGACGCCTTCGCGCAGCACAAGTAGCCGCGCGCCGCGTCCATACACTTCGCATCGTGAGGAGAATCGCTCTACTCGGAGCGACCGGCTCGATCGGCCGCCAGGCGCTCGAGATCGTCGCAGCCGAGCCCGGGCTCGAGCTCTGCGCCGTCGCGTCGGGCGCGCAGGACCTCGCGGAGATCGCCGCCGCGCACGGGGTCGAGCACGTCCAGGTGGGCGGCGAGCTGACGCGCCTCCTCGACGCGAGCGGCCCGGACGTCGTCCTGAACGCCGTAGTGGGCTTCGCCGGAGTCGGGGCGACGCTGTGGGCGCTCGAGCGGGGCGTCACGCTCGCGCTCGCGAACAAGGAGAGCCTCGTCGCCGCCGGCGAGCTCGCGCTGGCCGCCCAGCGGCGCGGGGGAGGGCTGCTGCTGCCGGTGGACAGCGAGCACAGCGCAGTGTTCCAGTGCCTGGAGGGTCGCGCTCCCGAGACCGTGGATTCGCTCGTACTGACCGCGTCGGGCGGCCCGTTTCGCGGCCGTACGCGGGACGAGCTCGCGGACGTGACGCCCGCGGAGGCGCTGGCGCATCCCACCTGGAGCATGGGGCCGAAGATCACGGTGGACTCCGCGACTCTCGCCAACAAGGGGCTCGAGCTGATCGAGGCCCACGTCCTCTTCGGGCTCGCGTACGACCGGATCGAGGTCGTCGTCCACCCGTCCTCGGTCGTGCACGCGCTCGTGCGCTTCCGCGACGGCGCGGCACTCGCTCACGCGGGCTATCCCGACATGCGCGTCCCGATCTCCTTCGCGCTCACGTACCCCGAGCGGGCCGCGACTCCCGTGCCCGGGCTCGATCTCGCGGGCGGCCTCACCCTCGAGTTCGAAGCGCCCGACCTGGCGACCTTCCCGCTGCTCGCTCTGGCGCGTGAGGCGGGGGAGAGGGGCGGCACGTGCCCCTGCGCTTTCAATGCGGCGAACGAGGTCGCCGTCGCGGCGTTCCTGGCGGGTCGCCTGCCGTTCCTGGGCATCGCGGACGTCGTGGCGGAGACGCTCGCCACCGTCGCCGGGGCGCCGGTCGGAGACGTGGCCGGGCTCGTCGAAGCCGATGCAGAGGCCCGGCGCGTCGCGGAGAGCCGCCTCGGGGTCGCGGCGTGAGCATCCTCGTCGCGATCGTCGGCCTCGGGCTCCTCATCACGGTGCACGAGCTCGGCCACTTTCTCGTCGCGCTCGCCGTCGGGTTGCGGCCGCGGAAGTTCTACGTCGGCTTTCCGCCTGCGCTCCTGAAGACGACGAGGAACGGGATCGAGTACGGGATCGGCGTGGTGCCGCTCGGCGGGTTCGTCAAGATCCCCGGCATGCACCGGCCGGCGCCGGTGGACGTCGACATGCACTTCCGCCGCGCTTTCGACGAGGCGCCGGGACTCGTCGGCCCGCTCGAGCGGCTGCGGCGGCCTCTGGGAACTGGCGACTTCGACGCCGCTCGAGACGCCCTGGCGGAGCTCGTCGCGGCCGTGAGCCGTGTGCGACTCTCCGCACCGGCAGCCTCGGCCGCCACGAAGGGCCTCGCGGAGCTCGGCGACGCCCTCGGCCCCGAGGCGTACTGGCGGGCGAAGACATGGAAGCGTGTCGCGGCGATCGTCGCCGGGCCGGGTGCGAACGTCGTGCTCGCCGTGCTGCTGTTCGCGGGCCTGTTCATGGCCGGAGGCGGGAAGGCGACCGCGACGATCGAGAACGTCGTCGCCGGGACGCCGGCCGAGCGCGCGGGCCTGCGGGAGGGCGACCGCATTCTCGCAATCGACGGCGGCGCAGTGACGGCCTCGCACATCTCGGAGCGCATCGGCGGCTCGGGCGGCGAGCCGCTCGCGCTCACCGTCAGCCGCGACGGGGGCGAAGTCACGCTACCGCCGACGGCGCCGGAGCTGGTCGACGGCCGCTACCGGCTCGGGTTCCGCCTGCGCGGCGAGGGCCTCGGCCCGGCCGAGGCGTCATGGCAGGCGCTTCGGCTCACAGGGGTTGTGACGAAGGAGATCGGCGCCGCGCTCGGCCGGCTCGTGACGGGCGACGGGCGGAAGGACATCGCGAGCCCCGTCGGGATCGTGCAGGGATCGTCCACCGCGGCGCAGGAGGGCGTCGAGACGTACCTCTGGGTGCTCGGCCTGCTCAGCCTCTCGCTCGCGCTCCTCAACCTGCTGCCGCTGCTGCCGCTCGACGGCGGTCACATCGTCTTCTCGCTGATCGAGGGCGTGCGCGGGCGCTCCGTCGGGCGCGAGATCTACGAGCGGGTCTCGATGGTCGGGATCGCGCTCGTGCTGATCCTGTTCTTCATCGGGCTGTCGAACGACATCGCCCGCCTGGGCGGAGGCTAGAGCCGCTCTCGCTCCGGCTAGGCTTCGGTCGATGCCGAGCGGGGTTCAGATCAGGGTTGGGAGCGTGGCGATCGGTGGCGGAGCGCCCGTCGTCGTCCAATCCATGACGCTCACGCCGACGCGGGACGTCGAGGCGACGACCGCGCAGATCGCGGCGCTCGCCTCGGCCGGCTGCGAGGTCGTGCGCGTCGCCGTCCCGAAGGGCGAGGATGCGGAGGCGCTCAGGAAGATCGTGCGCCTCTCGCCGATCCCGGTGATCGCCGACATCCATTTCAACGCCTCGCTCGCACTCAAGGCGATCGAGGCGGGAGTGGCCGCCGTGCGCATCAACCCCGGCAACATCGGCGGCCCGGACAAGGTCGAGCTCGTCGTCCGAGCGGCGAAGCGGGCCGGGATCCCGAGGCGGATCGGCCTCAACTCCGGGTCGCTCCCCAAGCACCTGCACGCGCTCGCCCAGGAGGACCAGGCGGAGGCGCTCGTCGCCGCGGCGCTCGAGGAGGTCGAGCTGCTCGAGAAGCTCGACTACCGCGACTTCAAGATCTCCGTCAAGGCGACGCACGTGCCGACGATGATTCGCGCCTACCGGATGCTCGCGGCGAAGGTGCCCTACCCGCTCCACCTGGGCGTCACCGAGGCCGGGACGCCCTTCTCCGGCTCGATCAAGAGCGCGATCGGCATGGGCGCGCTGCTCGCCGACGGGATCGGGGATACGCTCCGCGTCTCGCTCACCGCCGACCCCGTAAAGGAGGTCGAGGTCGCCTGGGAGATCCTCAAGGCGCTCGGCCTGCGCGAGCGCGGGCCGATCATGATCGCCTGCCCGTCGTGCGGGCGCGACAACGTCGGCGTCGAGAGCCTCGCCGTCGTCGTCGAGGAGCGGCTGAAGGCGTATCCCCAGCACATCGAGGTCGCCGTCATGGGCTGCGCCGTGAACGGCCCCGGCGAGGCGGGAGACGCCGACTTCGGGATCGCCGGAGGCCGCGACGCGGGCTTCATCTACGCGCACGGCCGCGTGCTGAAGAAGGTCTCGTCCGACATCCTGATCGATGAGCTCTTCCACGAGATCGACCGCTGGATCGAGGCCGGGATGGTGCGGCCGAAGCGGCTCAAGATGGCGAAGCCCGCCGCTCTCGCCATGGCAGAAGCCTCGCTGATCCCGCTCGACTAAGGTCCCCTCGCGCCCCGGAGCACGAGGGTCTCCGTGCAGCAGACCAGACGGCTCGAATACCCTCTGGTCTCGATGATCGCCCGGGCCTCCACACTCTTTCTGCCGACCCTGCGCGAGGCGCCGGCCGACGCCGAGGCCGTCTCGCACAAGCTGCTCGTCCGCGGCGGCTTCATCCGCCAGGTGAGCGCCGGCGTCTGGACCTTCCTGCCGCTCGGCTGGCGTGTCCACCAGCGGGTCGTCCAGGTGATCCGCGAGGAGATCGACGCGATCGGCGGCCAGGAGATGCTCTGCCCGGTGCTGACGCCGTTCGAGCTCTGGCAGCAGACCGGGCGCGACTACATCCAGGAGCTCTTCCGGCTCAAGGATCGCAACGGGCGCGAGTTCGTGTTGCCGATGACGCACGAGGAGACGTTCACGTTCCACGCGCGCGAGCTTCAGAGCTACCGTCAGCTGCCGCAGATCCTCTACCACTTCTCGGTCAAGGAGCGCGACGAGCCGCGCCCGCGCGGCGGGCTGCTCCGCGTGCGCGAGTTCATCATGAAGGACTCCTACTCGTTCGACCGCGACGAGGAGGGGCTCGACCGCAGCTTTCGCCTGCACGCGGCGGCCTACGAGCGGATCTTCGACCGCTGCGGGCTCGAGATCTTCGCGGTGCAGGCCGAGCCGGGGATGATGGGCGGCAGCGAGTCGATCGACTACCTTGCGCCCTCCGGCTCCGGCGAGAACACCCTCGTTACGTGCGAGCGGGGCGACTACGCGGCCGACCTCGAGATCGCCCGCGGCGTCCCGCGCACGCCCGAGTTCCCGGAGCGGCTCGACGCGCCCCAGGAGGTCGAGACGCCCGGAGTGGCGACGATTGAGGCGCTGGCCGGATTCCTCGGCATCGATCCCGCCGCGACGTCGAAGGCGATGCCGGTCGTGAAGGCCGACGGAACGCTCGTGCTGGGGCTCGTCCGCGGCGGCGACCGGCTCGAGGAGGCGAAGCTCGCCGCGGTGCTCGGGTCGGCGTTCCGGCCGGCGACCGAGGACGAGATCCGGCAGGCGTTCGGCGCCGATCCCGGGTCGCTCGGCCCGATCGGCTTCGGCGGTGAGATCGTCGCCGACGAGGCGCTGCGCGAGGGTCAGTTCGTCGCCGGCGCGAACAGCACGGGGAAGCATCTACTCGGCGTCGAGGCCGGGCGGGACTTCACGCCGCGCTTCGCCGACATCCGCCAGTCGAAGGAGGGCGACGCGTGCCCCGCGTGCGGCGGGCAGCTCGGCTTCCGGACGGCGATCGAGGTCGGTCACATCTTCAAGCTCGGCACGCGCTACTCCGAGCCGCTCGGCGCGAGGTTCCTCGACGAGGACGGGAAGGAGCGCCCGCTCGTGATGGGCAGCTACGGGATCGGCCCGGGCCGCGTGCTGGCGGCTGCGGTCGAGCAACGCCATGACGCCAACGGGATCAGCTGGCCCCCCACGATCGCCCCGTACGACGTCCACGTCGTCGTCCTCCCGGGTGCCGAGGAGATCGCGGAGCGCACCGCCGCCGCCCTCGAGGCTTCCGGTCGCTCCGTCCTGCTCGACGACCGTGAGCAGCGCGCAGGAGAGAAGTTCGCCGACGCCGACCTGATCGGCTGCCCGGTGCGGGTGACGGCGGGAAAGAAGTCGCTGGAGGACGGCGCGGTGGACGTGCGCGCGCGCGCGGATGGAGCCGAGGAGCGTGTTGCCGTCGCAGACGTGGCACAATGGGTGGCCGGAACGTAATGGCGCGGCGGCGAAAACTCAGCGAAGAGCCCTTCGGGCCCACCATCGAGCGCCTCCTGGCCGAGACGGGCCTCACGTACCGCGCGCTCGCGTCGAAGACGGGCCTCTCCGCCGGATACCTCAACCACCTCGTGCACGGGAACCGGCCGGTGCCGTCGAACGAGGTGATCGCCCGGATCGCCGATGCGCTCGGCGTCGAGGCGGAACACTTCCGGGAGTACCGCCTGCGGTCGATCACAGAGCGGCTCGAGGCGATGCCCGAGCTCGTCGACCGGCTCTACAAGCGTTTGAGCGCGTAACCTCCCTCGCAGCGCGGTTCGGTAAGGTGTCCGTCGCCACGGGGCGTGGCGCAGCCTGGTTAGCGCGCTAGTCTGGGGGACTAGAGGTCCCGAGTTCGAATCTCGGCGCCCCGATGAAAAAGTCCCGATTTGCGGGGCTTTTTCTTTGCCCGGATCGGCCACTTTCGAGTGCGGGTACACGGCGGGTACAGAACGGAGTAGACTTCGAGGCGCCGAAGCACTCTCCGAGAGGGGCATCTTCCATGTCGAAGCCTCGCGCCGCAACGCTCCGGGTGGGCCACCAGCGTGGCTGTCCGAACGCGAGCCGCACCTCGCTCGACTCGCTCGCCGGCTGCCGCTGCAAGCCCTCGTACTACACGTTCCACCGCGATGCGCTCGGCGATCCGGTCAAGGGCCCGCGCGTGCGGGACCGGCAGACGGCCGAGCGCGCGCTGATGAAGCTCCTCGTCGAGCTCGATGAGCGCCGCGCCGGCGTGGGACCCCGCACGCGAAAGCGCCTGACGTTCAACGAGTGGTGCGATCAGTACCTCGAGAGCCTCGTGCTCGACAAGGGCGACCGGCGCGCCACGATCCTCTCCTACCACTCGACGCTCAACTACGCGCGGCCGATCATCGGGGAGCTCGAGCTGGACGAGATCGGTCAGCCTGAGTTGCGACTGGTGCTGAGGGCGATCCGCGCGAAAGGGCTCGCGCGCTCCGACGCCACGATCCACAAGCACATGCGGGTCCTGCGCTCGGTCTTCAACGGCGCCGTCGACGAGGGGTATGCGCTCACGAACCCGCTGTCGCGGAAGTTCATCCGCGAGCTGCGGCTGCGGATCCCGCGCGGCAACGAGCCGTACACGGACATCGAGCTCGCGAGGCTGTGGGCGGCGATGGCGAGCCTCAACCGCCAGCGGGTCTACCTCGTCGCGGCGAAGGCGGCGGTCGTCACCGGCGCGCGGCTCGGTGAGCTCATCGCGCTCGACTGGGACGACCTGAACCTCGGCAACCGAACGCTCAGGATCAGCCACCACTGGGACCGGGTCGACGGCAAGGTGCTGCCGAAGGACGGGGAGCCCCGGGTGGTGAACCTGATACCGCCGGCGGTGGCGCTCTTCGAGGAGTGGACGGCGCTCGTTGGCATGCAGCCGGGCGACGCACCGATCTTCCCGGCGCCGCGCGGCCGCGAGCGGCTCAACGGCCAGTACCTCTCCCGCCGCGTCGACGAGGCACGCGTGAAGGCGGGGATCCCGGACGTGGGGGAGGGCGGCCAGAAGCGGAAGCCGTTTCACGCGTTCCGTGCGACCTACACGCGCATCTGCCGCGAGCAGGGCCTCGACCCGCAGTGGGTGCAGTTCCAACTCGGGCACAGCAGCCCCGACCTGACGCTCAACGTCTACGGCCGCTGGAGCGATGCCGCGCTCCGCGCGGAGGCCGACCGCGCCGCTGCGTTCCCCGTCTGACGCTCTACGGCTCCCTGAGGGTCGTCCGCGAAGCCCGACACGGCCCCGTGCATATTGCCCGCTTGTGGTCTAAGATTGAACTTATTAAGTTGGCAATATCAGAGAGTGTTCCCAACTTTGTGTTACAGTACATGCATGGCTGCTCGCCGCGACGACACGGTCAGAGCAATCGAGGAGATCCTTCGACTCCGCCGCGCCGAGCGCCTCGCTGATCGACCTCTGCGCGCAGAGCTCAGGACAGTACGCGAGTTCCTCGAGGACATCGCGGGGCCGACGGTCACCCGCGCAGAGGCTGCGCGGCTGCTCGGTCTCAGCCAGACCGCGCTCGACCGCTGGGTCGTCAAGGACGAGATCTCGTCCGTGATCACGCCGCAGGGTCGGCGCGAGATCCCGCTCTCGGAGCTGGT
>ORJL011298838.1_pt1 | contig 15613 bp, 9 predicted proteins | sample 1779941 | NCBI WGS metagenome assembly ORJL01 (sample SAMEA104232317, study PRJEB22302) | groundwater metagenome | biome: forest; feature: aquifer; material: groundwater | place: USA | collected 2011-08-07 | depth 5.8 m | reverse complement strand
GGAGGTGCGCAAAGGCCTCCCCCCCCCCTCGGGCCTTTTTCTTTCCTCCAAAACCCCGAAAGCCGTTGTTCTGCGACCTCTGCTCGGGTGCGCCCGAATGCGCCAAAGTCTGCCCGGCCGGGGTCCTGTCGTATATGCCGGGATCGGCCTTCGATGGCCGGCATTACGCGAAGTCCTCGCCGGCCGACATCGCCAGGGGGATATCCCTGCGGTTCCTACCCAGTCGCGGCGCGCGCAAATAGCCCATAATAGCCGGTTTGGAGAGCTCGTGGATACTATTCTTAACGTCGATTTAGAGACTGGCCTGACTCGTAAGGACGAGCTTTCCCGTGAATTGGCCGAGGCCCACGTTGGCGGGCGAGGCCTGGGGGCCTATCTTCTTTGGAAGATGACCGACCCTGGGGTTCCGCCCTTGAGCGGCGTCAGCCCCCTTATGTTCCTGGTTGGCCCGCTCACCGGACTCGCTCCTGGAGGCGCCCAGGTGTGTCTCGTATTCAAGTCACCCGCCACCGGGACCACCATCGGCCATTCCTTGACGGGGGGAAACTGGGCTCCCGAGCTGAGAATGGCCGGGTATCTGGGACTGGTACTCACCGGTCAATGCGATACGCCCAAGTATCTGTTCATCGACGGCGACAAGGTCCAGTTGTGCGACGCGAGCCACCTCTGGGGAAAGGGCACGTTCGAGACCGAGATCCTGTTGAAGAAAGAGCTACGCGATCCTTCGGTGCGGGTCCTTTCGATCGGTCCGGCCGGTGAGAACCTGGTGAAGTTCGCCAGCGTGCAACAGGAGTTCTTCCGGTCGGCGGCCAGAGGCGGGCCGGGGGCGGTCATGGGCTCCAAGAAGCTGAAGGCAGTGGTCGTGCGAGGAGCCGGCGCCTTGCCGGTGGCAGACCCCAGCGGGTTCAAGAGCGCGTGGGCGAAGGCGCTGGAGGCCTTGGCTGGCTCCCGAGAAGCCACCAGGCGCGGGTATTCCCTGGCCCGGTGGGGTAGCACCATCAGCACGGTCCCCCACTCGGACATTTCAGAGCTGGACGTCAAGAACTATCGAGAAGCCTGGTGGGAAGACGTGGACAAGACCGGGGGCCTGGAATATGAGCGCCAGTGCCGGGTCAAGGCGAGAAGCTGCTACAGTTGTCCCATTAGCTGCATGCAGCTCGGGGTCATACCAACGGGCCGGCATGCCGGGCTGACCGTCAACCCCGATTTCGATTCAACCGGCACGATAGGCCCTGGCTGCATGCTCACCGACCTCAACGGGACCGTGTATCTCAGCCGGCTGGGTGACGACCTGGGGGTTGATGACGCGTCCATCGGAAACGTGAGCGGGTTTGCCATGGAGTGCTATGAGAAGGGCCTTCTCACCCGGTCTGACCTCGGGGGCATCGATCTCCAATGGGGCAATGTGGAGGGCATGATCGAGCTATGGCATTTGATTGTGGCTCGAAAGGGGATTGGCGATCTTCTGGCTGAAGGGGTCAAGGTCGCGGCTGAGAAGATCGGAGGGGATGCGCACAAGTTTGCCATGCACGTTAAGGGGCTCGAGATGGCGGGCTACGCTGCGCAGGCGCATCCTGACCGGGCCCTGCAGTACGCCGTGGGCGACCGCGGAGGCTGCCACCATTACGGGCTCACCCTCAAGGAACAGAACGACAGGGTATGGGCTGACTCCCTGGTGGTGTGTTCGTGGCACGCCGCTTTCATCGCCCCTCCTCTCTACCTGGAGTTACTGAACGCCGCCACGGGTTGGAAGCTGCAGCCTCCGGACTGGGACCTGGCGGCCAACCGGATGCTCACGCTGAGCCGCTGCTACAACCTCCGGGAAGGGACGCGCCCGCTTCGGGATGACGTCCTGCCGGAGCGCCTGCACCATGACGCCCTGAGCCAGGGGCCGAAGGCGGGAGCAGTATATCCCCTGGAGAAGTTCGAGGCCGACCGCACCGCCTGGTACCTTGATCGGGGTTATGACGAGAGAGGGCTTCCCTCGCCGGAGACACTGGACCGGCTCGGGCTTGAGTTCACCGCCGGCGCCATAGACGCGATTCGCGCGGAGGGATGATCGTTACGGTGCGATTCGAAAGCTCGCTCAGGGACCTAGCAGGGATGCGCTCGCTGGAGGTTGAACTGCCGGAGCCTAGTTCTCTGCAGGACCTGCTGGTAGAGCTTGAGGAGAGGTTCGGCAAAGGTATCCTGGGTCAGAGCAGCGAGTACTCGTGGCGTCATGCTTCAAGCCATGTATTGATGCTAAAGAATGGCGAGGCCGCCAGGGCCGGTGAAGCTTCCGGTGACCTGGCAGACGGGGATACGATAACCCTATTGCCTCCCCTGGCCGGGGGGTCCCGTGGCTTGGTTGATCCCGTCATCGTCCAACCTACGTTGGTGATACCACCCTGTCATTCCGGCGCGGGCCGGAATCCAGAGAGTGGACACTAGAAACGTGCTTTCTCTATATGTTAGCGGTACGCGTAAAGGGATACGTCGGGCCACCGTCAGTTTTCCTGGATTCCGGCCTGCGCCGGAATGACAGTTATATGAAGCGCCCTAGAGATATGCGCCTGCCATACCTCGAACCGCGTGTTGGGTGGCGCCGAATCAGCACGGGCAAATATCGTGCCAGACTGAACTCATTGGTTATCGTCCAACCTACGTTGGTGATACAACCCTGTCATTCCGGCGCAGGCCGGAATCCAGAGAGTTGACACTAGAAACGTGCTTTCTCTATGTATTAGCGGGACGAGTAAAGGGATACGTCAGGACAGCGTCATTTTTCCTGGATTCCGGCCTGCGCCGGAATGACAGTTTATAAAGGCATAGTGGAGAGATGATTTGGCGGAAGTAAGGCTAGACCCCATAACGCTAGAGATCGCGATGCACCGGCTATGGCAGATCACCCAGGAGATGGGCATTACCCTCTCGCGTACGTCCGGGTCCGTGGTAACGATAGACTCCCGGGATTACATGACCGCGATCTACGACGCCAAAGGCAACTGCACCATGAGCGGCTGCGGGGTCCTCTATCATACGCTGGCTTTTGCCGACGCCGTGAAGTTCTTGCTGAGGGAGAGGTCCAAAGAACCTGGAATCCTTCGCGGCGATGTGTTCATACTCAACGACCCCTACGTGGCGGCCCTGCACCAGGCCGATATGGCCTTCTTCACGCCCATATTTTACGGGCGGAGGCTCGTAGGTTGGTCGGCGACCATGACCCACCTGGTGGATATCGGAGGCATAGACCCTGGCGGCATAAGCCTGAGGGCAACGAATGTCTTCCAGGAGGGTATTCGCGTTAGGGGCTTGAAGCTGGTTGAAAGAGGTAAGCTCAGGGCCGAGATCTTCGATTTTATCCTCAATTCGGTTAGGGACCCAGGTATGGTTGGACTCGAACTTAAGGCCCAGATGGCTGCAGGCGAGACCGCCCGCAAACGTCTAACGGAGTTCATAGATGACTGCGGTCTTCAGGCGTATGACGCCATCAGCAGGCAGGTGATCCAGTACGCGGAGGACAAGCTGAGATCCCGGCTTCGGGAGCTTCCTGATGGCTCCTGGAGCAGCACCATCTACCAGGATGGAGATGCAGACTCCGACCGCGTGTATCAGGTCTCTCTGGCTATGACCAAGAGAGGCGACAATCTGCTCTTCGACTTCACCGGGACCAGCGAACAGATGCCTTCCTGCGTCAACTGCACCGTTTACGGCGCCAAGGGGGCGGTCTTCGGCGCCGTGGCTCCGCTCCTGGCCCACGATGTGCCCTGGAACCAGGGGGTCTTCAATCCATTGCATTTCACCATCCCGGAGGGCACCTTGATCAGCGCTAAGTTCCCCGCGCCGGTCTCGATGGCCACCATCGGCGGGGCTTTCCTGGCCTTTGACGTAAGTCTTATCGCCATATCCAACATGCTCACGTGTAGTAAGGAATACAAGAAAGAGGCCACAGCCCAGTGGAGCGCGTCTTCTCCGGGCACAATCGTCTCCGGCCAGAACAAGGACGGGAGGCCTTTCGTGTCCATCGTCATGGAAGCCATGTGCGGGGGAGCAGGCGCCAAGACTTACGAGGACGGCGTCGACATTGCAGGCAAACCCTGGACTCCCGAAGCTACACATCCCAACGTGGAGTCCATCGAATTCCAGCTACCCCTTCTCTACCTCAACCGGCGCATGGTGCCCGATTCTGCGGGACCCGGAATGTTCAGAGGAGGCATGGCGGGTGAGTTGTGCATCAAGGCCTACGACTGCCCCTCCGGGAATCTCTCCCTGAGCTTCATGGGAATGGGATCCGAGCCACTCCTGGGTTTTGGCATCTCCGGGGGCTACCCTTCTCACAATATCAAGCTAAAGGTCTTGAAGAACTCGAACTTCTCTCAACAGCTTGCAGCAGGACACATGCCTCACGGGCTCGAAGACCTGGCCGGCGACCTACGGGTGCTGCCCGCCAAGGCGCAGGATGAACTGGGCCCCGACGATATTCTGTCCGTCGAATACAATGGTGGGGGAGGGTACGGAGACCCGTTGGACCGGGACCCGTGGCGGGTGCGCGCAGATGTGGTCGACGGCCTGGTTTCCTGTCAGTACGCAGGGGAGATGTACGGCGTCGTGGTTGACTCCGCAAGCCTGAAGTTACTGGACGCGGAGACCGAAAGCCGGAGGCAGGAGATCCGCCGTCAGAGGCTCGGCTCCAGCAATCGGCCGCCCATTGCGGCCTCGCCGCAGGAGTTGTCGTCGTCCGGGACCACCGGTGATCCCATGGGCGAGTACCTGGTGGTTGACACCTCAAAGAACGGCAAGGTTATCCGGTGCCGCAAATGTGGCTGCGCCTTCGGCCCTCCGGACGGGGAGTTCAAGGATAATGCAGCCATGGCGGAGTACCCATTGACACGAGTCCATCCCCGCAATTCACGGACGGACAAGTTCCTGGTGCGGGAATTCTGCTGCCCGGGATGCGGGACCATGTTGGAGGTCGAACTGGCGCTGAGGGGCGCCCCTCTGGTTCACAGCTTTGCCCTATCTGTTTGACGTTCGCCAGCGCGGAAACGGGGCGACTCCAGTCGAAGGCAGGACTGCTTCGCCTCAAGAAGAAGAGGGAAAAAGGAGGAGATAATGGCCAAGAGACCCATTCTATTCGTGATCGGCTGCCTGGTTGCTGTGGGCATGTTGGCTGCCGGGTGTTCAGCTCCGTCGGTGGGGACGGGCACCTCAGGTGCCGCATGGCCCGAGAACCTCGTCCTCGCAGGGTACCCCGAGGCTTCGGACTCCTACCCCTACAACGTGGGGCTGGCAAAGGTAATCAGCGAAAAGACCCCCTCCAAAGGGATTGTGAAGGGGTTTGCCGGCAGTGCGCCGATACTGCAGGCCCTGGGAGCCAACTCCGCCGACATAGTCGCCATGAATAGCTATGACGCCGCCCAGGCCTATTTTGGCACGGGCGCGGGGTTTGAAGGGAACGGCCTGGACGTTGCGCTTCTGGCCTACCTCTGGCCGGGTGAGCTCGCCTTCGGCGTTCGCCCCAACGAGGGCATCGACAAGGTTCAGGATCTGAAAGGTAAGACCGTGTCCTTCACCACCCCCATGAACCCTATCCTGGATGCCGGCCAATTGATACTGGAATACCACGGGATCTGGAATACGGTGAAGAACATACCCCAGACCGGAATCCCTCAGATGAGGGACGGTATGATTAACAAGACCATAGACTCCTTCGCCTATGCCTCGGGCGCGGCCTTTACCCTGGAGATACAGCAGGCAGTCGGGCTGAAGTATCTCCAAATCGAGCCCGAGGCTATCAAGTTCGCCCAGCAGAAGATGCCCGGCGTCATGATGGTGGAGATGGCTCCCCGCAACCTCAAGCTGTACGGAATGCCGGAGAATACCAAGTTCACCACCTATGCCTACCCCTATACCCTCATGTCGCGTCCCAACTTGCCTGATACTGTGGTTGAGGGCCTCCTGAAAGCTATCTTCGAAAACACCGCAACCCTGACTGAGGCCATGTACAGGGGCAGCCAGACCACCCTCAAGACAGGCGCCGACATTCAGTCCCATATCATCCCCTTCCATCCCGCCGCTATCAAGTTCTACAAGGACAAGGGGGTCTGGAGCAGCCAAAACGAAGAACAGCAAAAGAAGATTCTGAGCATGCCTCGCAAAAAGTGATATACCCTGATTTAGCCAGGGGCTGAGGAGCGAAGCTCGACGGTTGTAGTGCGCCGGGCAGGGGAGCCCGCCGGGTTCCCTGCCCGGCCAACCCGTGTGAATCATGGTGTTCACAAATCATGGGTGTGACGGGGTGAAATGGGTCTGAACGATGTCATGCACAGACTGGGTGAGAGGGTCAGGAGGGGCCTCTACCTCTCGATATTTCTGTTCTTCCTGGTCATCTCCACCGGAGGTCTCGAGCGTGTAGGGGTCTACCTCTACAACGGCCAGATCAACGCCATCACCCTGAGTTCCCTTCTCCTGCTGGTTCTGCTCTACGTTCCGGTGACGCCGGGAAAAGGACGATCTCCCCTCTGGCGGGCGCTCGACTTCCTCCTGATTGCAGCCACCCTGGCCTTCACCGTTTACTATGTCTACTCCTTTGACCGGTTCATTGTCCGGTTTGGCACCGCCCAGGGTGTCCAAGAACTGGTGCTCGGTGCCCTGGTGATGGTAGTGATCTTCGAGACCACGCGCCGCACCATGGGCCTCCCTTTGGTCGTGTTGCTGCTTCTCTTCACAGCATACCCGTTTGTAGCCAACCTGGCTCCGGGCATCCTTCGGACCAATCAGTCCAACCCCTACGAATTCGTAGGGCAGATTTGGCTCAGCGACAATGGAATATTCGGTACCCTGGCCACCATCCTGCCGGAGTACATCTTCCCGTTCCTGTTGTTCGCCTCCGCTATCTCACTCTCGGGCGCTGGGGAGTTCTTCAAGGACCTTAGCCTGTCTCTGGCGGGGAAGACCACGGGTGGGACGGCCAAGGCGGCCGTGCTGGCCAACTTCTTCATCGGAATGATCTCAGGCAGCTCGGTGGCCGATGTATCCACCACGGGACCCTTGTTCATCCCGTTGATGAAGAAGACCCGCTACAAGGGCGAATACGCCGGTGGGGTTATCGCGGCCGCCTCGACGGCGGCGCAGCTTTCGCCTCCGGTCATGGGCGCCGCCGCCTTTATCATGGCCCAGATACTGGGCGTTCCGTACGGGGACATCGCCCTCGCTGCCATTATTCCGTCGATACTCTTCTATCTGGCTCTGCTCATGATCGTTCACCTGGACTCGGCGAAGGGGAATATGGGGATGCTCAGCGCCGAGTTGGTGCCGGGCATCCGGCAGGTCATGGCCCAGGGCTGGCATCACCTGGTACCCGTCATCATCCTCGTGGGTTTGCTCGTCGGGCGCCAGCCCCCGCGCTATGCCGCCCTGGCAGCCGTTATCGCCATAATCATCATCAGCCTGCTCAAACGAGATGGCATCATGGGCTTCAGGAACATGCACAGGATGGCGCACGAGACAGTGGCGTCCATGGTGCCGATGGGCCCCATGGTGGGAGCCGCTGGCACTATCGTCGGCGTCGTAAGCCTCACCGCCCTGGCCTTCAAGCTCTCCACAGACCTAGTCACCATGGCGGGGGGGAATCTTTACTTGGTCCTCATTTTCGGGGCAATAGCCTGCTTGATCCTCGGCATGGGTCTGCCCACGATACCGGCCTACATAGTCGTGTCCGTGATCCTGGTCCAGCCCCTGGCTCACCTGGGAGTGGCGCCCCTGGTGAGCCACATGTTTGTCTTCTACTTTGCCCTGGCCTCGATGCTCACCCCTCCGGTCGCGATATCGGTCTATGTGGTGATGCCGATGACAGGCACGGGGCTTTGGTCCACCGGGTATATGGCGACCCGGCTGGGGATAGCGACTTTCATAGTCCCGTTCCTGTTCGTCGCCGAGAACGACCTCCTTTTTGCGAAGCATCCCCTTGATACCCTGGTGGCCCTTGTAGCAGCGGTCCTAACCACCTTGTCGCTGGCCACGGGGCTTGCCGGGTACCTGAGCAGGAACGTGCACTGGCTCTGGCGGGTTATCCTGGTGGCGGCCGTGCTGCCGTCCGTGACGGCTCTGCCTCTTTCCATCAAGCTCCTGGGAGGAGTGCCGTTTTTAGCTTTGCTCTTCTGGCAATTGGTTTTGGCCAGAGGACCTGCGAATGCAGAGGTTGCTTTGGGTAGCGGGTAGGGACCCTGAACGCTGCCCTTGAGGCTCAGTCCTGGCAAGTACCGGTCAGTGCGGCCTGTGTCCGCCGGAACGGAGACCGAGGGGGACTGCTGGCCTTCTTCGAATAGTTCGTTTCAGGTCATATGACGGGGACTCGCCGGAAGCCCGCGTCGATGGGAGAGGACGTCTCCCACAATATAGAGGAGGATGGATACTATGCTGCTTGAAGGTCGTGTTGCGATCGTTACCGGGACCGGGCCCAACATCGGAGGGGAGATCGCCCGCACTTTAGCTGCCAACGGCGCCAAGGTGGTCTGCCTGGATGTACGCCAGGAGATAGCCGAGACCACCTGTCAACAAATAACAGATCTTGGGGGCCAAGCTTTGGCCCTGGCTGGCGATATCACCAAGCCGGCCGATGTACAGAGGGTCATGGACGCCGCTGCCGCCGCCTTCGGCGGGGTGCACATCCTGGTCAATAATGCCGGAGTCTCGCCGCTGGGTAGCCTGATGGAGACGAAGCTGGAGGACTGGTACCGGACCATCGACGTGGTCCTGACCGGTACTCTCCTCTGCAGCCGGTACGCCGCCGAAAAGATGATCGCTCAGAACAGCGGAGGGGCCATCGTCAACATCTGCTCGACCTCCGGGCACCGGGGGCGTACGGGCGCCATCGCCTATTCCACTGCCAAGGGAGGCCTCCTGAACCTCACCAGGGCCATGGCCATGGAACTGGCGCCGCACAAGATTCGAGTCAACACAGTAACGCCGAGCACCAGCGGAGTGGCCCTGGCCACAGGCCGTCCTCACGAAGAAGGTGGCCCTCCCAAGCACGTTCCCCTGGGACGGTGGGGCCGGACCAGCGACCAGGCCCAGGCGGTCGTCTTCTTGGCATCCCCGAACGCGGATTTCATCACCGGGGTGGATTTGCCGGTTGACGGAGGCGTGCTGGCGGTCTTTCCTTGGGGGCCGCTACGATAAGCAGCTATAGGGTGATTTCGTTGTAATCCCCCGGCCACCCCCTTGCCAGGGGGGTTTAGGATGCGGGTCGCAGTGTGCGGTTCTTGGCATAGGTTAAATGCCTGAGGACGCTACACTAGTACCCTCTCGTCGCCTTCCTCCGCATCCAGAGCATTGCTCCGCTCAAAGAGATCGCCAATCCACCCAAGGAGGCTATCAGAGTCCATCTCCCGAAGCCGGAGCTTTTTTCAAAGCTGGCCAGGGTTACCGCGGTTGGCCCGCCGCCTGCGTAGCGGGCGGCGACTTCGGAGGCCGTGAGGGTATTATTGTAGATTGCCGCCTCGTCAATGAGTCCGCTGAAATACTGGACCAACAACTGACGGCCTCCGATGATGAGGTCATCGGAGCCGGGGTGGAAATCCCCGATGCTACCCGCGCCATTAAACGTATGCACCAGGCTGCCGTTGGCGTAGGTCTTGACGGTCCCATTGTCATAGGTGACGACCAGATGGGTCCACTGATTCTGGGCAGCGACAAAACCCGAGTTAATCCAGGTCCAGCCGGGAATGGAATTGGCGAACGCCCACCGGATTGAGCCGTCTGGGAACCGCGCTACTTCGTACTCCCCTTCCTTGTTGAGGATGATTGCCTCCACCGGGCGCGTTGGGAGTATCCATGCCTCTATGGAGCCGGAGGTGGTCAGGACGAGGTTAGGGGCTGGGGCCACGCGTACGTGGTCGTCAACTCCGTCAAAGCTGAAGGCCTGGCCAGCCTGGCCAGGAGCAAAACCAGCTCCGTTCGCGAGTGTGCCGGAGTTGCCATCGACAGAATCGTTGGCGTTCCCTTCGGCCCGCCACCAGCTTACCGGGCCCGGTCCGTTGGCCCCCACGCCCTGGGCGAACGCCAAGGCGCCCAGAACCAGCACTCCAACTACGGTCAGCCGAAAGGCATGACGACTTCGCAACACGAGCGCACCTCCTCTAAGTTCGGTCCTTCTTGGTCACCAGACGGGAACCGCACGCGCGAACGACCGTTCGTGCCACCCAACTTTCCCCTCTACAACTGAGACACTGCCGCGGCGTGGGCGAACCCCAGCATGATTCAGGTTATCACATTCAGGTTAGATTGGGGTTAGAGTTGGGTAGGAAGTTAGTTAGAATTCGGCTCTTGACACGGGGAGAATCAAAGTTGCCGGGGGCTAGGCCAGCAGCCTCTGTTGCAGAGCGGCGTTCAGTACTCGCTGCAGCTCGATCTCCTTCCAGGGTTTACGCAGGATGGCGTCCACGCAGTTCTCCTGGAGCAACGACCTATCGATATCCCCCACCGAGCCGGTCATGACCGCCACGAAGGCACGGCGCCGAACATGGCCCAGCCTTACCGCGACCTCCAAACCTGACATATCCGGCAGCTTCAGGTCACAGAGCACCAGATCGAAGTCGCCTCCGCTGTAGTCCTGAAGCCCTGCCTGGCCGGACCTGGCAAGGGATACACGGTGGCCCTCTATCTCCAGCCTTTCATTGAGAGCTTCCCCGAACCACTGATTGTCTTCGATGACCAGAATGCTGAGACTGCCTCCAGCGCTGAAGACATCGCGGGCAGAATCAGGGAGCTTGCCTGGTGCCTTCTCCCGACCCATAACCTGGTCCACGGTCTGCCTCAGGACCGCGAGCTGGCACGGCTTCTGTATGATGGCATCTACCCCTAGCTCGGACAGCCGTTCCGTGGCGATCTCGGCGCCCCAACCAGTAAGAAAGATCACCGGCGTATCCGCCGACAGGGACTTGACCTTGGCTGCGACTTCCCAACCGTTCATCTCGGGCATGCCGAGATCCGTGATCACCAGATCGAATTGTCCCGCCGAGAACTCCGCGAGGGCCTGTTTGCCCCCGAGACACTTGACCAGGGAGTGCCTGTCTGCTTGTAGCATCGCCCCAATGGCTTCAAGAACTCGATGATCGTCATCGATAAGCAGGACTCTCAGTATCCGTTGCGAGTGGGGGACATGAATCTCCGGCTCGCGCTTCAGCACTGGCGCAGTAGGCAGGACCACGGTGAACTTGCTGCCGGTTCCAGGCTCACTCTCTACCGTCAGATCCCCACCGTGCCGAGAGACGATACCATAGGCAACCGACAGGCCGAGCCCGCTCCCCCCGGTTCCCTTCGTGGTGAAGAAGGGGTCAAAGACCCTTCGCTGAACTTCTTCAGGCATGCCGGTCCCCGAATCTTCGATGGATGCGTACACATTGCCGCCGAGCATCCCGGTATGGATCTTTATGTCGCCCCCCTGAGGCATGGCGTCAATGGCATTGAAGATGATGTTGAGAAAGACTTCTCTCAGGTCCGGGGCATTGCCTCTAGCCGGCGGAATGGTGGCGAAATCCGTGGAGATGATAATGGCAATGCCGGCCTTCTCGGCCCAGTCCTTCCAACGAGGCCGCGCCAGCTCTATCGCCCCACGAACTATCTCATTGACGTCAACACTATCGAATTCGGTATCTTTGCGAATCCTGGTGTACTCTTGAATCCGCTTGACCGTCTCAGTGCCATCGACGGCAGCTTGATGAATCGCAGCGGCGCATTCCTTAAGCTGCCGGGGGAGATCGCTCAGAAGCATGATCTCGTTCCAGCCGATGATACTGGCCAAAATGTTATTGAAATCGTGGGCGATGCCAGAAGCCATCTCTCCAACGGCCCTGAGCTTCTCGGCGCGGATTATGAGCTCCTGCATCTTCTTCTGCTCGGTCACGTCCTTGACCACATGCACGATGGCGGACAGACCCGTCTTGGGGTCCACCATGGGGTAGGCAGTCATCACGGATGAGTTGCCGTGCACGACGCACTCTACCACCATTTCACTGGGGGGGTTAAGGGGGTGCTCTCGCAGGCCGTCCACTGGGCACTCCAGGCAAGGCTGGGTATTCCCCCATATCTCCTCATAGCACCTCTTGCCGATGATGTCCCTCGGGTGCTTGCCAAAGGCAGCCACAAAAGTCTTGTTGGTCCGGATGAGCAGATGATCAGTGTTGGTTATGAAGATGCCATCGGAGATGGCGTCGAAGGTCTGCTCCCACTCCCGTTTGCCGCGGGCGACCGTTTCGAAGAGCTGGATGTTTATGGTCCTCACCGATTCTGCGTTCTTGATGGCCGCGGCGGCGTGGAAGCCCAGCAACGCGGCGATATGGGCTTCGAACTCGGGGGACATCGCCGTGGTGAGCCGTCCCAACAGAAGGATCAGGCCCACGGACGTCCCATCGACGATCAGGGGCACCAATAGCGCGGAGGAAAGGGGATTGCCCGCTGACTCAAGGACCGAATTCAGTGCCACCGGTAACCGGTCAGCGTCCACGTAAGCTGGCGTCTTTGGCTCCAACAGGCGTGCCACCTCAGGGCTTCCGCTGGGGAGATTCAGGCTATAGAGGCCGCCAGTGCCAGCCCGGGACAGAGCAGATGAGGCCGCCCGAACCCTCAGGTGCTCGCCGGTTTCGTCCAAGAGCAGAATGATATCGCTCTCGAAAGCCAGTATCCTGCAGGCCTCCTGGACTATTACGGACAGCGCTTGCTCCAGGTCCAGACTGGACGAGAAAGCGATAGCTGCCCGGCTGAGAGCTGTCAGCTTCTCAAACTGCTCATTCTCGGAGCCAGCGGAAGTCTTGGTTGGCCGGTCTCGGGGTGTCAACGCGCGCCTTCCTTATCGTCAGGACCCCTCAGAGTTGCAACCAGCTCTCGCACGCTGTCGATGGTATCGCTTAGGGTATCCTCCAGAAGTGTGAGCTCGCGCCTCATCAATTCATACCGTTCCAACTGGGCGAGCTTCTCGCAATACTGGGCCTTTAACAGACAGGTGGCGAAGGTCTGAAGAATGTCATCATGTAGGAGTTTCGCTATTCTATCGAGTCTATCCTGAAAGCTTCGCTCCAGGCTTAGCTGTTTCGGATCAGGCCCCTCGCCCCGGGAGTCTTTCAACTTGATGTGTCTTGGCGGCAGTTGACGCTAGCGCAGGTGACCCGGCGCCGGCAGGCAACACAAATGACCTTGGGAGGGAGAAGGGCGAAGCCACCTCCAAAGACTGCCGCGGGGTTCATCTTATTAACCCTCACTCGGGCCAACGGCCAACTTTACGTCAACTTGATAGAGTAATTCTATCATACAGGCCTGGGAACCGACAATGGCCGGGCGCCAAGCCCCCTCTACGGCAGTCCCAAGAGGCCGCGGCGGAGGAGATTGAGGGCGCGGAGTACCGCGACTCGCTTTACGTCGATGCGGCTGCGGGGCCACACACTGCTGGAGACCCGATCACCGTCCGGACCGTCAACGGCGATATGAATGGTGCCGGTCGGCTTATCTTCGAGCTTCTCCGGTCCGGCCACACCGGTAATCCCGATCCCCCAATCCGCCTTCAATTGCTCTCGGGAGGCCTTTGCCATGGCCGACGCTACTTCGATACTGACCAGGCCGTGCCGGTCTATCAGAAGGGGGTCCAGCCCCCAGGAGACCTTTGCCTCTCTTGTGTACGCCACCATTCCCCCCTTGAAGTAGGCGGAGCTGCCTGGGATATCGGTCATGGCATTGGCCAGGCTACCCCCCGAGCATGATTCCATGGTTGCGAGAGAGAGACTCTTCTCTCTCAGCAGTTCCCCACACACCTTCGCCAGGGTATCATTGTCAGCTCCGTAGATGAAAGTCCCCAGGATATCACGAACCTTGCCCTCCAGATCGCCGATCATGCGGTCGGCCGTCTCTCGGTCCCCCGCCTTAGCCCCGAGCCGGACGTGAATGCCATCCTCTTTGGCATAGGTAGCCAGGGTAGGATTAGGAGAGGAAACGAAATCGTGGAGGAGTTCTTCAACCTCCGACTCGCCCTTGCCCATTATCTTCAGGGTGCGAGTTATCAAGACCGCCGCCCCGGTGTATGGACGCAGTAGCGGCAACACCTGGTCGTTCCACATCCGGTACATCTCCCGGGGCACACCCGGCATGGTTACCAGCACCCGCCCGTCCTTCTCGATCCACCATCCGGGCGCGGTGCCAAAGGGATTTGGGATCGACCTGGCGGAAGAGATAAGAGTGGCTTGCTTCAGATTGGAGAGGGGCATGTTCAACCCCAGATGGCTGAAGGACTCCCTCAGCCATGCTTCCAGGTCGGGGTCCACGACCATCTTCTCGCCGACCAGATCGGCGATGGCCTCCCGAGTCATGTCGTCATCGGTAGGCCCCAGGCCTCCAGTTATCAGAACCAGATCGGAGCGTCCCCAAGCCCTCCGGAGCACCTCCAGCAGTCTTCCCCGGTTGTCCCCCACCTGGCTCACCCAAAACAGATCTATGCCGAGCAAAGAAAGCTGCTGAGCCAGGAAGGCCGCGTTGGTATCGACGATCTCCCCCAGGAGAAGCTCTGTACCTACCGAAACGATTTCGCTTTTCATGATCGATCCAATCCCAATGCCTGTTCCACTGACGCCATCTGCGGAGCACAGGTAACCGGCTCCACTGCTGAACGCAGGGCGTTGTCCGGGTCCTTCAGGCCGTTGCCGGTGATGACACAGACCACCTTCTTGTCGCGCAGGTCCAGGCCCTCGTGTGAAGCCTTGAGCAGGCCTGCCACGCTGGCCGCAGAGGCTGGTTCACCGAAGACTCCCTCCTGTCGAGCCATCAAGGTATAGGCGTGGAGTATCTGTTCATCGGTGACAAAGTCGATGCACCCCTCGGACTCGTCACGCGCCGCCTCGGCGAGCTTCCAGCTCGCCGGGTTTCCGATTCGGATGGCAGAGGCTACGGTCTGAGGCTTGACGATGGGCTCTCCGCGCACGATCGCCGCAGCCCCCTCCGCCTCATAACCCATCATTCGTGGCGTCCGGCTGCTCTTGGCAGCCTCCAAATAGTCCACAAAGCCCTTCCAATACGCCGTGATGTTGCCGGCATTTCCAACTGGAATAAAGAGATAGTCCGGTGCGTCCCCCAGGGCGTCCACGATCTCGAAGGCAGCCGTCTTCTGGCCTTCCAAACGGTGAGGATTGATGGAATTCACGAGCGTAATAGGATGTTTCTCGGTAAGGCCGCGGACCAGTTTCAGCGCCTGGTCAAAATTGCCGTCGATAGCCAGCACCCTGGCGCCATACATGAGCACCTGCGCCAGTTTGCCCTGCGCAATTGCTCCGTGAGGAATGAGCACGATACACATGAGCCCGCAGCGCGCCGCATAGGCGGCTGCCGAAGCGCTGGTGTTACCGGTGGAGGCGCACATCACCGCCTTCTGGTCGTCCTCTATGGCTTTGGCTACTGCCATAACCATTCCCCTGTCCTTGAAGGAACCGGTAGGGTTGCAGCCCTCCAGCTTCAAATACAACTCGCCACACCCGACCTCCGCCGCGATCTTGGGCGCCCGCACCAGAGGCGTGTCACCTTCCCCCAGGGAGATCATAGGTGTCTTGGGCGTTATCGGCAGAAAGGACCGATAGCGATCGAGAAGGGACGCCTT
>ORJL010676501.1_pt1 | contig 15613 bp, 10 predicted proteins | sample 1779941 | NCBI WGS metagenome assembly ORJL01 (sample SAMEA104232317, study PRJEB22302) | groundwater metagenome | biome: forest; feature: aquifer; material: groundwater | place: USA | collected 2011-08-07 | depth 5.8 m | reverse complement strand
ATGATTCAGGCGTTGGTGTAAAAAACGGCATCAATATCTTCAATAAGAAAAATTTTCTCGGCACGTTCACGCCTCCCTATGCCGTCCTCAATGATTACAATTTTCTTACCGGACTCGAAAACCGCGATTGGCGCGCCGGCATTGCTGAAGCAATTAAAGTGGCATTGATTAAAGACAATAATTTCTTTGAGTTTATCACAGCACAAGCTCAACCATTACTAAACCGCGATATGCCTGCTATGCAGGAATTAGTTTTCCGTTGTGCCGAACTCCATATCCAACACATTAAAAGTGGAGACCCGTTTGAGTTAGGCTCTTCCCGTCCCTTAGATTTCGGACATTGGGCGGCGCATAAACTTGAACAACTTACATCCTATTCAATCCGGCATGGTGAAGCTGTTGCACTCGGTATGGCACTCGATGTCACTTATTCACGACTCCTCGGGATTATATCCACAGAAGAATGGGAACGAATCATCACGCTACTGCAAACACTTAAATTCGATTTGTACATTCCGGAAATGTCAAATCATATAAATGAACCTGAACACCCTCATCATTTTATGAAGGGCTTAACAGAATTCCGCGAACATCTTGGTGGTAAACTCACTATCATGCTCCTACACGGAATTGGAAAAGGCGTCGAGTACAACGAAATCCGCTCCGATCTTATTGTCGATTCAATCGAACTCCTTCGAAAACGACAACATACATTAGGTAATGCATAATCAATGCAAATCTTACCTGTAACTATTGTGAATCATTAAAGAAAATGAATCTCGGTAACAACGTTCATCTTACGTATTGTACTAACATCCATGCAGGTGAAAGCTGGAATGAAATACTGCCCGTTCTTCAATCGATTCTCCCTGAGGTAAAACAAAAAATCTCTCCAACAAACCCTATGGGTGTCGGTTTACGTCTCTCCAATACCATGACAGAGGAACTTCAAGACCGTCCTCTGTTAGTTTCATTCAAAAAATGGTTGAAGGAAAACAACCTTTACGTCTTCACAGTGAACGGTTTCCCCTACGGGGGGTTCCACCGCCAACGGGTAAAAGATGCAGTGTACCGGCCCGATTGGACAACACAAGATCGTCTCAATTACACGATGCGTTTATTCAATATCCTCGCGGAACTTCTTCCTGATGGGATTGATGGTGGAGTTTCAACATGCCCTCTCTCTTATAAACTCTGGTACACAAACGATGAAAACAAAAAGGAACAAGCCTTTGAACTATCAACACAAAACCTGCTTCATCTTGTTACTCATCTGAAACACTTACGCCAAACAACCGGAAAAATTTTACACCTTGATATAGAACCCGAACCCGATGGATTCATCGAAAATACTGAAGAAGCAATCAAATACTATACAAACTACCTGCTTCCCATCGGTAAAACATATTTTCAAACCCTTGTAATTTCTCCCACAGATGCCGAACAGCACATTCTAGAACACATCCGTATCTGTTACGATGTTTGTCATTTTTCAGTCGAATACGAAAAGCCCGATATTGCTCTGAAACGCCTTCATGAAGCAGGAATTAAAATTGGAAAGATTCAAATTAGCTCAGCATTGCGATCTATATTTACAGACGATGAAACACAAAACTTGAACACGATGAAGTCTCTTCAAAAATTTATAGAACCTGTCTATCTTCATCAGGTAATACTGTCTGATACAAATAATCTTCGCACCCAATTTCCCGATCTCGATTCCGCACTAAAGAATGTAAACGTATTTCCACCCGGCGAGTTAAGAACTCATTTTCACGTCCCCATTTATGTCGAAAATTATGGTTCCCTTCATTCAACACAAAGCGATATTCTTGCAACGTTAGAAGAGCTGAAAAATTTTCCTTATACTACTCATCTCGAAGTCGAGACCTATACGTGGGAAGTTCTCCCCGAGTTGGAAAGAAAAGACATCGTCAGTTCCATCGTTCGAGAATTACAATGGGTAATCAACCATTTACAGTAACTATAGGTTGTCATTCTGAACGAAGTGAAGAATCTCAATACTTCATAGCAAGAAAATAAAGCACCATGAAACCAAAAATTGTCGTTGTAAACATCGTCGGATTAACCTCCGGCTTACTCGGAGAACATACACCATTCCTCTCAAAATGGTTTGCATCTTCACAACATGCAAACATTGCGCCTGTGCTCCCTGCTGTCACATGTTCTGCCCAGGCCACATACATGACAGGAAAAACTCCTGCTGAACATGGCATCGTAGGCAACGGTTGGTATTTTCAAGAAGAATGTGAAATTAAATTTTGGCGTCAATCAAACCGCTTAATACAAGCAAAAAAAATATGGGAGCTTGCAAAAGAGATTGATCCCTCATACACAACGGCAAACATGTGTTGGTGGTACAACATGTACTCAACTGCCGATTTCTCCCTCACCCCCCGCCCAATGTATCTGGCAGATGGCAGAAAACTCCCCGATTGTTACACAAAACCGGCACAACTTCGCGAAAAACTTCAAGATAAACTCGGCATCTTCCCCCTTTTCGATTATTGGGGACCAAGAACCACAATCCGCTCAAGTCAATGGATAGCCGATGCATCAAAAATTGTCCATCAAGAATATTCTCCAAATCTAACACTGATTTATTTACCTCATCTTGATTACAACCTTCAACGCTTCGGTACTGATACAGCCAAAATCGCAACCGACTTAAAAGAAATTGATACGCTGTGCGAGGGACTCGTTACATGGTATGAACAGCAACAAGTTCAAGTTATTCTCCTTTCCGAGTATGGGATTACAAACGTTAACCAACCTGTTCATCTTAATCGCGTTTTCCGCGAAAACGGACTTATCGCAGTACGTGAAGAACTAGGCTTAGAAATTTTCGATCCCGGTGCAAGTAAAGCGTTTGCCGTTGCAGATCATCAAATCGCTCATATTTATGTCAACGATAAATCTCTCTTACCCAAAGTGAGAACGATACTCGAAAAAACAGAAGGCATCGAATTAATCTTAGATGACGAAGGAAAAAAGAAAGCACATCTTAATCACGAACGTGCGGGCGATTTCGTCGTCGTTGCAGATAAAAATTCATGGTTCACATATTACTATTGGATGGATGATGCCAAAGCCCCCGACTTCGCCCGCATCGTTGAAATTCACCGCAAACCCGGTTACGATCCCGTGGAATTATTTACCAACCCTGAAATGAAATTCCTCATGCCACGTATTGCATGGAAGCTCCTCAAAAAGAAACTCGGCTTCCGTATGCTCATGGACGTTATCCCTCTCGATGCAACCCTTGTTAAAGGTTCACACGGTCGCATCCCTGAATCAATATCTGATTGGCCCCTCCTCGCCACAAACAATAAAAACATCCAACTCGCATCCACAATAAATCCAACCGATGTCTGTTCCCTCATACTTAACCACTTGAAATAAATCCCACCGTAGAGACGACCCCTTGGGTCGTCTCTCTTTTTAATATAAAACAACAAAAAAGAAATTCCCAATCCAATCTGCTACTCCGCTTTATTTTAGCTCTTTTGAAACTCCCTAATAGGATAATGCAACCCCGCCCATGTCAACAAAACCATCCTTTCAGATGGGGCTATTCTCTCCTTCTTTTTGTAGATTGAGTATTACTATTATTAAATAATACGAAGTCATCATATTTCTGAAAATCCTTTAATTTTAACTAAAAACAACTAATTATCCCTTTAGAGCTGCTACTAATTATTCAAACTCTTTTGAATTCAGTCTTTAATTGTATACATTTTCCCAAAGTACATACCTTATTCTTTCGTAGTTCCGATAGTCGCCTGTTCATGTAAGCGACTTATGCAGATAAAATTTCTCTTTATCGGTTAAACCGGTCAAGTGAAATCCATTTAGATATCCTGTAAATTCAGTTCCGTTCGCGGCACTATCATCCGTTTCGATCAAACTGACAGGATCATACACATCGTGTTGGAAAAAACCGACCAAGCTCATTCACATTCTCGGTTATGAAGTAACAATAGATCATTTCCACACCCCACCTTACTCTGATTGCAATAGTGTTTTCCCGCATTTCTGTGTGAACTCTATTACTAATAATCATAGTTAACCATTGATAATCATGCTTCTGTGTAGCATTCGTAGTTCCAACGAAACAAGAAAAACAAACCTTGTTCATTGAACACGCTGTTACGATCTCGTTCGTTGTTTGTTCACATTTCCTTCATCAATCCTATATAAAATAGTTCTGTTCTTTAACCGAATACATTCGTCATGTTTGTATTACACCGGGTTGCATAGGATCGACATACGCATGATGTCGCCTGAGTTTATTCGATTCTTCAACATGAACACTATGTTCGCACGTTGTACAAACAGCAAATTATTAACTCATGAAATTTTTTCAATTTTTTCACAAAAGGAAAATGATATGAAAAGGTTATTATGTAATATTACTTGCATCATCGTTTGTCTGATTCTGGTTCACGGAATACATACTCAAGTTGCCTATGCTCAGGTCGGACTTCCTACAGATGGTGGAATAGATGGGGCGTTATGTGCCACCTACACTGTCACGTTTGATGCTTTTGAATCTGCAAGCGCTGTAACACCTAATTCCAGTGGTGAATCTACCAATGGAGATGTCGGTGTCGATATTTCAGGCGCCATGAATACCAATATCGATGTTGTCATGAATCTTCCTACCCAACTTATCGGAACTGATGGGACAATAATGTCTATTATGTTTCCCGGATCTGGTCCGGGATCTGGCGTCCGTGTTGAAACCGGCGGATTCTTCAATCCAAGTATGCCCAACACGTTTAATCTTGGCAGTGGGGGAACTTGCAATCTTCGTTTGGGATATATCGTCATTGTACCCACAAATCCCGGTCAAGCGTTTACCGGACAAATCATTACAGTCATTAATGGTTCAATTAACGTAACGACAACCATCACTGTTAATACTGTTGGGTGTACATCAGAATGTCTGGGGAATATTGTCGCAAATGGAGATTTTACTGAAGGATTAACAACAGGCGCTATGCCGGGCGGTAAAGTTGATCACTGGTTCTCCTCCTATTCTGATTATGCATCACCGGATGTTTCAGCAAGCGTTGGTTGTGGAGATAGTGGCTTGATTAGCATGTGGGGAAATCAAACTGTTGGGGAAGCAGTGTATCAAACTCTACCAACTTCAATTGTGAAGGGCAAAACGTATAGCGTCACAATTTGTTACCGATGGATAAATGACCCGAATAAAATAAAATATATCAGATTCAAATTACGTGCATCAAATTCAGTGTTGACAGGCAGGTCGGGTGGTACGATTATTGGCTCAACGAAAAACACCATTCCGAACAACACTGCATGGATATCGGAAACTCTTCCTTACTGGACTGCCGATGCAAACTATTCAATCTTAACCATAGGCCCCGAAAACAATTCAATTGCAAGCGCTGGTGATTCTACTTCATATGGTTCAATAGACAAAATTTGCATCAAACCGGTTGAAAAAACAACAGGTCCGCCGGTAAGTCACACCCAACGATGGTTTATTCCTACTTCTCCTAATATTCAAGGACTAACTGTTGAAGAAGAATCAAATAAATTACCACTCCATGTTTGGTTCACTGAAATGGATCAAGAAAAATTAGGCAAATTAACGATGCCAAAAACAAATACGGAGTGTAATTTTGCTCCCCTGTATGAATTTCAATTACACTCATTAGATTCCTTGGTGACTGCACGTCCGTTCAAAATTGCGTACTTGAAAGATGGAATTATTCTTAAGGCTGTTAATAAAGCTAATCTACGACTCTGGTACACAGATACAAATCGCAATACTGTGAACGGTATATATGTTCGAAACCTCTTCAGCAACCCTGTCTATTCCTACAAGATTGATACATCAATCGGTCATCCATGGGATATCCAGTTGCAAGGTACTGTCAAATACGTTTACATCGGAACCACTAATAAAGAAAAAATTAAAGTAACGAGCGCCCCAAAGGTCTGGTTCACAGTACATCCTCGTACAAATAAAATTTTTGCACTGAATCCGAATAATTCAACGGCTACACTCGAAACATATACTATCCCCTATGGGAATGTGGATGCGTTTTTCATCGATGCCGTACTTCCGGGGAGCGTCGAACATATCTGGATTGCCGCTTCAGATAACTCGTATTCTTACTTCTATCGTATGTCTGTTCTTGGTGGTAATGTCCTTATGTGGAAGTTGAACGACTCACTTTCAACGTTTAACTCCATACGTACACTCCATCACTCTAAAAAACAACAATACAAAGATCAATTACCATATCAACTATGGGCTTTGGGAAACACCCCTGATCAACAAGGGACTGTTAAAATCTTACAATTCAAAACATCACTTATTAACACATCTGTCATTGATACTCTGTGTGCAGTACCTCAAGGGTTCTACAACGGTCCCAACGGATTATTTACGCCCTCATCAAAAGCCTCGTTAACTCTAAACAGGATGTTTATTACCGATGGCTTAGGTTCTAAAGATACTCTGAGTTCAAATCGTGCTACTCCCACCGATACCATCCGCCGTATGCTGGTCACAATCAATAAAACAACAAATGCATTACAACCTATAATGAAGAATATCCCGGTCACCTCTCGAAGGGTAAAACCATTATGTGAAGTCCTTAACTGGACGTATGAGGCATCATCATGCATCGTAGAACAATGGAAAGCGTACGAACCTCCGCCTTCATTCGATTTTTCCAATGCTATTCTCGATATCGATATGATGGGAAATTACACCTTAAAAGGCGGATCAACATCAAAAAATATTCCCGCTATGGAACAATTCAACTTTGCATTCCATGAACCTCGCCCGGATAACTTCGGTATTGTTGGAAGAATTACCTATACCGCAGGACTTCCCATCAATGGCGTCATCTGCGATACGTGTTCCATTCCACGGCAACGCATTGATGAATATGGAAATGCAGTACCCGAACGTTACCAATTGTTCAACGCGTATCCTAATCCCTTCAATCCAACAACAACATTGAAGTTTGCTCTTCCATCCGATTCACGTATCATTCTCAAAATTTATAACATGCTCGGGCAGGAAGTACACACCCTCTATGATGCAGAAATTCTCGATGCAGGATTCCATGAAGGAACATTTAATGGTGGAAATCTTGCTTCCGGTGTTTACTACTATCGCATCATCGCACAGCCCATTCAAACTGATGGATTAATTGATGCAACATTCACCGATGTCAAGAAAATGCTCCTTGTGAAATAATATGGACACCTAAGTAGCGCTCTGTATCATGCTTCTCTCATAACATACATTAAAACGAAAACCGTAGTAGCCCTCTCAATAAGGCTACTACGGTGTCCATAATTGTTTTATAACCACTTAACAAGAAACCTTAAGGTAACCAACAAAACCATCCTTTGGGATGGGGCTATTGCGTTACTATTTAATTACTTTCTTCAGAATACATTTTTTCACACTATTTAATTATTTTCTATCAATTTAAGGAGTTGCATTATGCGTACAATTTTCTACTGGAGCATATTTTTATATCTCCTATTTACCTTGTTGTCCGTAGGACAAACAAAAGAACAAAAAAGTTTCTTAAAACAATTTGCTAAAGAACAATCAATAGTTTACCGTGCCCAACGGTTACACGCCGAATCGCTCGCTACTACATCAGGCATTCCAATTCGGTATACCGATTCAAGCGGTGTTACTATGGAAATTCAACGTGTTGAAGACAGTACGGCAATTTATGATATCACCTCAAATAGTGATGCCGCTAAAACTATTTCTACTGATAAAGTTTGGATTGCTCCCTACAATCTATCAGGAACGGGTACAACATTAGGTATCTGGGATGGTTCGAAAGTGCTCATTACCCATCAAGAATTTGGAAACCCTACCCGTGTCACAATTAAAGATGGTTCGACACTTTCAATTATTGATCACTCTACACATGTCGCAGGAACTATGATCGCAGGCGGTGTACAAGCAAATGCAAAAGGGATGAGCTATACCGCTAAATTATTCTCTTATGATTGGAATAACGATGCCTCCGAAATGGCTACCGCCGCCTCTAACGGTTTGCTTGTTTCTAATCATTCCTATGGTTTTATCGCTGGTTGGCAAATAGTCAGAATTAATAATCAAAATGTTTGGGGATGGTTTGGCGGTTCAAATACTCAACACGATTTGTTCGGCAGGTACATGACAGAAGACAAAAATTATGATAATATAGCGCGTAATGCACCCAATTACCTCATCGTAAAATCAGCAGGTAATGATCGCGGTCAAGGTCCCGCCTCACAACCGTTTTCGCATTATCATATTGTTGGTGGCTCCGCTACTGGACCATTCACAGATACACACCTCGTTGATGGTGGTGTACTCGGTTACGATTGTGTCGGTGGTTCCGGTGTTGCTAAAAATATTTTAACAGTTGGTGCAGTTCAAGATATTACGACCGGGTATGTGAACCCCGCAGGTGTCATCATGACAACATTTAGCGGATGGGGACCAACCGATGATGGACGAGTGAAACCTGATATTGCAGCAAACGGTTACTTACTTACATCATCATTGGCATCAAGTAACACAGCATACGGAGCTATGAGCGGTACCTCAATGGCTTCGCCAAACGCTTCTGGTTCTATCGGATTACTATTACAATATCAAAAAGCATTGCACGGTTCAACAAAACTCCGCTCCGCTACCTTGAAAGCTCTTGTCATTCATACTGCTAATGAAGCAGGCACTAACCCGGGTCCCGACTATTCTTTTGGTTGGGGCTTGATGAATACAAAAAATGCCGCCTCTATCATGAAATCACATGCCGTCGATGGAGCGCATATCTATGAAAAAACTCTTGCACAAGGCGGCACTGTTACTATTCCTTATATTAAATGGAAACCAAGTTCATTACGTGCTACGCTCTGTTGGAACGACCCTGCTGGAACTCCGGTTACAACAAACTTACTAAATAATACAACACCAATGTTAGTAAACGATCTCGATCTCCGCGTCATCAATAGCGGATCGACAAAATACCCTTGGGTACTCAATCCCGCCTCACCAACCACGGCGGCTACCCGAACAACCACGGATGATACACGAAACAATGTTGAACAAGTCGATGTTGCACCGGGTTCAGGGGGATGGCTATTAGGCTTTCATAGTGGATATGCCCAAATTAACCATAAAGGAACGTTAACAGGTACAACTCAGGATTTCTCCCTGATTTTATCGGGCAATATTACGTTTATGATTGCTCACATAATCGATAAGCCAAAATTCCTTGCTTGTACTTTGAATGGATATACCGGACTTGCCGTTGGTGCAAATGGAGCTACATCACGCACTGTTGATGGTGGAGCTACTTGGGATACAGTTCATAATTTCCAAAAAAATCAACTGAATGCTGTGGCTCTCGCAGATACAATAAACGGTTGGGCTGTCGGAAAAAAGGGAACGGTACTGAAAACTACCAATGGCGGGTTGTCCTGGACATCCGTTACTTTTGCTAATTCTGTTGAATTAAAAACGGTAACAGCCATCTCACCCACCACAGCATGGGTTAGTGGAAAACTTAGCACATTATATAAAACTACTGATGGTGGGGCAACGTGGATGTCCTCGAATTATGGAAGCAAAGCCGATATTATCGCCATGAAATTTGTCAATAATTCTACAGGTTGGATTCTTGGAACAAAAGGGTTACTCATGAAAACAACGGATGACGGGAACACTTGGGTTTCACAATCAACAGGTTCAAAAATAGCGTTCACTTCAATGTGCTTCACTGATTCGTTAAATGGATGGCTTGCAGGAACGAAAGGAACAATCTTACGAACGACAGATGGTGGAACAAATTGGTTAACATTATATACCGGTGTTAAAAATAACCTTAATGGCATCAGTATCATCATCCCCGATAGTGGCTCTGCTTCTACTGCAATCGGCTTTGCAGTCGGCCAAGATGGTATAGTATTGCAAACAATAGATGGCGGAGGTTCTTGGTATATCCAAAAATCAGAAGTTGACTCTAAAGGAAAAGTGAAACTTATAAAATCGGCAACATTAAATGCTATTGCTATTGACCCGGTAACAGGAACAGGTATCACTGTTGGCGAAAAAGGTGCAAGACTATTTCTCCACGAAGCAACATACGATGATGTTGTTGTCTCCCTTTCATTACAAGAACAACAAGAAAATTCTCAACACGAAGGTGAAATTAATTTACCTGCAACCGCTCAATTATCGTATAACTATCCCAATCCTTTCAATCCATCAACCAAGATTGCATTTACCTTACCGGTTGATGCACAGGTAACATTGAAAGTCTATGATGAAATCGGTCGTGAAGTAATCACACTGATTGACAATACACAATATGTATCCGGTAAACATGAGATCACATTTAACGCAAATAACCTCGCAACCGGAATATACTTCTACCGAATCAATGCAGAAATGATAGATGAAAACGGAGTAACACATACTTACTCTGATGTGAAACGTATGCTCCTTATGAAATAATCCCACCGTAGAGACGCATCGCATGCGTCTCTCTTTTATTAAAATAAAAAAACGGAGTAGCCAATCCATCTGGCTACTCCGTTTTTTTTTCAACGTTCTTGATTTTTGAAGGTTGTTCCCTTTATTTTCAACTCAGAATAATTATCAGACAGCTACCTCACCTGAACTTCCCGACATGGCTTTTCTCTTGAGCGATTCTCTACTCCAAATCCAATAGCAACCGATAAGGAAGAACAACGGATTTAAAATCATAGGTATAATTCCATGAAAGAAATACTCTACTGTCGTGTTAGTAAAAAAAACTGCAACGAGAAGGAATCCTAAATAATAAAGGTTTAAATATTTTCTTACCAACCCATAATATAATATCAATCCCAAAACAGGATATACAATTAATCCGGCGCTGACAAGCATAATTGCTAAATCGCCCATATAAAAACCATTCCCGGCAAAATAAAGAACATTCATTCCCAACCCTAACAATAAGGAAAAAGTAACTACGCAAATAAATTCAATAAAAAATTTTATCCTATTATTGTTATACCGCTCTACATACTGAAATAGTGTACGTTGATGCTGAATTGGTAATGTTTTCTCGAATTCTTTTATACGAATCAATAAACTGCCAAGCCCTAATATTGATGGAGGCATCACTATTGAAATCATTGGATTAATTATCAAAGCGAAAAACATGCTTGGTATAATACATACCGCAACAAGTAATCCGAGGTTTTTCATGTTCAAATATTCTCTTACCATCCCATAATATAAGATCGGTCCTAATAGTATCGCTACTCCACCGCCAACAAAACTACCCTCTCCCATCGCTAAACTCATAGGTACGTGTTTCAAATCGCCCATTGTTGTCATTCCTAACGATCCCATAGCGCAACCTATTACTAGTGAAAAAAGAACAACACACACCAATTCATAAACACCTTTTAAGACCGTAATCGGATCCCACTTCATATTTTCAAACATTGCCTTCACCATCTAATAAACATTGATCTTTCTTCTTTCAACAATTTAATCAAAAAAAAACGGAGTAGCCAATCCATCCGGCTACTCCGTTTTTAATTTCAATCTTATTTATAGTGTAATCTAAACTCCTCCTTGGCACTGTCATGTTTAAGAAATTCCCTTAAAATAAGAGCGTCAAAAGTCCCCTCTGGAGAGTCGTAAACCACGACTTGGCGTGGGGATTGAGGGGTGTGTTGTCATTTTTATTAGATCACTCAAACAGTATTTGCTTAGAACAAACTGGTAATAAACTACTGCTTTAATTCATCTCTTTCCTTAATCTGACAGCATTACCCATCGGGGATGAGTTCAAGATCAATACAAGAACATCGGCTTTCCTTGCAAATGCGCTACCTTCGGCCTGTAAAGATGTGTGTCATACAACTCATCAACATCAACACGCTTCTTCCCTTCCGAGATCATATTCGCTGAAACATTTGTGTACTTACCATCGCGCAAACATACCATACGACCTGTCTGTTTCTTTAATAATAAATCCGTTGCCAAATGTCCGTATGTCGAGGAAATCATCAAGTCCAATGCATCAGGTGCGCCGCTACGCATAAGATATGCAAGCTGTTGGAACACCGTACGTACACCACTGCGAGCTTCAATCTCCTGAGAGACCCATTCACCGATACCGCCCAATTTCTTATGGCCGTATGCATCAGCTTCGCCGCTTAAAAACATTTCACCGCCGAGAGGTTTCGCACCCTCGGAGATAGTCATAATGGCATAATTACTTGGATTCGATTTACGGTCTTTTAACATATAATCAACCAGCTTATCCATATCGAAATCAACTTCCGAAATAATAGCGCGATCAACGCCTGCTAAATACGCTGAGATAAGTGATGTCTCACCGGAATAACGCCCGAACAATTCAACCACAGCAATACGCTCATGCGATCCTGTCGGTGTACGAAGCGCATGAATAAACTCAACACTGCGCGTTACCGCTGTTGAAAAACCGATACAATAATCGGTACCGTAAACGTCGTTATCCATCGTCTTAGGAACGCAAACCATCGGGAAACCTTCCTTGTGCAAACGAACAGCATAACTTAACGTATCATCACCACCGATTGCAACAAGAGCATCAAGTTTCAGATGATCAAGTACTCGTAACACATGCTTCGTACAGTCAACCGTTTTATCTCCGTTATCGGGAAACGTACCCCGTAAAAAATCAGGCAAATCTTTTGGCTTCACCTTGCCCGGATTCGTACGCGAGGTATGGATATACGTACCCCCCGTTCGATCAATTGTTCGCGTATTCACTTTATTCAGTGGTAAAATATATTGATTGGAAGTCTCAGGATCATCAGGATTATAATACAATAATCCCGCCCATCCGCGACGAAACCCAACCATTTCATGGCCCTCATCGGTCGCCCGATACACTGCCGCTTTAATACATGGATTTAATCCGGGTACGTCACCGCCACCGGTTAATATTCCTATTCTCATTGTCTTCTTCTTTTCCTTAGATGTTATTATTGAAACTTGTTACTCTATAAATGTTCCTCAGCCCACAACTTTCCTGCCCGCCTTGGGAGGGAGTTGTGGGATATGAGTAGATCAGAATTATAAAACCGATTTATCGGTTTCTAAATCAACTCATTGATATTTGTTCTCATAGAGAAATTTAAACTGGTGGGCTGTCTCAAAAGTAAAATTCTCGTCACCCTGTGCCAAAGGCATTCCCTCGGAAAGCGGAGACGAAGGGTGAAATTAAATCGTATTCACGTTATTTTTCTTTACGTGTTGCAGGTAAAACAACTTTTGAAACAACCCCTTGCGAATATGATTCGACTATAGTTATGCTAACAGTTATAAAGCAAACATAATCGTTTTTAAGGAATCCAATTTAGGATTTCGATATTCGAATTTAGAAATTTCTTACATATTAGCGACAACAGCTTCCGCGAACTCAGAACACTTCACTTCCTTCGCGCCCTGCATCAATCGAGCAAAATCGTATGTCACTACTTTATCGGTAATAGTTTTTTCAAGACTTCTGATAATCATATCAGCCGCTTCAGTCCAACCCATATAACGAAGCATCATCTCACCGCTCAACACAACCGAGCCCGGATTCACCTTATCAAGATTTGCATACTTCGGCGCTGTACCGTGTGTTGCTTCAAATACCGCGTGACCCGTTACATAATTAATGTTCGCGCCCGGTGCAATCCCGATTCCGCCAACCTGAGCCGCTAATGCATCGCTCAAATAATCGCCATTCAAATTCAATGTGGCAATCACATCAAAATCTTCCGGTCTGGTTAACACTTGTTGGAGTGTAATATCAGCAATGGCATCCTTCACAATAAGTTTGCCTGCCGCTTTAGCCGCTTTCTCTTCCGCCGCCGCAGCTTCATCACCCTTATCTTTTTTCGTCTTCTCCCACTGGTTCCATGTGTAAACCTTATCGCCGAATTCACGTTCTGCAAGAGCATAACCCCAATCACGGAATCCGCCTTCTGTGAACTTCATAATGTTCCCTTTGTGTACAAACGTAACCGACTTGCTCTTCTCTTTCAACGCATATTCAATTGCAGAACGAATCAATCGTTCTGAACCATACACAGAAACAGGTTTAAACCCAACACCAACCTGTACAGGTGAATCAGCCGCACCGCCGACTAATTTCTGCCAGCTCGTCACACTTTCACTTGTACCGAAACGTACTTTCTTAAACATGGCGGGAAATTCTTTTGCCATGAAATCCAACACTTTTTGTGATTCGGGAGTGCCTGCCGCAAACTCAATACCCGCATAAATATCTTCTGTGTTTTCACGGAAGATAACCATCTTCACTTTTTCAGGATGCTTCACGGGTGAAGGAACTCCTGCAAAATATCGCACGGGACGTAAACACACATACAAATCTAGCATCTGTCTCAATGCGACATTTAATGAACGAATACCGCCGCCAATTGGAGTCGTGAGAGGTCCCTTAATTCCAACCAAATATTCACGAAACGCGTCAACTGTTTCATCCGGTAACCATGTGTTAAAATTTGTAAATGCTTTCTCCCCTGCATACACTTCCATCCATGCAATAGATCGTTTTCCGCCGTATGCCTTTTCAACAGCCGCATCAAAAATGCGCTTCGATGCACGCCAGATATCAGGACCTGTTCCGTCGCCTTCAATAAATGGAAGAATGGGATGATTCGGTACTTGTAACGTACCGTTGGAAATTGTTATCTTTTCACCGTGTGCCGGTGGGGTTGGTTTGGGAGTCATAAGTTTATGATTTTTTCAATGGTTGTGAACAGAATTCGATTTGATATGGAGTCGCAAACGATTAGCGTATTCATTCATTTCGTCTTGACCGTATTTCTTCAGTTCAAGAAGAAACTTGATATTATCATCATTATATCTCGGCGTCACATGAAAATGGAAATGAAATACCGATTGTCCCGCCGCTTTTCCGTTATTCGAGAAGATATTAAATCCGTCCGGCTGAAATGCATTCACAATAGCCTTCGAGACAACCTGAGTAGCCTGTGCTAAACCGGTAAGATATTGCTCTTCTATGGTGAGAAAGGTCTCACAATGCTGTTTTGGAAATATCAGCGCGTGACCGTAATGAATAGGGTTGATATCGAGGATTGAAAGCGCATACTCATTCTCAAAAAGAATTTCAGCTTTCGCTTCACCCCGGATAATTTTACAAAAAATACACTGCATTCGCTTGTTCGTTCATTTTTACAGACTTAAGTTTACCAAAAAATCGAACGATTTCCAAAGAAACCACCCTGCCTATCACCCTGAGAAACTTTTCTTATCTTTGATTCAAATTGCCCACATTCCTTCTCGCGCTCGCTACTTAACCAACTTTTCAACCTCTTTCTGCATTCTCCTCCCTATAATTCTCTGTCTTCTCGTACCCATGCTCCTCAGACTGTGTGAAAACCCAAGCATAAACTCGTAGTTCATGGGCTATCCCAATCTGAGATGGTATATGTGTTGGAAAAGGAATTAAACGTTTGTTCTAATGTTCTTATAAAATAAACGCGATGCTACCTCTATCAT
>ORJL011792214.1_pt1 | contig 15618 bp, 17 predicted proteins | sample 1779941 | NCBI WGS metagenome assembly ORJL01 (sample SAMEA104232317, study PRJEB22302) | groundwater metagenome | biome: forest; feature: aquifer; material: groundwater | place: USA | collected 2011-08-07 | depth 5.8 m | reverse complement strand
CCCACCCAGGTGATGTCGGCGTAAGTGCCCGCGTCGCCCGGCTCCCTGGCCCACAGGTCGATGAGCACCCAGCTACCGGAGACGATGGGCGCGCTGCCTTCGGCCCGCGGCTCGTAGTGCGGGTCGCTGGAGTGAGCGTCCACCGCCACCACGGGGCCGTCGGGCGACTCCAGGCCGCGTTGTGCGTACTGCTCGCGGATGAACTGGGCCACCTGGTGCTCCGTGACGCCCGCAGCCAGGCGCTCGCCGGCGTACCGGAACGCCGCTTGTACGATGTCCCCCAGGGCCGCCGCAGCCCGCCTGTGCGATGCCAGTTGGTCGGCATTCCACCGCTGCGTGGCGTACTGGAACAGGTCGGCGGACGATACCACCTCGGCGCCAAGGCTACGCACCAGCTCCACGGTGCCTGCGTCCACGCGGGATGCGCGAGGCAGCGCCGCCATCGGCGAGTACTCCATGGCCACGGGGCCGCGCACGCTCGCCAGCAGCGACCGTAGCTGCTCTATCAGGTCAGTGCGGCCCAGGTAGCCCTGCGCCTCGATGCCCGCGTCGCGGAACCTGCCCACGTCCACGTGGTGCGCCAGGAGGACCGCTTGGCCTTGAGGAGTCATCAGCAGGTAGCATGGCCGCGTGACCATGCGCACGTCTCCCACCACGTAGCGGAACACGGGGTTCATGCCGTGGTAGTCATACAGCAGCCAGCCTCCCAGGCCGGCCTGGGCCATGTACTCCGCAGCCTGGGCGACAACGGAAGAGAGAGAAGTCATAGAAGCCTCCTGCAAGCGACGAAACGGCTCCATTATGGACTCGCCAGAGTAGCCGGACAACCTGGCTGTCACTCGGTTGCTGTGCCGCACACCACTTTGCGATATACTCCTGGCTGTTGCGCACCCCGCGCGTGAGAGACCTTATTGAGAAAGCTCACATTAGCCACCTTGATGGTGCTGGCCGTATCCGGCATAGCTGCCGTTATCTTGCTTGGCGGCGGCGCATCGGCGGAAGGCGCGCCACCCTTGCAGCTTGGGCCGGACGTCCAGCTACCGCCCAGGCCCGCGTACTCTCGACTGGACTCCCAGCTTAACCGCCTGGTGGAGCAGGCCGGCTGGCAGTTCCAGGCGATGCCCGCGGAGGAGACCCCTTCCTACCAAGGCGTCTCCGTGGCTGTGACCATCAGGACTGCCGTTGCCGCCACGGACCTGGTTCCCTTCTTGATCCAGGGCGGTGCGACGGTAGCCAACGTTGGCGCCGGCTACATAGAGGCCTATGTCCCAGTACAGCTTCTGCCCGTCCTGCAGGCACGGCCGGCCGTGCTGCGGGTGGAGGCTATCATCCCGTCGCAGCCAGCCACGGTCACCAGTCAGGGCGCGGCGGTGCACGGCGCGCCTGCATGGAACGCGGGTGGCTACACCGGCGCTGGTGTCAAGGTTGGCATCATAGACGTGGGCTTCATCGGATACAGCAGCCTCATAAGCACAGAGTTGCCCACGCCGGCGGCTGTCCGTTGCTACACGACCGTGGGCACGTTCTCCTCCAACATCGCGGACTGCCAGACCTACGACAAGCACGGTACAGGTGTTGCCGAGGCTGTGATAGACGTAGCGCCCGGCGCAACGCTCTACATAGCCAACCCCATGTCCGGCGGCGACCTGAAGGCCACGACTTCCTGGATGGTATCCCAGGGCGTCCAGGTCATCAACCACTCCGCAGAGTGGACTTGGAGCGGCCCTGGCGATGGGACGTCGCCGTTCAGCAACAGCCCGCTGAAGGCGGTGGACACCGCGGTGGCCGGAGGAGTCCTGTGGGTCAACGCGGCGGGCAACAGCGCCCAGGACAACTGGTTTGGCGCCTACACCGATGCCAACGGGGATGGTTGGATGGATTTTGCATCCAATGGTGATGTAGTGAACGGCGTGCACCTGAGCGCAGGGGAACCGTTTCTGGCCCAGGTCAGATGGGAAGATTCCTGGAATGGCGCAGCCACTAACTTAGATCTTTATCTTTGGAATAGTGCGTTGAGCGCCGTCGTAGCTTCTAGTCAAGATGTTCAATCTGGTGCTATAGGTCAGATTCCGAAAGAGTCATTGACATATACACCTACAGTGTCTGGAACTTACTACCTAGCCATAGCTGGAGTATCTGGGTTTGTACCTGATTGGGTACAGTTAAACTCTTTCTTTGGCCCAGAATTGCAGTACGCGATGGCTGCCACCAGCATCGGCAACCCAGCGGAGAGCGCCAACCCTGGACTGCTGGCCGTCGGCGCCGCCAACTGGAACACCACCTCGACCATCGAGTACTTCAGCAGCCAGGGGCCCACGACCGATAACAGAGTGAAGCCTGACATCGTGGGGGCAGACCGCGGGGACTCCGTCTCATACGGCGCAAGCGCTTTCCCAGGCACCAGCCAGGCGTCGCCGCACGTGGCTGGGTTAGCGGCCCTGGTGAGGCATCGGTTCCCTGGCTATACGCCTGTCCAGGTGGCTGACTACCTGAAGGCGAACGCCCTGCCTCGCGGCACGGTGCCCAACAACACGTGGGGCTACGGCTTCGCCCAGTTGCCAGCCTTGCCTACCCCTACGCCAACGCCGACAGCTACTCCGACTGCCACGGCCACGGCGACGGCCACCGGTACACCTACACCCACACGAACGCCGACGGCTACGCCCACAGCGACGGCGACACCTACCGTTACATCAACACCTACGCCTACTTTCACGCCGACGGCTACACCTACGCCGCTGCCGCCAACCGCAACTCCCACGCCTTTGCCACCCACGGCAACTCCCACACCAACGCCAACAGCGACGGCGACTCCGCTACCGCCAACAGCGACGGCGACTCCGCTACCGCCAACTGCCACGCCTACACCACTGCCGCCGACGGCTACCCCTACCCCGACAGCGACTGCAACGGCAACAGCTACACCCGTACCGCCTACGGCTACTGCCACACCTGCGCCGCCTACGATGACCCCTCCTCCGACGCCCAGCGCTACGCCTACGCCCATCCCTGGGGTATCATTGGTGGGCTTGGCCGTGCTCGCTGCGTTGCTGGTGGCATTATCCCTGTGGACAGCGCGCCGGCGTGAGTCGCCAAGCCGCAGGCAAAAGGGAGCGTAACATTGGGCAAGGAGACCCAAGAGTCGCACATGCGCATAGCCATCCGAGCGCTTATCGTGTTGGCGAGCCTTGGCCTGGCCTTCCTCGCCTACTTCCGCCTCTTCGGCACGCCCGTATCGGACGCCGTAGCGCGCTGGACTGCCCTCTCCGCAGGCAGCACATTGAAGGTGCTGGGCGCTCCAGTGGAAACCAGCGGCACCATAGTCGCCTCATCCGACTTCGCGTACAGCGTCGTGACTGAGTGCACCATCATAGGACCGCTGCTGCTCTTCGCCGCCGCGGCGGTAGCTTACCCGTCCACTCTCAAGAGCAAGGCCCTCGGCATCGGCATGGCCGTAGTGTCCCTCAGCCTGATCAACCTGGTCCGGCTGGTGAGCCTCTACTACATAGGAGCGTACTATCCCGTATACCTGCCGGTAGCCCACTACGTGGCTTGGCAGGCGGCCATCATAGTGTTCACCCTCCTCCTGTGGCTGTGGTGGGTGGAGAGGTTCACCAGGCGTCGCAGTGTCTAGCTACGTCTACCTGGGCGTGCGAACGCTGGCCGTGATAGTGCTGGTCGCCGCGTTCTGGCCCGTGCTGGGCGACGTCTACGACGGCATGCTTCTGGGCGTGGCCAGCGTCTTCTTCCCGGTGGGGATGGCTGCCAACGCCGTGAGCGGCCAGATCTACTTCGACTTCTCCGCCGTCGCTAGACAAGAAGAGGGCATGTACGTCCAGGGCCTGCTTCTGGCCCTGGGCCTGGCGCTGAGCGTGGCGTTGGTGATCTGCACGCCTGCCATGAGCATCCTGCGGAGGGCTGTGTCGCTGGCTGCCGTGCTGCTGCTGCTGTTCGTGCTGCACGTGGCGGGTATATCCTTGCTGGCGCGGGGCCTGTGGCTCGCCACCCAGGAAAACTCACAGACCTTTACTGTGGGCGGTGTCATGACGGGCTTCGCGATATTCTGGGCCTTGCTGCCCGCAGTCCTCGGCGGCGTCTGGTGCTACCTTTACTGGCTCCCGCACCTCAAGGCCGTGGGCAAGTCGCCGCAACGCTCTTGAAGCGTCTTGACTCAAAAGCCATTGACCTCACCCCCTTAGACCCCCGGCGTCCCGAAGAATCGGGACTGCACCCTGGCTTCCTTGCCGTACTCCAGGGAGGGCACTAGCTCAAGGACGCCTATATTCCTGTTATGCGTATTGAGGCGTGGGTCTTGTAGCTGCGGTTGATGCTGATGAGGAGTACGGTGATCTCCTCCACGATATGCGCGTTGGCCAGCCCGCCTCCGTTGACGGCGCGCACGCCCTTGATCTTCTCGGCCAGGGCCATGACCGTCTTCCTGGCGTCGGCATTGTCGGCACAGACGAGGACGTCGCAGTCCACTGACTTGCTCGGAATCAGCAGCTCCTCGGCGGACATGTTCTGAAAGGCGCCAACGACGATAGACTCAGGTAGTATGGCCTGTGACTGGAGGGCCGCCGAACCCTCGGGCACGTTGATGGGCTTCACGCGGCCTTTCTCGAAGGCCATGGGCGCTATCACGTTCACGACTATCTTGCCAGCCAGGGCAGGCTTGAGGGCTTCCAGGGTTTCTTTCTGGCCCTCGTAGGGCGTTGTGAGTAGCACTATGGAGCCCTGGCCCGCGGCGTCCTGGTTGGTGCCGCCGTGAATGGACTTCGCCGCCGCGCCCGCCGCCTGGCCCAGCTCCTGGGCCGCCTGCTGGCCTCTCTCCGCGCTGCGGGAGCCGATATACACCTGCTCTCCCCCTATGGCCAACCGCAATGCCAGTCCCCGTCCCTCCGGCCCGGTGCCGCCGATGATTCCAATCATTTCTTTCTCCTTTTCATGTCGTGATAGACCAAGAGCGCCCTAAGCGCCAGCAGAGGCAGCTTTGGGGATTACGGAGCCCTTGCGCTGCCATTCCCTGACGTCTCGCTCTGCTTTGGAATCTATTTGCCCGCTGGAGGTCGCGACCTCCAGAAGAGTGGAAAGGCCGCATAGAGATGATAGCTTCACGCCTGCCGCCTTGAAAGCGGCGGACGCTTGCGGGAACTCGTACGTGAAGATGCTGTAGCAGTAGTCCGCCTTGACGCCTATCTCGCGCAGGCCTGCGACGGCTGTGAGGGCGCTGCCGCCTTGATTGGTGAGGTCCTCCAAGACAACGGAACTCCGGCCCGCTGCGACGCCGCCTTCCACCTGCTGTCCCTTGCCGTGGCCCTTGGGTGCGTCCCGAACGTAAGCCATGGGCTTGTTCAGCCTGGTCGCAACCCAGGCGGCCCAAGGGATGCCTGCGGTGGCAACCCCAGCAACCACGTCCAGGTAGCCGCTGGGGCAGGTCTCTTGTATGCATGCCACCAGGAGGTCAACGATGCGCCCCCGCTGCGGAGGCACGGCCATGAGGAGCCGGAGGTCGCAGTAGATAGGCCCCGTGGCACCGGAGGCGTAGACAAAAGGATGCTCGGCGTTGATGCTGACAGCTCCCTGCTCCAGCAATATCCGGGCTACCTCCTGCGACCGGTGCAGACCTTCCTGGACGTTTCTGGACCCTGTCAAAGGAATCCTCCTCTTCCTGAACTAGCCTACTTCCTGGCTCGCTTACGGTACAACCCGCGTTCAGCAATGAACTGCTCGACATCCGCGGGGACAAGGTAGCGGACGGAGAGGCCCTCTGCTACACGGTGCCGTATTTCCGTGCTGCTTATACCCATCACCGGGCCTTCCATGACCCTGGCCTTTGCTTTCACGCCCGGCAGCGTGCGCTCGGTCTCATCCAGGAGGGACATGGCCTGCCCAGGCCGGGGAAAGAGGACTAGCGTGCATTGCTGCAGTATCCGCTGCGGCTCCTTCCAACGCGGCAAGTCGGCTAGAGAGTCGAAGCCTATTATAAAGTACAACTCCGCGCCGACACCCAACTCTTCATGGAGGGCTTGCAACGTGTCCACGGTGTAGCTGGGCCCTTGCCTGGCCACCTCCATGTCGGACACTCGGAAGAAGGGGTTGGATGACACAGCCAAGCGCACCATCTGGAGGCGGGCCTCGGCAGGAGAAACGGGGCTTGCAGCCTTCAGCCACGGCTGCCCCGCAGGGATGAAGACCACCTCCTCAAGGCCAAGGCGAACTCTGGCCTCCTCTGCGATGATCAGGTGGGCAACGTGCACCGGATCAAAGGTGCCGCCCATGACTCCCACTCGCATGCTACTCCCAGCGTATCTCCACCTTGCCTATCCTGACCCTGTCGCCCGGCTTCACGCCCGCGGCCTCCAGCGCTTTCACCACGCCGAGCTTGGCTAGCTGCTCTCTCAGTTGCAGCCGCACCACGAACCTGCGCAGGTCAGGCAGCGTGACCAGCCGTTCCGCTGGCGACGATATTACCACAAATACGTCGCCTTCTTTCTTCACCTCAGGCCGCGGACGTGGAAGCCTTCTCACTGGCACCTTTGGCAGAGGCATCGCCTCCCTTTTGACCTCCGGCTCTCCCGCGTGGGCAAGTATCCTCTCTATGTCACGAAGCATTTCCTCAACGCCTTTGCCGGTCTGAGCCGAGATGAAGTGCTGCGCAACGCCGTAATCGGCAAGGCTACTCCTCATTCCCGGGATGCGCTCCTGCACTTCCTCCAAGTCGCACTTGTTCAGCACTACTATTTGTGGCTTGCTGAGTAGAGAAGGATCGTACTGTGACAACTCTTCGTTTACTTCTTGAACCTCTGCAAGCGGATCCGGCGAAGAACCGTCAACCAGGTGCAGCAGGAGGCGTGTCCTGAGCGCTTGGCGTAGGAAGCTGTTGCCTAGCCCTTTGCCCTGGCTGGCTCCGAGCACAAGCCCTGGCAATTCTGCAAAGGTGAGCTGTTGCCAACCTCGCTTCACTATACCTAGCACTGGCTCTGTTGTGGTGAAGGGATATTCTGCGACTACAGGCGTTGCGCTGGAGATCTGCCTGAGGAGCCGCGACTTCCCCGCACCTGGCTTCCCTATAATAGCCACGTCTGCAATCATACGCAGCTCTAGCAGGAGATCACGCGTTTCCCCTTCCTGACCCGCCTCTGCCAGCATTGGCGTCTGGTTTGTAGATGTGGCAAAGTGCACGTTTCCTCGTCCTCCTTGCCCACCCACAGCAACCGTCACCTCTCCTCTATCCACAATTATCTCTCCCAGCAAGCGCCTCTCTTCTCCATCCTTCTCCCAGACCAACGTCCCTAAAGGCACGTTCACGTATACTGTCTCGCCATCTTTACCTGTCTTCTTCTGGCCTCCCCCATCACCACCTCTCTCCCCTTTGATCACTCTACGCCCCAGAAAATGAGACAGGTCTCCTACTACGACACTCCCTAGAATGACCACGTCCCCACCCCTTCCCCCATCTCCTCCATCTGGTCCTCCTTTAGGCAAGAAGCGTGCCCTTCGGAGGTTCATGCTCCCATTTCCACCACTTCCACCGTGGACTGATATTTGGATTGTATCTTTCATATCTATATGTTTTGTATATATGTATATATGGTAACAGACCTAACAATAAGCGAAGTCCATGGTTGGATGTACTGGAAAGGCAGTGAAATGGAGGGAAACGTGAAAGTGCAACAGTAGGAACTCTAGAGAAAGAGTGATGGAATAGTAGCTACCGAGGCGGAGCTGAGAGAGCGCCTAGGAGTTGCTGCACCTCGGCTTGAAAAGAGGCATCGCCCTGGAGCTGCGCAGTGATCTGCTTGAGGGAGTTGTCGATCGTCTTCTTATGCCAGTGGCCCATGAGATCTGCGACCTCGTCCGCCCGAATATTTAGGGCCTCTCGCAGAATGTACATAGCTATCCGCTGTGGACGAGTGGTCTTCCGGTCACGCGCGCGAGTGCATAGCGTCTGAGTAGAGAGGTGGTAGTGCTGAGCCACACGGGCCAGGACTTCCTGGGGTGAGAGAGTCGGTTTTGGCTGCGGTGGTGTGACCCCAGCCAGGGCGGTTTCGACCAACTCAGGCGTGACGCTGGTGTTCAGGAACTGGGCCAGGGCAATGACGCGGTTCAGGCAGCCTTCCAGTTCACGGATGCTATGGTTTGCCCTCAGAGCAATAGCCATGGCTACGTTGGTGGGGAGAACAGTTCCCTGGGCGGCGGCCTTGGAAACCAGTATTGCCACGCGAGTTTCCAGTTGTGGCTGCTGTATGTCCGTAATGAGGCCCCACTCGAAGCGGGATCGCAGGCGGTCTTCCAGGGACGCAACAGCTCTGGGAGGCCGGTCGCAGGCTAGGACGATCTGCTTCCCGGCGTTGTGGAGGTCGTTGAATGTGTGGAAGAACCCTTCCTGGGTCTGCTCCTTGCCCGCCAGGAACTGGACGTCGTCCAAGAGGAGCACGTCGGGTTGCCGGTACTTATCCCGGAAGTCCTCCGTCTTCCTGTCTCGGATGGATGTGATGAACTCGTTGGTAAACTGCTCCGAGGTGACGTACAGTGGCCGGAGGTTGTTTTTGGCCACGTGTGTGGCGATGGCATGAAGGAGGTGGGTCTTACCCAGGCCCACTCCGGCGTAAATGAAGAGAGGGTTGTACTGTCCTCCAGGGCGCTCCGCCACGGAGATGGCTGCGGCGTGGGCGAGCTGATTGTCTTTTCCAACGACGAAGCTCCCAAAGGTGTAGCGGGGATTGAAGCCGCTCCGCCTGTGGGCAGACGCTATCTCGGCGGGCTGGGCTGGCTCGTCGTCCAGGGGGAGAGGAGACTCCGCCTGTTTCTGCTGGTTGGCTGGAGATGGCAATGCACCTCTCTGGGATGGAGAGGTAACAGCGAAACGGACATGGAGGGGGCGCCCTGCTGTGGTTGTGACAGTTCGTTGGATAAGCTGGTACATGCGGCGCTCAAGCCACTCCACGGCGAAGAGCGTAGGGACGGCGACCGTCAGGCAGTCGCCGTCCAAGTCGACGCCGGTGGTTTCCTTGAACCAGGTGTCATAGCTAGACCGGGGAACCTGCAATTGGATCTGCCCAAGGCAGGCTTCCCACAACTGTTGAGCGCCGGACGACATAGCGTCTCCTGCCGATTTTGTATGGTGTTAGGATGCTCAGAAGCGATTCGCAAAAGAGAAGAATGAGACCTGGGACACGATACCACCCAGGGCCTTCGGAGGGTGCAAGGGTGAGATGAGGGAGTTTCGCTCGGTTTTCCCCTTGCCATTTTGCCCGTGGATGTGCCCCTGTTGTGGCGTGGTTGGCCCGCTCTATATAATGCTGGCGGTGAGCTATGAGCCTAGTATTTATGGGAACCCCGGACTACGCGCTGCCGGTGCTTGAGGCACTCGTTTCCACAGGGCAGGCGGTAGCAGGGGTATACACGCAGCCCGACCGGCCCGCGGGCCGGGGCAGGCTGCTCACGCCTCCGCCGGTCAAGACCTGCGCACAGAAGCATGGGTTGCCGGTGTTTCAGCCTGCGTCGCTGCGGCGGGCGGAAGCGATAGAGGAGCTGGCGGCTCTGGCTCCTGAGCTGATCGTCGTGGCGGCGTATGGGAAGATACTCCCTCCTGCGGTTCTGGCTATTCCCACCAGGGGAGTGCTGAACATTCATCCTTCTCTATTGCCTAGGCACCGCGGGCCTTCTCCTGTGGTGACTGCGTTGCTGGAAGGCGAGGCTGTCACAGGGGTCACGGTGATGCGCCTGGACGAAGGGATGGATACCGGCGACATTGTGGCCCAGCGGGAGGCCGCGGTTCGTCCCGGCGAGACGGCCGGCGATCTGACGCTTAGGCTGTTCTCCCTGGGGGCAGAGCTTTTGCTGGAGGTGTTGCCTGAGTGGATGAAGGGAGAGATTACCCCGCGTCCCCAGGAGGCGGAGCGCGCCACCATCACTAGGAGGTACACCAAGGAGGACGGAGAGATAGACTGGGCGCTGCCGGCGCTAAGTTTGGAGCGGCGGCTGCGGGCGTTTACACCATGGCCGGGCTGCTACACACGCTGGCAAGGGAAGCTGTTGAAGGTGCTGGAGGGCGTCCGTGTAGAAGCGCCGGCGGCAAGTGAGGGCGGGCCCGGGCGAGTGGTGGCCGCGGGCCAAGGCAGCCCATCGCCTGTGGGCGTGGTTACCGGCCAGGGACTGCTGGGCTTGCTGAGGGTGCAGTTGGAAGGTAGCAGGCCCCTCAGCGCAGAGGAGTTTGTTAGAGGGTATCCGGGGTTTCTGAGCGCCCGGCTACCTTCATGAGTCCTGCAGGTTCGAGGGTTCCCATTACCCAAAGGCAAACGGAAGAGAGCAAACAAAGGCCCAGGACGTTTGCAAACGTCCTGGGCCTTCCAAGAAACTCTATCAGGACTCCTTCTCCTCTTCCCCTCCCTCTGCTGGCGCCTCCTCGCCCTCGGCTGTAGCGGCAGCGGCTTCGGCGGTAGGAGCAGCCACCTCCTCCTCGACCACTCTGGGCGCGTTGACGCGCGCGATGAGCTCTTCCGGCCTGGTAAGGATTGTGACCGAGTCCCCCAGGTTGATGCTGGAAACCAGGATGGACTTCTCGAAATCGTCCAGCCCGGAGATGTCTACTTCCACGTACTGGGGCAGGTCCAAGGGCAGGCACTCCACCTCAATGGCGTGGATGGCCTGTACCAGGTTGCCGCTCAGCCTGCGTACCGCCGGCGCCTCGCCCTTGAAGTAGACCGGCACCGCGGCGCGCATCTTCTCGGCCAGGGGCACCTGGAAGAAGTCCACGTGAAGGATGTCCTCGGTGATGGGATCACGCTGTATTTCCCTTATAAAGGCCACATGGGGCTCTGGATTGCCCTTTACGGTCACGGAGATAGGTATGTTTCTTCCTGCGCGGGCAACCAGCCGCTGAATGGCTATAGAGCTGGCCTGAAGGGTCAGAGAGGCTAGGCCCCTGCCGTACAAGTGAAGGGGGGTAGCGCCCTGGCGGCGTAGGGCCCGTACCTTACGGCCGGTTGCGTCCCTGGGCTCAGTTTCAAGGGTAAGGGATTGCGTTGTCATACGGTTCACCTCAACGGATGTCCTAATTGGGCTTATTGCTCTCGGCGATACTCTTAAACTTGATTTGCCACAGAACCACTAGTATAATCCATAGTGCTGTCCAAGTGAAGCGGGGTGGCAAAATGCGCGTGCCAATGAGAATAGATTACGGAGTGCGCGCCCTAGTGGATCTGGCGCAGCACGATGGAGACGGGCCTGTGTCTACCGCAGAGATAGCCGGACGGCAGGCTATACCTGAGCCCTTCCTGGACCAGGTGTTGGCTACTTTGCAGAAGCTGGGGTTTGTCCGCAGCCGGCGTGGCCCGCAAGGGGGGCACGTCTTGGCCGTAGTCCCCAGCGAAATAAACTTGGGCATGGTGATAGAGAAGCTGGAAGGCATGGGAAACTCGCTGGTGTGTCTGGAAGTCCCGGACGGATGTACGCTGTCCAGCGCCTGTGCTCAGCGTGAGGTTTGGCAGACCGTAGAGACGACGGTTCACAACGTCTTGAGTGCAACGACCATCGCGGACCTGGCTGTGCGTCAGCAGGGCATGGCAACTCGCGGGGCGTACTACATCTAAGACGTCGCTCGTTACCCAGCTTGTAGGGAGCCCCGAGAACCGTAGTTTGGTCTTAACAGACTGAGCGCGTGAGTTCGGGGCTTTTTGTGTTCTATAGCGGGCCGAATGGCGAGGTACAGTACAGCTAGGCGCAGTCAAGGGATCAAGGGAGGTTGGCACAGGTGACGCAAGCAATGGTTTTCACACCGGAACAGGCCCGGCGATACAGCCGGCACATCATTATGCCCCAGATTGGGGGCGTGGGACAGCGCAAGCTCTTGAACGCCAAGGTGCTGCTAATAGGTGCGGGGGGACTGGGGTCTCCCACGGCCCTCTACCTGGCTGCGGCCGGGGTGGGCACCCTGGGCATTGTGGACTTCGACGTGGTGGACATAACCAACCTGCAGCGGCAGATCCTGCACCACACGCACGACGTGGGCAGGCTCAAGGTGGAATCCGCCGCCGAGACCATCGCGGACATCAACCCGGACGTGAAGGTCATCCAGCACCGGGTCCAGCTAAGCTCGGAGAACGCGCTAGAGGTGATGAAGCCCTACGACATAGTGGTGGACGGAAGCGACAACTTCCCCACGCGATACCTGGTCAACGACGCCTGCGTAATGCTGGGGAAGCCCTGCATTCACGGCAGCATATTCCTGTTTGAAGGCCAGGCATCCACATTTGTTCCTGGCAAGGGTTGCTACCGGTGCTTGTATCCCACGCCGCCTCCGCCGGGAATGGTCCCTAACTGCGCCGAGGCCGGTGTGCTGGGAGTCCTGCCGGGAATTGTGGGCTGCATCCAGGCCGTGGAGACCATCAAGCTGATCCTGGCTCTGGGCAAGCCCCTGTCCGGGCGGCTGCTCTTGTTCGACGCTCTGAATATGGAGTTCCGCCAAGTGAAGGTGCGCCGCAATCCTGCGTGCCCTGTGTGCGGCGACCATCCCACGGTAACGGAGCTTATCGACTACCAGGAGTTCTGCGGGCTTCCTCACGTGGAGCGCGTGGCATCGGCGGGGTAGACATGCGTATTTCAAGCACATCTCCCTCCGGCGAGCGGCCCGCGCGTCGCTCCGCCCGGGAAGTGGTAACAGGCGACGGGGAGGCCAGACCGGCTCGCCCAGGGGTGCTGAGGCTGGTTGGCAACACGCCTCTGGTGGAGATGACTCACCTGTCTCCCAAGCCCGGGGTGAGGCTCTACGCCAAGCTGGAGGGGCAGAACCCCACGGGCAGCGTCAAGGACAGGATTGCCTTGCGCATGATAGAGCAGGCGGAGGCCGATGGCATCCTCACGCCGGAGAAGGTGATCCTTGAGCCTACCAGCGGGAACACTGGCATTTCCCTGGCCATGGTAGGCCGCCTGAAGGGATACAGGGTGGAAGTCGTGATGCCGAAGAACGTTAGCCAGGAGCGCATACAGCTCTTGCAGGCGCTGGACGTGCAGATCCACTTCTCCGACTGGCGCCGCGGCACCAACGGCTCCATAGCGGTGGCGCAGCAGATGGTCGCCGAGGGAAGCCCGTACTTCATGCCATACCAGTACGGGAATCCGGCGAATCCCGGAGCCCACTACGAGGGGACGGGGAAAGAGATTGTGGAGACTCTCCCGGATGTGGATGTCTTTGTGGCGGGCCTGGGCACCGGCGGCACCTTGACAGGCACGGGCCGCAGGCTGAAGGAACACAACCCAAAGATAAAAGTGGTTGCGGCAGTCCCCCAGCAAGACGACTCCATATCGGGGCTTCGTAGTCTGGAGGAGGGGTTCGTTCCTCCTGTTTTGGACCAGTCGTTGCTGGACTCCCGTTTCCTGATCTCCAGCGAAGATGCCTTTAAGATGACCAAAGAGCTGCTGCACAGAGAGGGCATCTTTGCAGGCGTCTCCTCCGGCGCTGCGGTAGCCTGCGCTTTGCGGGTGGCCCAGCGGATGGAGCGCGGCAACATAGTCTGCCTTCTGGCCGATGGTGGCTGGAAGTACCTGAGCACCGGCCTGTGGAACAAGACCTACGCCGAGCTGGCGCTGGACGCGGAGGGCAAGGTATGGTGGTGATGCCCGGATGCTGCCGTTGACAACCCTGCGCAATACACTTACCATCAGATTCACTAAGGAGTAAGGGAACGTAGATGGTCAGCTATACCACGTTCTGCTGTTGCACTTGTACGTGTCCCCGGGAGGGGCTCGGGTAGACTAAACCTTTACCCGCTTTTAGCACCCTCTCGAAGACATCTTCTGCGAGAGGGTTTTTCTTTTGTGCGAAGTTCTCATTACAAGGAGCAAAAGATGACTCAGAAGGTTCAAGAATCACCAAAAGAAGACAGCGTCCTGGACGCCCGAGGCAAACTATGCCCCATGCCCGTCATCCAGGCAGCCGGCGCCATCAAGGCGCTTGCATCCGGACAGGTGCTGAAGATACTAGCCACCGACCCGGGTTCCAAGGCCGATTTCCCTGCCTGGGCGGAGTCCTTGGGACACCGCCTGCTCAAACAAGAGGCAAAGGATGGCCTCTTTACCTACTGGGTCCAGAAGAAATAGTTAGTAGAGGTAGTGAGGAGGAGAGCATGGTAGAGACTCTCACAAACCTGAGTTTGACCCTGGAGGAGTTCAAGCGCCTTCACGCTGAAACTCACCAAGAGACCGAGACGAAGCGCCTAGCCATAGTGGCTTCCAAGGGCAGCTTGGACATGGTCTATCCAGCCCTAATTCTTTCCACCACTGCGGTATCCATGGGCTGGGAGGCGGAGATATTCTTCACCTTCTATGGACTGGATACCCTCCACAAGAAGAGGTACAAGAACCTGAAGGTTTCCCCTATTGGCAATCCGGCTATGCCTGCCCCATTTCAAGCCATCCCGTTCCACGTGCCCAACATCCTGGGGGCAATTCCCGGCATGACTACTGTAGCCACGGCCTTCATGAAGTCCTGGATGAAGAAAGCCCAGCTTCCCCCTATTCAGGAGTTCTTGACCATGGCTGATCAGATGGGGGTGAAGCTAATTGCCTGCTCTACCACCATGGGGGTTATGAATATAAAAAAGGAGGAGCTCCTGCCAATGGCGGATATCCAGGGGGCAGCCGCTTTCCTCCACTACGCCTCGAAGGCCAGCGTCGTGCTATTCATCTAGCTTCCTACGGTGCGAAAGGCCACCTTGAGATAGGGGCTTATCTCGTCGGGGACGTGCGAGAAGTGCAATAACCCGACCTTTGGCAGAGGATAAAGGTCGGGCCAGAGGGGGGATGTGGGTCGAACTCGACTCCGATTGGCAGGGGTTGTGGTTGGCCTTCGCACGGTGGATGCGGTTGACGGCGATTTGAGGTGGGTGTATAGTGCCGTGTTTGGACGGCACCCCATAGGGCTGTACCCTCGCAATCCTCCTATTTAATCGTGTCTAAGGAGGCGGTTCTTTGCCTGAGGGGTTCGAGCCACTGAACTGGGCGGCGGCGATCATAGCCATAGTGGTGGGCGTTGTGGGCATGGGCATGATGTTCGTTATGGCGGCTATACTAGCCCCCCGCAAACGCAGTGCTGACAAAGCCCTCCCGTATGAGTCAGGGATCCGTCCAGCCCCGTACACCTGGTCTCAGGTACACATCCGTTACTACGTCTTCGCGATTCTCTTCCTGGTATTCGACGTGGAGGCGGTGTTCATTTTCCCTTGGGCTGTGGTCTTCCTGAGTGTCAAGCAGGGCGTTGGCGAGTTGTTTACCCAGGCTGTGGCCAACGCCGTCTTCTACGAGATGATCCTCTTCATTGCTATCCTGGCCTTTGGCATCTTGTATGGTTGGCGGAAGGGGGTACTGCATTGGCGGTGAAAGAGTCCAAGGAGCCAATGGAGCCAAAGGTATGGGTACCCCTGCGGCGGCACCTCTTGGAGGCGCCTGCGGAGAGCCCCACGTGGGAAGGCAGCGCTACGCAGGCCCAGGGAAACAGGCCAGCCAGCAGCCTTCTGGAGAAGTCAGGTATCCCTGGCGCGATAACCGCCAAGGCGGAGCAGCTTTTTGCCCTGGCCCGCACCAACTCCCTATGGCCCATGAGCTTCGGCCTGGCGTGCT
>ORJL011445377.1_pt1 | contig 15621 bp, 18 predicted proteins | sample 1779941 | NCBI WGS metagenome assembly ORJL01 (sample SAMEA104232317, study PRJEB22302) | groundwater metagenome | biome: forest; feature: aquifer; material: groundwater | place: USA | collected 2011-08-07 | depth 5.8 m | reverse complement strand
GGCGTGGGCTTCTTGATGCGCGGGGAGATCATCTGGCGCAAGGGCAGAGGCGCCAACGGCAGTTCCGCATGGGGGAGCTGGCGGTCGCCCGCCAACCCCGTCATTCGTGATATTCACGAGTATTGCCTGTGCTTCTCCAAAGGCAGATTCAGCCGCGTGCGGCAGGGAGCGTCGACTATCGGGGCCGAGGATTTCATGGCAGCGACCCTCTCGGTCTGGGAGTTCCCGCCGGAGTCTGCCTCTCGGGTGGGCCATCCTGCACCCTTCCCAATCGAGCTGCCCCGACGCTTCATTGAACTGTACACCTTCCGGAACGACCTGGTTCTCGACCCCTTCATGGGCAGCGGCACCACTGCCATCGCGGCGCTTCAGACGGGACGACATTGGGTCGGCTATGAGCTGAGTCCCGAATATGCGCAGTTGGCTCTCAGGAGAATTCAAGGCACCCAGATGGACCTCCATATATAGTTGGGTGGAAGACACCGACAGGAAACTCGCGGCGGTGACGCATCTATCGTCCACTAGGGCCCTCCCCTCTCGCGCCTAAGGCTAAGACCCAGCAGCAAGCACAAAAGGTCTCCCTCACGAAGACTGCCCCATTTATCCTGCCCGAACCCTTGTCAAGACCCCTTTCGACTTGTCACAACGGCCTATTCGCCGGTGTTCTCCGACCGGCCTGCTACACTGTTCTCTATGCTCCTGCAAAGGAACTGGACACCATGAACTACGAGCGATTCATCGCCATCGGCAACGCCACCAGAGACGCACAACTCCGCAAAGCCAAAGAAGCAGATACGTCATTTACGACCTTCACACTGGCCGTGAACCGAACCCCTGACAAGGCCAACTTCTACTCGGTGGTGATCTTTGGTCCGACGGCAGAGGCCGCAAGCCAGACCATCAAAAAGGGCGACACCGTGCTTGTCGAGGGCACCTTGAATCTTCGGCCCTATATGACCAAGTTACGAGAGCAACGCACCGATATTCAGGTGCAAGCGGAACAGTGGCGCAAGTTGTAGCTACTCTTGCCGACGTTCACGTAAGTCTCTTCCGTTTTTGTGCGGAGAGAAATATGCACCACGGAGTTGGTCAACACCGGTGAACGAGAGGCTCGGCATCTCATCTGCAACAGGCGTGAGAATCCCCCAGAGATTGGTGGCGTTGAGTCACGAGCAGGACAACCGCAAGGCTTTGCCATCCAGTTGCCCTGGCACACTTCCCTCTAACACGACTCCCCTACTAACCAGGGTTGCACCCTCTGGAGTCAAGGGGCGGCGAACAAACGTGAGCATAAACGGTCTCCCTCCCTGAAGGGCGCCCTCCCATTTATCCCTCCCGTTCGATCACCTTGATCCCTTGACTCCATTCACCTGCTTCTCGGACCCAAGGTGTCCTCAGCTGCGGAGAGCTGAGGCATCTTTACTTTGGGAAGGAGACACGGTGATGACGAAACAACAGAGGGGTCGGACATCCTCGGTGCAGACCGAGCGCATTCTTTTCGAGGAGCACAGCGATGGCCTGTGGTGGCTAGAAGGGAATGACCTGAGTGAATTCAAGCGTCTGGTAGGACTTCGTAGCGAGGGACAGAGAGTGGGCTTTGAACCAACTGCCGTCTATGGGTATGCCAACGAACTGGCCCAGCAGGGAGTCACGGTGGTCGTCATGCGAGACTGCGGCATCTACACGGTGGGAACATCCAACCAGGTGAAGCCAAAGCAGGTAAAGAGCAGCGTCCTCTTCCTTGCCCCTGAATTGTTGCTGGACAGCGTTCAGCTACTACGAATGGAACGGGCTACTCCCCAGAGCACAGCCCACCTGAAAGAACAGGCAGCAGCAGACTTGGGTAGCGTCTACGTGTATCAGGTGTACGACCAGGTGTACGAGATTGATTGGGAGCTGACGAGGGTGCCCAGGGCCAGTCTCGAATCCAAGTTGTTCGCAGCACACAAGTTGGGGAAAAAGGTAGCCTGTCGAGTGGTAGCCCCTAAGACCCAAAGGAATGGGAGACGGCGCGATGTGAGCGGCGAGGACAATGCAACGAGCACGCCGAACGGCAAGGGCCAATTGCGGCTTGTCTTTTAAAAAGGACAGCTCTCCCCCTTCTATCATTCAGGTGGGGGTGAAGATGCTGGCGCAGTCGTCACAGCGGAGGTGTAGGTCTTTCCTGCCCCCACGGACTTTGCAGATGGGCGACCGCACACATCCCTCGGCGGTGTAGAGGGTCAGCGTCGAACCTCCTTTGGGCTTGTCATAGCCCTCCCACCAGGGACGAACCCGGCCATTGCCGTTGTCGGGCTTGGTCAAAAGACGCGCAGGCGGCGGTGCAATGCACAGCTTGTCCATGAGCCGACCGAACTGCCCATCAAGGTCGGCGGGCTGGTGATGGTAGCCTTCTCCGAGCTTGGCATGAATGCCCAGCTCCTCCAACATGTCAACGAACACCTTGTTGTGGTAGGGAGGCTTTGCGCCGTTCTGCAATATCTCCTCCTGGTAGACGTGGCCCATCTCGTGGGTCAGGGTCTCCGCCAGTGACCAGCGTGACCGTCCGAGATGTAAGACATTGCACTTAATCATCCAGCGCAGGCCCAGGTCATTCCTGTCCAGGTAGTACCCTGCGTAGGTGTTGACGTTCATGGGGCCGATGCCGATGAGAATGGGAGGAAGGGGAGGTTCGGCTTCCGTCTTGGGCGAGTAGAAGGAGAAGCCGATGAGCTGGCTCATGCGGTACAGCCAGACGGCCATCTGCTTGTGGGGCCAGTCAGAGGCCCCCTCTTCCGAGGTGACGAACCCACGCAGGACTTCATTCGCATCGTTTTCAACAGGCGCTTCCACCATGAGCGAGTATTATACCAGGAGGCGTCGACATGCCCTGTCTTTTAAAAAGGAGTGACTGTGCAGTAGGTGAGCCACACCGAGTATCAGCAGCCAGGCCGCATCGGAGTAGAATTCCGTTATAATCAAGCCAGTCCTTCATAAAGAAGGGGGCCGTTGGCAGAAGAGCGGTTCATTTCGCTCAGCGAGGCGGCGGCAATCTCAGGACTCAGCATGCACCATCTCAACTTTTTGGCCCGGCGAGGACTCTTGCGGGCACAGAAGATTGGCAGAAACTGGGTCACGACTGCGGCGGCCGTTGCCGAATACCAAAAGGATACACAAAAAAGGAGTCGGGATCCTTACAAAAATAGACGTAGTTGACAGTGTAGGTGATATAACCCATACTAGAGCCGTCAATTGACGGCTGTTGTTTTGCCCTTCAGGGGCGTTCTAGGGTCAGGAGGTATCGCATGCCCGACAGTGAAAAAGGCGGCAAAGGGACCGGCAAGGGCAACGGTAATGGTAACGGAGGAGGTGGCGGCAGCCACGAACCCTCCAAGTGAGCAGGAAGAATGGCGGGTGTGCGCAGCCCGCCATTCTTTTGTCTTTCACCAGACCCATTCCAGGGTGTACCTATCCCCTACCTGAACCCCTGACGTCGACCACTGCAACTTCTGACGCCCATCGCTCATGGTGATCGCCCGTAAAGGTATCGACGATTGGCGTCTGGCGTCGGCGAGCCATGCGCTGGCTGCGGGACGCGTTCGGGGCAGGATGACGCTTAATGCGGCTCTGCGGGTAGGGTGATAAAGCTCCATCTCAAGATAGCCTTGATGCCCTTTCAGTACGTTTTTCCACAAGCGGCGAACCGTGAAGGACATTAGCTCACCTGCTTGGTAAGGCTTCGGGAGCACCACTAAGCTGCGATGACGGGATCCTACTTTCTGGCGCTCGACTATCCGGCCCGGATGGACGCGATGGCTGGCAAAGGCATTCCCTGTACCCCAGCCGTAATCGTAGAAAGCCGTGACATGGTTTCGTAGGAAGCGGATACGCTCCCGTTTGGTGTAGACGGCCCGCTTCCCCTTTGCATCCAGCACCTCAAGACTGGCCTGATAGTCTTTGACCTCGTAGAGAGGGCGAAGGTCATCAAGGCGGGCAATGAGCAGGTCTAGATGTTTCCCGACCTTTGGCCCGAGACGAGATGCAACTTCCAAGAGAACTTCGATGGCCCAGTCAACCCAACGTGGGGGAATTGTCACCATCAGTCAAGTATAACATGCTACTTGACAATAACTATGGCTTTGTGTCTATATTGAATGGTTACCCAACAAGCTGGAATAACCCAAAGGGATTCCGGCAGGTTGAAACCCTATGAGCAAGGTCATCTCCATCGCATCGCAGAAGGGGGGCACTGGCAAGACCAGCACCTCCATTTCCATAGCCGCAGGGCTTGCGCGCAGTGGCAAGCACGTTCTCCTCATCGACATCGATTCCCAAGCCAACGCCAGCAAAGTCCTGCTCCCCGATTATCAGAGCACTGTCCGAAAGGACGACACCCTCTATCGCACCATCATTGAGCGCCAGGACCTCCCCGTTCATCAGACGAGTGTCGCGGGTTTGGACATCGTCCCTTCCCACATCCTGCTGTCCGATACCGATGTGGTGCTCACCACCGCCATAGACCATCGCGAGGCGCGTCTACGCGAGCAACTGGACAAAATTAAGCACAATTACGACTTCGTGTTCATCGACTGCCCGCCGGCGCTTGGCTGGCTCTCCATCAACGCTTTCACCGCATCAGATGAGGTCATCGTGGTCATCAGCCCTGGTTACTTCGAGCTTGAGTCCACAATTCAGATAAGTCGCACTATCGAGGAGGTCCAAAAAGACTTCAATCCCTCGTTGAAGATGCGGGGCTTCCTCTTCACCATGAGCGACCAGACCATCAACAGCAGGACATCGTTGAAACTGCTGCGGCAGACGTACCCAGAGTTCGTGCTGGAGACCGTGGTTCCAAGAAACGTTGACCTCAAGGATGCCAGCTTCAATAAGCAAGACGTTTTTGGCTATGCCCCTCACTCCACGGCAGCCGCAGCGTACAGCCGCCTCATCCAGGAGGTGTTCTCATGAAGAAAAAGCTCAATGAGGCGGACATGCAGAGTGAGCTTTCCGGCTCGGCCTTCTTTCAAGTCCCCTCTGCTACCGAGTCGTCTGTATCTCAATCCCCTGATGTCAGCACGCCATCACTACAGCCTAGCGAACCCAGTATAGAATCACCGGCCCGTGATAGGGTCCCGTCCGTACCTCTGAACGGAGACCCGGGCGGACGTCCGTCCGACCGGACGCCCGGACGGAGGACAATTACCCGTTACGCATTCGAGTTTTTCCAAGACCAGGTGGAGAGCTTACGCCGCTTTGCGCTGGAGGAAAAAAGGCGAGGTGAGAAAGGCAGCATGAGCCAGATGGTAAGGGAGGCCATCGACCTGTACCTGGCGAGACGCCACCGTACGGACTACTGATCCAGCCGTACGCCCGTACGTACCAACGATGAAAACCATTGCCCAAGTCATTGCAAATAGTGGGGGACTCGAACGCTTTAAGGGGTTCTCCAAGCCGAACACCACGCCGACACCGGACGAGCTCTTCGATAGGTTCATGACGGAGCTCAGTCATGCCGAGCTCAAGGTGCTGTTATACATCATCAGGCGTACGTACGGGTTCAAGCGCGACACGGACAGCATCTCGCTCAAGCAAATCTCTGAAGGCATCATCACCAAGACCGGAAAGCAACTGGACTCTGGCGCTGCCATCGACCGCAGAACGGCGATGCGAGCCGTCAAGCACCTTGAGCAAAAGGGTCTCATCACCGTGTCACGAGTGCGCACAGAAGATGGCTACAACTACGTCAACGTCTACTGCCTCAGGTTCCGAGAAGAATGAAGGGGTAGGGGCATGGGTGCCCCTACAGTAGGGGCGCTGGTGTCACCAGGGTAGGGGCGTACACGCCCCCCACAACAATACAGTTAAACAAGAAACAGTCTGAAACAACATTCGGAAGATTGAAAATCTTGTAAAAGAAGCGCAAGGGGAGCGAAGGATTCGACTAATAGGATCCTATGACAGACTTAATAAACAACAGATTCAGTGTTTTGGCAGTTTGGAAAGTTGCTCTTGGTTGGAAAATACTCCATCAGCCAGAGGACAGGTTGTACTCACCACGTGTTCACGCTGGTGTTCAGATTGCTATTCACTCGATGTGAACGGTAAGTGAATAGGAAGCAAGGGGGAAGGGGGCGTGCCTGGGGGTGGGGTAGTCGGGTCCACCGCTGGCGCTCTCTCCCTAAGGGTCGATTTGCCCCGACTACCCCACCCCTTCACCGCATGCCGCGGCACACATCGCTTACTCAGCGAACGAACACAATACGTGAACAGAAACACTCTGTACTCAACAAGTGGCACGCGGTGAAGACCCTCCCGATGGGAGGGTGGCACGCCCCCCGGAGGAAGGGAGGGCGGCTGACATCCCCTTGACTCCTGTCAGCCGAGGGTGGGACTGCCGTTGCACTATGGGACGTTGACATAAGAACTAGCGTTCTGGTATGCTCAAAGCTCACTATGGAACGGCAGCAGGAAGGCCCAGCCAATCTCGTGACCGGTATTCATCTCAACCTCGTTGAGCGCACACTCACATTCGACGTGGATGGGCAAGCTGCGGTCAGCCTCAGGTGGGCGAGCTACGGATTAACCCTGGAGTCACCTGGAATATCGGCAACCACACCGGGAAACGTGTTAGACGAAGCACAGAAGACGGTAACGCTCTCCGGTCGGCTTGTTAACGCGCCGCGGTCAGGGCGTCCGGATCGCAACGGCAATCCAACGTCATACGCTCGATTTGCCGCTCACGTTGAGGGAGAAGAACAAGCGCATGATTACGTCTGCACCTTCCATCGCCATACCGCTCCCATCGCCCTGCGACTGCACAAGGATGACCAGGTCTTGATTGAAGGCTACCCACACCCAAGTAGCGGCGCTCGACGGCTGGACACATTCTCTGTGATTAACCTCATCAACTATCCTGGGATCCCCCACCAGCAGCGCTCATAGCGTTATCTGGGAAGCGGACCATCTTCACCCTCACTCGATCCAAACAATCCTGCGTCCCCAGATAGCAGCCCGCCGCCAGGTACCTGAACGTCCGGCCTAGCGGCTGAACTCGCGGCAGCTTCCGCGTCGCTCTGATTGCGCTGATACAACTCGCGGTACCGTGCGAGCACCTCTGCCACCTCACCATGATCCACCTTCCGGATGGGGACATTGGGAGTTCTTATGCGCACCGCCTGCTTGTCGGCCAGCTTGACGTAGCAAGTTTGTGGGGACAGGTTCTGCAACTCCTGCGTCCACGACTCGAACTGCTCTAAGATGGTCAGGTACTGGTTGTGCTGGGTCGGCGTAAACTGCTCTTCTTTAATGAGCATTGGGTCCGCAGAGCCGATCTGCTTCGCCTGGATTTCGGCTGAGTCCCGCCCCAGTCCGAACACCATCGTCAAACGGCAGTTCTCCAGGGCGCCGGTCAACCGTTGCGAGGATACCTGCGACAGCGACTGCGCTGCCAGGTAAAGGGTGAGGTTGAACTTTCGTGCTTGGGATAGGATAGTGCCTATGGTGTCGTCCTGGGCAGCGAAGCTGGGCCATTCATCGACCATCAGGGTGAAGGGTCTCCGCTGCGACGGAGCTATGTCGGTACGGGAGAGCGCCGCCTGTTCGATTTGCACCATCAGCATCGCGCCCAGCAGCCGCTTGGTTTGCTGGTCGTTGACATTGCCCAGGTTAAGGATGAACGAGGTGCCCTCATCCATCCACTTCCGAAACGGCAGCCAGTTATGCGGTTGCCCAAGGGTGAAGCGCGCCACCGGAGAGAACCCCAGTAAGAACGCACGCCTTAGGGTCGAACCCGCTTCATGGACTTGGTCCCGGCCCAGCTTGTCGTAGCTGGCGAAGACGTTGAGCACTAGCTGGTCACTGATCTTGGTGAGGCAAACCCTTCGGAATTCGGCGTCTGAGAGCAGTCGGTAGATGAACGTGATCGGCAAGCTGTTGGCGATTAGGGTCAGGATACTGGCCAGGAACAGTTCCTGGAACATCGGGGCTTCCGCCAAGGAGGGCCAGACCCGCACCATCGCCTCCAATGCATTGAGCGAGCGGGAGTGCGGGTCGGAACGCCCATCCTCGGCCAGGATGTTGAAGGGCACATACGCGCCATTGCCCCAGTCGATATAGACCAGCCTTTGGTAGCCGCCTCCCTTGCCGCGGAATTCTCCCTGCGCAATGAGTGACGTAAGAATGTCGAAGGATAGGTCATGGTGCGGCTCTATCAACCCGACGCCATGCCCCTTACCAAAGTGCTGCAGGAATATGGACTGAAGCTGCTTGCTCTTGCCCTGCCCTGATTTTCCCCAAATTGTCGCGTGATAATGCTGCTCCTTCGGAGAAAGGTAGACACGGGGATAGCCAACAAGCGGGATGGTCGTCCCCAAAGCGATATCCGAACGGCGCCAATACCAACTCATTAGGAATGACCCCCATTTTTCTGAGGGCCTTGGGCCATGAAAGCCGACACTGTTACGTCTGAGATGGCTATCGAGTGCTCCACACCGGGGATGACCCAAATAGGCGATTGCAACGCATCTTTAGTGGCTAGTTGCTCAATGGTGGTAAGCCAAATTGTCTTGGCATTCAAGTTGTGCTGCGCGGCAGTTTCCTGTACGAGATCTCTCAGTGCGCGAAGCCGCTCACTCGTAGTGGTGACGAAAAGCACGGGGATCGGTCGGCTCTGGGCAGCGACCAGATAACCGTGCAATCGATTTTTCATTCGACCGCGAGCAGTCATCGTGGCCATGTCCTGTTCGAGGAAGAATTGTTGGCCTCTGCCGTCTGGCAAACCAATGGTAAATGCACTGTCCGGCTTGAGGATGAGCGTCTCCCTACCCTTTGGTCCACCAACTTCAGCCGAGAGTTGCACTGCCCGATCTCCCGACCAGTCATGGACTGTGAATAAACCGGAATACTGAGCAGACATTTCAAAGGCAATGCGCGTGTTGCCAATCGCCAGATGATGCTCGATAAAGCGGGGAGCGTTCGCTCTGAACCTAGTCAAATCTGAAATTGGAACAGCTAATGCCGCGGCAACTGCCACGCGACCTTTAGAAGTTACGCTTAGGAACTGCTTGCCTGAACCGACTCCCGACGTGGCGGGTAAGCGTCTTGTCGCGAGATACCCGTGTCCGACGAGTTCGGCTACCCTTCGGTAGCATGACCGGTCGGAGTTGAGTGACGGGAAGAGCCGCTTTGCAATTTGTCCGACGGTGCAACCACCAAAAGATTGCACCATGAGAATAATAGCGATGTCTCTCTTGATGAGAAATATGGGGGCAGCGACCATAGAGCCGCTATTTTATGGAATTACTTTGGTAATTTACAAGAGAGTAGTTTAACTACGGGATGATTCAGAGGGGCAGAATCGTGGAACGGGACGATGAAAATACTTGTCGTTGAAGGCCCAAGATGACATCAAAAACGCCAGCAACGACGACTATCGATACTCGATTCACGTTGTGCGATCTGGGCAGACATCGGGACGAGCTTTCTTTATACAAAAAAGTCTCTTATGTCTAGTTTTGGTCTCCTAGGGACAGCTGGAAAACACCCTGAGTCGCCTCGAACATGAACCAGGTATGTCTAATGGACAATATCCTCACGCCATGCTGCCTGGGGCAGGCGGGCGTTGAAGGATTTCTGACTCACCAGCAGCCAACTGACTTGTGGGTCTAATTTGACGGCTTGAAGCGTCGGCCACGAGACATTGAAGGCAACAGAGAAGTCCCGCTTTGTACCAGTCAAGAAATCATTAAAGGCGAAATTGTCGCTATTACCCGCGTAAAATTTCCCTGTATTTGTCTCTAGGGAGAATATACTGCCCAGAACGCTAAAGTTAAGTGTTTGTCCCGTTCTGTTCTCAAAACTGAAGTCAACTGTAGTGCTATCGAAGCTTCCACGCGCCGGGGCGTTCTTGGCAGTCAGAGTCAGATTATCTCCTACCCAGGTCTCGCCAAAATGCAAGATAGATCCGTCTGGGGTTCGGATTAGGGGCGCTTGAGTTGGCGTGGGGGTCGGTCCTGGTGTTGCCGTGCGAGTGGGAGTTGCTATCGGTGATGCGTTTACCGCGCTGGAAGAAACCACGGGAGTTTGGGGAGCACCCGCGACTGACGGCGTCGCTGCGGGAGTAGCCGTAACCACTATTTGAACCTGGCGCTCTCGAACGGGAACGAGCAATAACATCGCTATCGCTCCAATCACTACGCCCACTCCTGTCGCCACGAAAAGCGAGGTGAACGCGGCCAGTCGCCGCCCCCAGGAAGTTCGAGTCGGGACGGGCACTGGATCCATCCGGCGCTGAGGAACATTCACCATGATAATCTCCGCGGGCTCATCCTCTCTTACCTTGGCCAAGACTCCAGGAGGTGGTGTTGGTGGTTCGGGTTCTTCTGGCGCCGTTCCTGGCAACTGTTTGGGGATGTCCTCAAGCAGCGGACAGAATAGCCCAAGCTCTCGTTGTCTGGCAGCCTTCGCCAGTTCGGCAATCCCAAGTTTCTGATAGATGTTGCCGATGTGGAATTGAACCGTTCCTTCAGCGATGAAGAGCAGCGCGCCAATCTGCTTATAGGCGTGCCGCTGGCACACCAACTCCAGCACCTCCAGTTCCCGATGAGAGAGCTTTTTCAGTTTCTCTAGTCGGTCTTCGTCGCCATCCATAGCCACCACACCTCAAACCTCAAAAACTGGGGCTAACCACAGTTTTTTCACCGTGCCCAAAAACCTCGGCTAGCCGCAGTTACAGCATGCGCAAGAAAACCTGACAGTGATGTTGTCGTTGGTCTTTGCCAACAATATCACAAGGAGGTTTTGTCAGTCATGCAAATCCAGTTCAGGAACTTAGCAGGAAGCGGGCTTGACGCCACTGGGAGCGCCAGGCAGCTCAGTGAACGGGTTGGCTTTCGCCTTCACCTGATGGGTCATAGCCAGGCTCCAATAACCCCACAACGGGTCGGGGCATGGTGGGTTGAGCCGCTGCGCAATTACGAGGTGTTACCTCCTCGGGCACGTTACCGCCTTGCATCCCTGCTCTCCTCGGGGCTGCAACCCAAAGCGGTGGTGTTGTTCCATGAGCTTCCTCAGTTCATGGCGCAAGAGGACTCCGGCATTTCGACCTTGGTGAACAAGACGGACCGTCTCCGTTATCAGATCCCTGAAACGGTGGAGACCTTCAGTGCCAATTTAGCTAAAAAGCTGCCCCTAGTAGGCGCTCTGCTCTGGCGGGTGGGACTGGTGGTACTGCCCTTGATCGTGCTGTCCTTAGGGGTTCTGGTGGCTGGAGCCGCCACCGCAGCCGCAGCAGTGGGCACGGCAGTTGCCGTTGACCCCTGCCTTGTGGTGGTCACCGCGGATGGCTACTGGATTGAAGTCGACCGCTGGGATGAGTGACGCTAGGTGGCTTTGATGAACAGGCTCGCGGCTTACTCGACGCTCACGCTTAGGGGTGCCTGCCTTAGAATATTCTGGTTTGGCCTGCGCCACGCCTGGTTTGCGGCGGCCTGGGTCGCAGTGCAGGCCAGCATTCTGAGTAACGCCGTGCTCCTCCCTCGTGGGCACCGATGGAGCGCCCGACAAATTGAGGCAGCTAGTTGGGCCGTGGCATTCACCACGGCCTTTACCTGGGCGGGCTATCCGGGCTTGTTCTGGCGACTTGTCTTTGCCCCACGACCGTTCCCCTGGCCTCTCACACTGCTAGGGCTGGCTCTGGGAATGGTCGCTGCATGGCAGGTTCACCTATGGTTCGTTGCCGCGACGTGGGCCAGCCGACGGGGATCGACGTTCCTTGGATCGTGGCGACGTCAGCCATATCCCGTCGCCACCCCTTACGGCATCACCGAGCTGGAGCGCCTCAAGCACCTCACAATCCAAGGGGCGACCGGCAGCGGGAAAACAACGTTACTGGAGAACCTCATCGTGAGCGATATTCGAGATGGCGCGGGGCTGTGCGTCATCGATCCCAAAGATAGCCTTGTGAGAAACGTCCTGGGCCATGTTCCGGCTGACCGAGAACAGGATGTTCTCCTATTAGACCCCTCGGACCCGAATCTCTGTCTGGCGTTCAATCCCTTGGACCAAGTTCCGCCGGGCCGTCGCAGCGTGGCCGCTGCGGAGTTTGTCGCCGTACTGCGACGCTCCTTCAACCAAGCCTGGGGGCCGAGGATGGAGCACATCCTGACCAATTGTGTTCTGGCCCTTCTCGAAGTTCCGGGAAGTACCCTGCTGGACATCCCTGCCCTGCTGACTAATGAGGACTATCGGCATCGACTGCTGGCAAAGGTGAGCAACGTTGGCGTACAGGATTTCTTCCAGGTCGAATTTGACCAGTTCTTACGCCGCAGGGGCGATGCCCTGGAGCCCATCTTGAACAAGATTGGGCCCTGGGCCTCCTATCCCGAATTGCGGGCCGTTGTCGGCCAACCCCACAGCGACTTCAACTTCAGAGAGGTCATGGACCAGGGAAAGGTTCTGCTGGTGCGCATCCCCCAGGGGCTTCTGGGAGAGGACGTGTCTTCCCTCTTGGGTGCCCTGGTGGTGGCCAAGCTCCAGATGGCGGCGCACACCCGAGCGGACATTCCTTCAGCCCAACGCCGTCCCTTTTACCTCTACGTCGACGAGTTCCAGAACTTCGCCACCAGCTCCTTTGCCCGGATTGTCACGGAGGCCAGGGGGTTCGGCTTGGGGTTGATATGCGCAAACCAGTATCCAGAGCAGCTCTCCCCCGACCTGCAGTTAGCTTTAGCTTATAACGCGGGCACCATGGTGCAATGCAGCTACATCAACGGCAGGTATGGCTTAAGCGTGTTACGCCAGCAAGACCGGGAGCTGAAGCTTGACCCCATTCACGTAACTCCACCACCGCCTGTGCGACAAAGCCCTCACCGTGGCATTGAGGGCTTTACGGCGCGCTATCAAAGCCATTCTAGGCAGGACCGAGCATCCAACTATCGCTCCAAAGCCACCTTCAGCGGTCAACAACGTACTGAAGCTAACTCTAGGAACCCCCGCGACACGGATGAGCAATGATTGGCCAGGCGTGGGTGCTACAACCACAGCCCGCGCCCACACTTTTTAGGCAGGATTTTGCCTCGAATGAGGAAATTATGGCAGACACGCATAAAACGAACGAAGTGAGTATTAATGAGATGGCGGCCAAACGGTTTCTGTTGACCCCAAGGGACAGGCAGATGATTCGTTGGGTGCATGATGCCAGGGCAGCCACGCGAGAACAGTTGCAGCGGCTTTTCTTCAGCGCCGCCAGCAAGTCTCGTTGCCAGCACCGACTGACAGTGCTCTATCGCCATCGCTTTTTGGACAAGTTACCACGACGCTCCGCCAGTGAACCGGATGTTTATTACATGTCACGGCGGGCGTTTCGAGGGTTGCGGGAGCTGCGAGGCGCGGGGTTGAGTGATGCTGCTCCGACCAGGCTAGCTCCCCTCCGTGTTCCTCATATTCTGGCGATAAGCTCTTGTCGAGCGGCTTTAACCGCCGCATGCGACCCGGCTGGATACCAATTGGACTTTTGGATTGACGAGATGGCTATCGCACCTTACACCGAAGCTTTTGGCTTCATTCCCGACGGATATTTTCAAATCCGTCGCTCCACTAACGAAGGTGAGAGGCGGGCCGCTTTCTTTTTGGAAGTCGAGCGCAGCGGAAAGTCCAAACGAGCACTGACAGACCGTTTCGCCAAGTATGCCAGGTTCTACTATGACGGCCATTACGAACGTCTCTTTGGCACCAAGGCGTTGAGGACGTTGTTTCTCATCGCATCCGACTATGGTATGAACCCCATGCAGCACATCGAAACGTGCGTCCGGCTCTGCGAAAAAGCGGGCGCCACCTTCTTCCGCTTCGCGGCGTTGGACGACGTTTTACAACTATCCGGAACCGACCTTCTGCTTTCCCCGACCTGGCGGCAACCAGGGACAGGGGATTTATGGCCGCTCTTTACTTTAGGTTGAATGTGGTAACGAAAATGATTACTAGCAGATCCCCTAGACACATCGACGCAGAGTTGGCAAGCGTTATCAGCACTTACCTGCTACGGGATGGCAGAAGCTTGAACAGGATCGCCCAGGCTTCCCTAATGGACGTGGCCTACTTGTGGCGGCTGAAAGAAGGCGACCGACGCCGACCCAGCCGCGACGTTCTGATTCGGTTGGCATTAGCGCTCCGGCTGGAACCTGAGGAGCTTGATGAGCTATTAGTGGCCGCTGATTACGCCCCCATCACGCTCAGACAAGCTTAGGTCTCCAGATTTTGCAGCGATCCCCAAGCCAGACAATCAGTGTTCGCCGGTTGTGTTCCCACTGAGCGCCGTCTTGCGGGTTCGTCTCATCATTTTCACGCCTGGAATTGTCAATGTGTTCAGCACGGAATGCTTGGGCTTAATTGCTCCCAGCATATCTTCGGCCAGGCCGAAGTAGTAATCAGTCATTACGAAACTTCTGTGACCAGCCCATCTACGTACTAATGACGGGCTCTCACCGTCCAATGCTTTCCGGGTTATCCAATCATGCCGAAAGAGATGGGCGTGCACACGGGCTCCAAGCTTCTGGGATGCTCGATACATGATGAGCCCCAGTGCCTGCGGCTGGAGGTTCATCCCGTTTGCGGCAAGGAATAGGCGATCTGCGCGAACTATTCGCGGGGACCTATCACGATGGTTTGCGTCACCCGGTTGCGCTCTTCGACGTGAAGGCTGGTCGAAAAACCGCTGCCGCCAATGAAGGTGGTTCCGTAGAAGTGCTGTCACCTCATCAGTGAGTGGCAAATACCGCCACTCATCTGTTTTTTCTGAGTAGACTTTCAAGACGTGGCCATCAAGGTCTAAATTCTTTAGCTGGATTCCCACCACTTCTTCACGCCGCAGTCCCGTATCCGACAGCACCCCCAACATCGCCACGTTGCGAGAACCAAGATACGTATCTGAGGGGAAAAGGGAAAACAGCTGCTGGCGGAGATCGTCGGGGATCAAGTCGAACTGAGGCTTGGTAGATTGGGGCGCTCGCAGGTCCTCAAGTACATTAACTTCAGTCCAACGTCTCTTCGCCATCCATCGAGCGAATACCTTGATCGCTCTGAGTCGATTTGAGATGGTGTTTTCAGCACTACCTTTGTTCCGTAGGTGCACCTGGAAGAGATTGACCGTGTGTTCGTTGAAATCAGCGACCAGCGCCGACCCCTGCGCCTCCAGAAACCCATGTAGCTGCAACAGCGAGTAACGGTACCATAGGAACGTGGCTGGCGCTCTTTCCGCCTGTTTCTTCGCAAGAAACTCGGCCATAGGGCCTGCCACACGATTGGACCGCGGGCCAACAATTTGTTCGTAAAGGGGTTCCCCAGAATGATCCATGTCCTGCCAACGAGTGAGCTTTCTTAAAGCCATTGTGCTTCCTTCTCCCGGTAATTTCATTGTCCGAGAGACAAAGCCCTAACTGTAGGCAAGATATCGGGGGCCTATTGTTTTTCGCGGGGATGCCTTATAGTGACCAAATTAGGCACAAAATCGAGGTCTGGAGCGGGTGAAGGGATTCGAACCCTCGACATCTTGCTTGGGAAGCAAGCGCTCTGCCAGCTGAGCTACACCCGCGTAAGGGTAATCATAGCATGCGTCATACTACTGTTAAAGCTAACATCTTAAGCATTATG
>ORJL011084006.1_pt1 | contig 15628 bp, 18 predicted proteins | sample 1779941 | NCBI WGS metagenome assembly ORJL01 (sample SAMEA104232317, study PRJEB22302) | groundwater metagenome | biome: forest; feature: aquifer; material: groundwater | place: USA | collected 2011-08-07 | depth 5.8 m | reverse complement strand
TTGCCCGCCATAGCCGCTCCCTTTCTCATGCCTACGGGACGCACTCGCTGGCGTACTTCCGGGACCACGATGTTGATCTGAAGATTATCGCCCAGGCCGCGAAACACCGATATCTCTACTTCCTCGACCCCGCCTGGCGGCAGCGGCTCCGCGTGCCTGAGCTCCCGTATCCCAAGAAGGAGGCCAGCAATGAAAGTGATTGACATCCCCATCGAGTCTTTGAGAGAAGCTCTCTGGAACCCCAACAAGATGGATGAAGCGACCATAGCAAAGCTGAAGGAAAGCGTCCGGCGTTTCGGCTTCGTCGAGAACTTGGTCGTCAGGTCAATCAGAGATGGTAAGTACGAGGTGCTATCGGGTAACCAGCGCAGCAAGGTGCTCGGGGAGTTGGGGTTCACCAAGGTTCCGTGTGTTGTTGTGGAACTCGACGATTCACTGGCGCGCCTACTGGCCCAGGCCCTCAACCGGATTCAAGGTGAGGACGACCTTGGGCTCAAATCAGAGCTTCTGAAGGAAGTCCTCAAGTCGCTGTCGCAGGAAGAGGTCCTGAGCATCTTGCCCGAGACAGCGGTGAGCCTTCAAGACATCGCGTTGATGGGCGAGGAGACCATCGCTGAGAATCTGCAGGCCTGGCAGCAGGCCCAGGCTGCCAGGCTGAAGCATTTCCAGTTCCAGATCAGTTCCGATCAAGTCGATGTTGTCGAGGAGGCCATCGCACGCGTACTTCCCGATGCCAAAGAGCTAGGGGGAAGCAACCCGAATGCCAGAGGGAGGGCACTATTCCTTTTGTGCAAGAGGTATCTGGAGAAAGGCGGCAAGGCTAAATGAAATCAGGTCGGGCGCTACCTTGCCCGGTATGTGGGAGACCCCTTGAGGTGAGACTGGCTCGCGGGAGAAGATCGGGGAAGCCATTTGTCATGCTGATCTGCTGTCAGGACGGTCGCCACATTCGGGCCTTTATCAATGACCGGGAGTTCGTTAGCTCGGTGCTGGCCAGACTGGAGAAGACGTCATGAAGGTTGCGCTCTATGCCCGTGTCAGCACCAGTGACAAGGACCAGAATCCGACCACTCAGCTTCTGCCCTTGCGGGAGTTCGTCAAAGCCCAAGGCTGGGAGACCTTCCTGGAGTATGTTGACCAGGCCCCGGCCACTGACATGCTCCATAGGGTCGAATGGAGAAACCTCCTCGACGATGCCAGCAAGCGGCGTTTCGACCTCTTGCTCGTCTGGCGCATGGACCGGGCGTTCAGGAGCGTCCTGGATGCGGCGACAACCCTGGAGCGACTGCGGACCTGGGGAATCGGCCTCAGGTCATACTCCGAGCCCTGGTTGGACACGACCTCTCCCTTTGGCGAGGCGCTTTATTACATCACGGTTGCCTATGCCCAGCTTGAGAGGGGGATCCTCCGCGAGAGGGTCAAGGCCGGAATGGACAGGGCGAGGAAGCAGGGCGTCCACATAGGCAGGCCGAGGGTAACAGACAGGAAAGACTTCGGACCCCATCTCCAAAAGGTTTTGGAGCGCCTTGGGGCTGGTGTTCTGTCGCGCCGTCAGGCCGCCAAAGAACTCAAAATCGGGTACGCAACTCTCAAGAGGATCATAGACGCCCAGGGCAAAGCTGCGAAACAAGAGGCGGTGTGACGTGCCACCCAGGGAGACCCCTGAGCCACCTCGCCAGGATGCCCCGCGCGGGGCTGGCGATTTGTTTGAAGTGGCCGAAAGTGCCGCCGAAAACGCGTTGACGAGTATACCCAGGCGTATACACTGTGTCCCCACACAGGCGGAGTCGGAGGTCGATCAGGCCATGATCAAAGCATTTCAGAACACCCTGGCCGAGGTTGCAATGGCCGTAGCGGGCAGGCAGCGTGAGAGGCTCAAGCCGTGAGAGCCGTCGCATACGTCCGGGTCTCGTCCGTCTCTCAGATAGATGGCCATTCCCTGGACGCGCAGGACAGGCTCTTCCACGAGCTGTGCAAGAACAGGGGATGGGATGCGGTGAGGGTCTACCGTGAAGAGGGCAAGTCCGCCCACGTTGAGGCCATCGCCCGGAGGCCAGTGTTCAGGCAGCTTCTCGATGACTCGGCCAAGGGGCAGTTCGACACAGTGGTCGTCCATACCCTTGACCGATGGTCCCGGAACCTCAAAGTTACCCTGGAGTCGCTGGGAATTCTGGCAAAGAGCAAGGTGGGCCTGGTCTCCATTACTGAGAACATCGACTATTCAAACCCCCAGGGGATGCTCTTCACCCAGATGCTAGGGGCCTTTGCCCAGTATTTCTCAGGTGCTCTAGCTACCCACGTCAAGAAGGGACTCGACCAGAGGGCGATGGAAGGGAAGCATACAGGAGGCATACCCTTCGGCTACCAGTCATGCTGGATCAAGGTCAACGGTGCCAAGCAGAGGAAGTGCGACCCCGAGCACCCCGGAGGCATCCATCCAGTGGCAACCGAGGCCGATGCGGTCAAAGAACTGTTCAGGCGGTACTCGACCGGCACGGCCACGCTCAGCCAACTGGCAGCATGGCTTAACAGCAGCGGCTTCCGCACCAGAAACATGCACAACCTGCCCGACGCCGAAGGGAGCCTCACGGCAGGCCCGAGGCTCTTCACAATAGCTTCCGTCAGAGGCATTTTACATAACCCGTTCTACACCGGCATGGTCAAGCATCGAGAGAAGCTCATCAAGGGTCTGCACGAACCACTGGTAGAACAGGAGATGTTCGACCTGGTGCAGACAACCCTTAAGAGGAACTCCGGCCGCTCCGAGACCCTGCACCCGAGACCGGAGAGGCAATACCTCCTCAAGGGCATAATCAGATGTGCATACTGCGGAATGCCCATGTGGGCACAGACGTACAAGAACGGGCGACGCTACTACCGGGAGCACACTGGCTCAAGAAGCAACCAGGCTTGTGAGGCGGCAGGAAGCTCCATCCCTTGCCAAATGGCCGACGAGCAAGTTGGCAAGATAGTGGCGGCTATTGAGCTAGGCCCCAAGTGGCTTGAGGAAGTGCTGGCGATAGTCAGCGTCAAGGACGAAGTGGAGAGGGTCAAGAAGGAGAGGCAGGCCGTTCAGGAGAAGCTCAGGAGGATGGCCAAAGCCTACATGGACAACCTCTTCCCGGACGAGGAGTACCACAGGCAGAAGCGCCTTCTGGAGATGGAACTGGAGTCGTTGGTCGTCCCGGAAGCCAGCGCAGCCGAGGAGGCCGGGAAGCTGATCATGGACCTGCCGAAGCTCTGGCACGAGGCAACCGAGGATGAGAGGCGGAAGCTCTTGTTGACGATGCTGGATGCGGTCTACGTCGATGCGAAGGAGACCAAGTCTATTGTTGCCTTGAAACCCAAGCCCCCGTTCATGCCGGTGTTCCAGGTGGCGACGACCAAGGAAGGCTCAGGGGTAGTGATAATAAAGGAGCCTCCGGAATCACAACCGGAGGCCCCGTGTTTGAGGTGGAGACGGGGGAGAATTGACCTGCACCGCAAACATGGGCTGTCACTAGCGGTGTCGGTCTGCGCGTTCATCCGAACATGGAAAACCCGGATCTCCTGTCAGCACTTGCCTGAAAGGACTGAATCTCTACTAGTCCCCACCGCGACGAGTCAGCACAAGGCCTGCAAGTAAAGCTGCCAGCCCAACTGCCAGGACCCCCCGATTCCCCATAAGCAATCCAATCACAAAAACTATGGAACCCGATATGCTCAAAGACCAGCCAAGTTGTTTCCTTGTCATCCCGCCAGAGCCTTTCAAGAGAAATCTCCCTTGGCAGCCTCCAGATTCTCAGTCAAGGAGTCCTGCCCACGAGTTGGGTCTCTGTATGATTTCAGGCCCCTCGAATCATCCCTCGTGGGTCTCACCTATCCCAGCCCGAAAACCGGGCCCCCCTTTGGCAAAGGCAGGCCCAAGCATGATAGGAGCCACAACAGTCGTAACCAGTGTCATCATGATAGCCACGCCGAATATGTCAGTCCCTATCACTCCCCTGGACAAACCAACCCCGGCCACGATGAGGGCAACCTCGCCCCTTGGCAGCATCCCGAGACCGATGCGCCAAGCGCCGCGCATGTTGAACCCCATACCCAGGGAAGGAAGGCCAGCCCCCACAACCTTGCCGACAATGGCAAGTACCGTGACTACAAGCCCCAACACAATGGCCTCTCTCATCGCAGAGATGTCAACAAGCATCCCCATGACCACAAAGAAGATAGGCACAAGGGCGTGGTACACTGCCTGCAGAGGCTCTTCGATGGTCCTGGCCAGCTTGGTGGCGGAGAGTGCGAGGCCAATTGAGTACGCGCCGATGATCATGGCGAGTCCTGCCATTTCTGCCAGAGCCGATGCAAGGAACGCCAGCGCCAGCCCTATTGCCAGGGCTGCACCTGTAACCCTGAATGACAAGAGGAATTTCGAGATTAACATCGAGAGAAGGAATCCAAGGCCCGTCAGGCCAAGCCAGAACCCTACTGCTTTGCCACCTACGATGCCTACCTGTGAGATAGAGACCTGGCCAGAGGCAGCCATCCCGACCACAACGGTGAGCACCAGTATTCCTAAGACGTCGTCGATTACGGCAGCGCCCAAAATCGTCACGCCCTCCGGGGTGTCCAGTTTCCTCTTCTCGCTCAGGACCCGTGCCGTTATCCCTACTGAGGTGGCGGTCATAACAGCGCCCATGAAAAGGGCGACAGGATCGGAGAATCCTTTGGCGAAACCCAGGAGCACCGTCGCGTAGGCTCCTAGAAGGAAAGGCAGCACAACCCCCCCGGCGGCGACAACTGAGGCTGGCCCAGCATACTTGAAGAACAGTTTGGCATTAGTCTCGAGGCCGGCCACGAAGAGCAGGATGATTGCTGCTATCTGGGCCACAGACCAAAGCTCAGTGGAGACTGGTATGAGGGAAGCTCCCTCAGCCCCCGGCTTCACGGGATTGTCAAATAGGGGTCCATATCCAGGCATTGGGAGTCCCCCCAGGGCATAGGGCCCTATTACTACCCCAACAGCGAGTTCGCCAATCACAGGGGGGATCTTGAGCCATCGCCAGCATACCTCGCCTGCCACCTTGGCTGCCACAAGAATGACGGCGAGCTGCAGAATCAGATGCGTAACGAGTTCCGTGATATCTCTTTCCAAAATATGTCCTCAGTAGGATATTGGGATATTGTCCGATCTCCAGTGGCGTGAACGATGACTAGGACCAAAGCGAAAGTGTCAGAAAATCCGTGGCTAACCTGTTGACGCATGCCGCGAGGAATTATACTATAAGTGAGGGGTTATTTACATACCATGCCAACACATCAGAGCACCGAGGTCAGACGACAAGAGATCGTGGACTGCGCTCGCAAGATTATCGCGACACGCGGGGCACAGGGACTCACCATCAGTGAGTTGGCCCGCGCGGTTGGCATCAGCGATGGTGCAATATACAGGCACTTCCGCAGCAAACAAGAGGTCTTGCTCGCCTTGATAGATGACATCGAGGAGACTCTATTCCAGCGCATCGAGAAAGCCAAGCAAGAAGGGGCCACTCCTCTCGACCAACTAGAGAACGTCCTGCAGGAGCATCTTTCATATGTGGAAAGGCGTTTGGGCGTTTCCTTCCTGGTCATAGGTGAGGTCCTCGCCAATGGGGACCGCCAGCTGCGCCAGCGCATGCAGGCCGTCGTAGAGCGCTATCTCAAGACAGTTGAGGAGATCCTTCGCGAGGGGGCGGCGCAGGGTCAGGTAAACCCCGCGATCAACTTTGATGCAGCTGCTCTGGCACTTTTTGGCCTCGTACAGGCAACCGTCACCTTGTGGCACTTCGCCAAGACAGAACTCCCACCAACACAACGGCACCAGAGTCTATGGCAGGTCTATCAGGAAGGTATCGTTCTTAGGAAGTGCAGCACGTAAAGCGAGCTGTGTTCAATACTCGTGGCAATGGCACAGTCAACCACCAACATGAGGCGGGGATCAAATCATGCTACCTGAGTTCGCAAGAGGTTCGGTGCTTTGGGAGTCAGGGTTCGGGGCCATCATTGTGCTGGCGGCCCTGGGCGTTGCTCTCATAGTCCACCAGCTGCTTACCCACTTTGCCAAGCTCCTCACGTCTCGGACCAAGACAACGCTTGACGACCTTTTTGTCGAGGCAATCAGCAGGCCTGTTTTCGTGTTTATCCTGGCTCAGGGCCTATTCCTCGCCCTGACCTCGACCTCTTTCCTGGACCGTTGGCAGAGCTACATCAACAAGGCCTGGTTGGCCACTGTGATGGCGATCGTCTTTTACGGCATCCAGCGCTTGGTCAACGCAATCATCCGGTGGTACGGGCAAGAGGTGGCCACCAAGACAAAGAGCCATCTGGATGACAAGCTCCTGCCCCTTGTACGACGGTTCTCCACCGTCACGATCTACGTGATAGGTGGACTGCTCATCCTTGACAACCTCGGGGTCAGGCTCAGCCCCTTGATAGCAGGCCTGGGCATTGGAGGACTGGCAGTGGCGCTGGCCCTCCAGCCGACGCTAAGTAACCTGTTTGCCAGCGGCTTTGTGGTAGCTGACGGCACCATGGGCGTCGGGGATTTTATCGAGCTCCAGAACGGACCCATGGGCGAGATCGTGGACATCGGTTGGCGCAGCACCAAAGTGCTGAGCCCGGCCGGAAACCTGGTGATCGTCCCCAACGGCAAGCTGGTGGACACGATTGTCACCAACTACCAGGCACCCGATCCTGAGATGAACGCCGTGATCGGGTGTGGTGTTTCCTACGAGAGCGATTTGGCCAGGGTGGAGGCCGTTTGCATCGAGGTCGGCCAGGAAGTGTTGCAGAGCTTACCCGATTCGGTGGTCGTAAGGTCATTCGCGCCCCTCGTCCGGTTTCGGGAGTTTGCAGATTCCAACGTCAACTTCATCGTGATTTTACGGGCAAAAGACCGGGGCAGCACCTTCCTCCTCACCCACGAGTACATGAAGCGCCTACATGCCCGCTTCGCCAACGAGGGCATTGAGATCAACTATCCTGTCCGGAAACTCGTGTACAGCCCGCGAAACGGGGCCAACCGGCAATTCTGACCCAGGAGCTGCCTTTAACCGTCAGTCTTGTTACCAGGCCATGGTCTGGGGAAAGGTGTTGTGGTGGTCACACGAGACAACCTGCACCAACTGGCTAGTCAGAAGCTCGGTGACCGATTGCTCATCGTAGTGTCGAACCGAGAACCGTACGTCCACACTTTTTCCGGTGGGGCTATCGAGTGCCTCGTCCCGGCCAGCGGCCTTACAGTTGCCCTTGATCCCGTCATGAGAGCGTGTGGTGGCACATGGGTAGCCCACGGCAGCGGAGACGCCGACAGAGAGGTTGTCGACTCAAACAGCAAGGTACTGGTCCCACCGAAGGAGCCAGCCTATTCCCTCAGACGGGTGTGGCTATCCAAGGAGCAAGAGGACGGGTACTACTACGGCTTTTCCAACCAGGCCTTGTGGCCACTCTGCCACATCGCCTACGTCCGCCCGCTTTTCGACGAGGCCCAGTGGGAAACGTACAAGGCTGTCAACGAGCTATTCGCAGATACGGTCTGCTCGGAGATGGGTGACCGGAAGGCCTTTGTCTTCATTCAGGACTACCATCTTGCGCTGCTCTCTCGCATGATCAAGGAGCGCAAGCCTGATGTCATAACCGCCCAGTTCTGGCACATCCCCTGGCCCAACCGCGAGGCGTTCCGAGTCTGCCCATGGCAGGAGGAGCTACTGGACGGGCTCCTGGGAAATGACCTGTTGGGATTCCAAATACGCTACCACTGCAATAACTTCCTGGATACCATCGACCGCACCATCGAGGCCAAGGTCGACTACGAAAGATACGAGGTGACCCGCGGAGGAAAGAAGACTGCAGTCCATCCTTTTCCTATCAGCATCGACTTTGAAGAGATCAACTCCACCGCCCATGGAGAAGATGTACTGGAGGCGATGCACAGCTTCAGGCAATTGCTCGGGCTGGACAACCAGTTCATCGGTCTTGGTCTTGACCGGATCGACTACACCAAGGGCATCCTGGAAAGATTCAGGGCGTTTGACCGATTTCTCGTCAAATATCCGCAATACGAAGGGAAGGCCGTCCTCATTCAGGCAGGCGTTCCCAGTCGAGTCCACATAAACGCCTACAAGCTGCTCAACGAAGAGGTAGATAGCCTGGCGGAGGAGATCAACTGGAGGCACGCCTCTGGTCGATGGAAGCCTATTATCTATCTTCGAAGACACCTCTCCCCTACCGCTCTGCTCGCGCTGCGAAGGTTGGCCCACTTCATGGTGGTAAGCTCGCTGCACGATGGAATGAACCTGGTGGCCAAGGAGTATGTCGCAAGCCGCAGTGACGAGGATGGCGTTCTTATCTTGAGCCCTTTTACCGGGGCCGCCAGGGAACTTACAGATGCTATGCTTGTGAACCCATACGCCCCGGACGAGTTTGCGGAGGCCATAAAGACAGCCTTGGAAATGCCGCGTGAGGAACGGCGCACCCGGATGAGGCGAATGAGGGGTATCATAGAGGAAAACAACATCTACAAGTGGGCTGCGGACATCCTTGCCCATATGACCGGGCTCGACCAGCGGGAGTAGTCGTTGGAGCACCTTCTCAGCGCATGGTCAAAAGTGGCACCGGCATTTTCGCGCGCCAACCATATAGTGCTTCTTTCGGACTACGATGGGACTCTGACACCCATCACCGAGCGTCCGGAGATGGCGGAGTTGGGTGAGCAGGCCAGGGCCATTCTTGGAGAATTGGCCCGGCAACGTCGTTACACCGTTGGAATCATTAGTGGCAGGGTGCTGAGCGACCTGAAAGCGCGAGTCGGCCTAAAGGGTGTGGTGTATGCCGGTAACCACGGCCTTGAGATAGAGGGCCCCGCCGTGGCTTTTGTGCACCCGGTGGCAGAGGAGCTAAGATCGGTCCTTAAGGTGCTCTACCGTGTTCTATGTCGTGGTGTCAGCACGATCAAGGGCGCTATGGTGGAGGACAAGGGCCTCACCCTTAGTGTCCACTACCGACTGGTCGAACCAACCAGGAAAGCTGAAGTAACTACCGCTTTCGAAAAAGCGGTGAGGGTGGCCCGACAGGTCGGTTACGTCAAGACCACCAAGGGCAAGAGGGTCTATGAAGTGCGCCCCGCAGTTGACTGGGACAAGGGCAAAGCAATCTCCTTGATCCTCGATGCCCACAAACGCGCCATGCCCAGAATTGAACCCCTCGTGGTATACCTAGGGGATGATGTAACTGATGAGGACGGATTTCGAGCCTTGAAGAACGTGGGTGGCATTTCAATCTCTGTTGGTACTGAGCATCTGGAGACCTCCGCCTGTTACTACCTGGAGTCTCCAGCCGAGACGCATGAACTGCTGAGCCGCTTACTTGACATGGAGAGGAGGAGAGACCAGTGGACGCCATAAAGGAATGGGTTGGAATGCGGTGGCATGACACCCTTGTTCCCCTGGTCGTGTTTGTCGGGTCCTTCATTGTCCTCGCCTGGGTCCGAAGGCGGCTCTCCATGTCCCTGGGTCGCTGGGTGCGGCAGACCAACTGGCAGGTGGACGATATCCTCATCCAGGCCCTGCTGTGGCCCTCTCGGGCTTGGGTGGCGCTCGCAGCCGTGTATCTGGGGTTGGAAGCATCGACATTGTCAGGCGGGTGGAAAGTACCCATTGGCAGGGGCCTTTGGACACTGCTCATCATTTCCGTCGCCATCTTCACCATTCAGGTTTTCGGGAACCTCTTGGCCCGCTACGGGGAACGTTGGCATTCCTCCCATCTCATGCGCAGGGTGTCTGCCACTGTCTCGGCGATAGTACTAGCTGCAACCGTGCTCACCATCTTAGACCTCTGGGGTGTCTCAGTAGGTCCGGTGCTTCTTGCACTGGGCTTGATCGCAGGCATCGGAATTATCGCCCTTCGCGAGGTACTTCCAAGCATACTGGCTTTCTCCCATCTTAGCGCCTCGGGCCACATCAAGGTTGGGGACTACATCAAACTGGAAAGTGGGGAGGAGGGCGAGGTTGAGGACATGGACTGGAGTAAGACGCAAATCCGCGCCCTCGACGGGTCTCGGGTCTTTGTGCCGACCTCGCGCCTGCTCAGCACCAAGGTTGTGAACTATGGCCGTCCCCTCAAGAAAGCGAAGGGGCCTTTTCGCTTCTTCAGCCATACGCGGATCAAGGAGTTGACCGGACTGAAGGCAAACGATCTTGCTGGACTGGCGGAGATGCTGAAAACCGCGCCCGATTCGGTAGTTTACTACCATACCCATCATTTCCTGGAGGAACATCAGTACCTGACGCCGGAACCTCCCAACGATTTCGCGTCGTGGGTCACCGATGTGCTGGGAGAGGAAGTTTTGGGAGAGAAGCTTGCGGCGGTGGACACATTTGAGTTCGCGTCGCTTTTGGCCCTGAGAGAGCGCCTAGTGGGCATCGTGGAAGAGCACATTGTCCAAGGCCCCAACGGCCGCAGAGCTCCAGCGGGCCAAGAATTCTACTTCATAAAGTCAGTTAGCTTTATCACTCCAACGCAGTACTCGGCCCAAGACCTGAGAGAGTTCGTACAGGCGCTGCCGAAGCTCCCTTTGGGGTCACTCTACTTTCACATGTTCGAATCCCGCATCCGTTTGGGCCATTCCAGCAATGACTTCTCGGCTTGGATAGCAGAAAGCGTTGGCGACAGGGAATTGGCTGAAGATGTCAGCCGGTTGGACCCCTATCAGTACACTCTGGAGGAGCTGAGATCACAACTGATCAGACTAGTAGAAAAACGTATCAAATGAGGCTCGCCGACTACGGGCCAGTGGTTGGGCCAGGGGTCGTTGAGGAGTTGCGCCTATTGGCCTCCAGGCTAAAAGGAAGGGTTGTCCAGAACGTCAACTCCACTTTCTCCGGAGGCGGGGTCGCCGAAATCCTTGCCCGTATGGTCCCACTATTGAATCAACTGGGCCTGGACGCGCGGTGGAGCGTGGTCAAAGGGAACGAGGCTTTCTTTAACGTTACCAAAAAGATGCACAACGCCCTCCACGGGAGGGCCGATGTTCTCACCCGTGAAGACTACGCCTTGTTCATGGAGACCAGCGACTGTCACCTGAAGGAAATGGACCTTCAAGGAGACATCATGTTCATCCATGACCCACAGCCCATCGCCCTTGTGCGAAAGAAGAGAGAACTAGCGAGCAAATGGATTTGGCGATGCCACGTCGACGTGTCCAATCCCAACCAGGAAGTGTGGGGTTTTCTTAGCAACTTCGTGAATCAGTACGATTCAGCGGTCTTCTCTGCCCCCCAGTTCTCGAGGGAACTGCCCATCCGTCAGTTCCTTGTTCAGCCCTCGATTGACCCTCTCAGCGATAAAAACAGAGAACTTCCGCGGGAAGTTGTGGAGTCTGTACTGGAGAAATATGGTATAGCACAGGACAAGCCAATTGTCCTCCAGGTGTCGAGGTTCGACTATTTGAAGGACCCCGTTGGCTTGATCCAGGCTTTCAGGTTGGTGAGGAGAAGCGTTGACTGCCGTCTCGTGCTTGCAGGCGGCACAGCCACGGACGATCCGGAGTCAAACAAAGTTCTCGCAGAAGTCCAGGAAGTTGCGAACAATGACCCCAATATTCATGTTCTGCTTATACCTCCGAACAGTGATCTCGAGATCAACGCGTTCCAGCGGGGCGCGGCGGTGGTTGTCCAGAAATCCCTCAAGGAAGGGTTCGGGTTGACCGTGAGCGAGGCGCTCTGGAAAGCCAAACCCGTGGTCGCTTCGGCTGTGGGGGGCATCCCTCTTCAGGTGAAGCACAAATGGACCGGCCTCCTCAGCCACGGCATTGAGGGGACTGCCTACGCCATTAAGCAACTCCTTGCCAACCCCGAATACGCAAGGAAACTGGGAGAAAACGGGAAAGAGCACGTCAGGCAAAACTTCCTGATAACCAGGCACCTGCGCGACTATCTGCTTCTCTTTCTTTCTCTGGAACACCCGGAAGAGGTTGTGCATCTTTAGGTTCTGTAGTATGCCCCAGCAAGAGAACAGCGATGAATAAGATGGTCCAGGAGTAGTCTAGGTTGACAGTCGAGAGTAGTACGATGCTGCCAAGGGACTGTAGGCTGGTCTTATTGCTGCCTGAGGTATTTGGTCGCGAAGGGGGGATACCGATCATTGGGCAGGACCTACTGGAAGCAATAGCCAGGCTAAAGACCAACCCGCAACAATACCCTGTCGTCATTGCCAACGATCCTTTTAGGCCAACGAGACCTTTGCCCTCCTGGGTTGGGCATTTCCGCCTACGCAACTGTGGCGCGACAGCAACTTATACAGGCCATATCCGAAGAGGGTGGTTCGCGACGGCTTCAATGCTGACCATTGCCAAATACAGGCCATCGCTCGTTGTTTGTGGCCACGTTAACCACAGCCCCATCTGTCATCTCATGAAAAAGCTCCTCGGCATTCCGTATATTGTGCTTACCTATGGGATAGAGGTCTGGGACGTCGACAGTGACTTGAAGCGCCAGGCTCTGAAAAACGCCAACCTTGTGGCCGCGCTCAGCAGGTACACAAGGGACAAGCTCATCAGGCGGGTTGGCCTCAGCAATGAACAGGTAATCGTGAAGCCCCACGGAGTTAGGGAATATTTTCGCCCCGCTCCCAAGCCAGCCCACCTCATGGAAAGGTTCGGGCTACGGGGCCAGCGGGTACTCCTCACCGTAGCCAGGCTGGCAAAATCCGAGACGGACAAGGGTTACGACCAGGTCATTAAAGCACTAGCGGCGGTTAGCAAGGAAGTGCCCAACGTGAGGTACGTCTTTGTCGGGTCTGGCGACGATGTCCCGCGGATAAGGGAGCTTGCCAAAGAGGAAGGGGTAGCGGAAAAGGTCGTATTGCCAGGTTTCGTTGCCAACGCAGCACTGGCTGACTACTACAATCTCTGTGACGTCTTTGTGATGCCAAGCAAGAAGGAGGGTTTGGGTATCGTCTTTCTTGAAGCTCTGGCTTGCGGTAAACCAGTGATTGCAGGGAATGTCGATGGCTCGCGGGATGCCTTGCTTGACGGCAAACTAGGAACACTCGTAAACCCGGACAGTGTCGAAGACATAGCTAAAGCCATTGTAGCTGTGCTCCGGGAAGAGACGCCCAAGGACCTTCTCGATCCCAGCTATTTGAGCGCAACCGTTCGCGAACATTTCGGCTTTGACCGCTACTGCGAGCGCGTCAGCGAAATGATAACCTTGGCTTTGACGAAGACCAGGACGTAGTTGGCAAGACTTACTTGTGGAGACATATCCACCTGGGATACTTCAATCCCATGGCCTGGGATATGAAGACCTGGCAAGGGAAAATCCAGGGCTGGTGTATGTATCGCTGACTCCTTTTGGGCAGACAGGGCCCTGGAACTGCTTCCGTGCCGATGCCCTGACGCTCGATGCCCTGAGCGGGACGATGTACTTCCGCGGCGAGACTACCAAGCCACCTCTCAAGATGGGAGGAATGGTGGCGGAATGCGTTGGGGGCATTGCAGCCTACACCGGCGCGTTGACGGGCCTCTTCTACCGCCAGCGCACCGGCCAGGGCCAGCATGTGGATGTTTCCAACAGAGAAGCCCTCTTCTCTCTTGCGGAGAGCTACACCTCTTACTACGTTTACATGGGGAGTAGAGGTCCGTCGCGGTTTTGACCAGATGTTCTTGTTGCCGGGGAAGATCAGATGCAAAGATGGCTATGCAGTCGCTTTCTTCTATGGTGAAGGTGGGTGGGAGAACTCTGCCTCTTCTTTGAACGTCCTGATTTGGCCGAAGACCCTCGCTTCAACACCTTTGCCGCTCGCGTCTATCACGCCAAGGAGTTGCGGGCAGAGATCGAGCCGCTTGTGCGGGATAAGACGCGAAAGGAATTAATGCACATGGCCCAGGAATGGCGCTTGCCGTTCGGCTTTGTCGCATCCATAAATGAGGCGGTGGAGGATGAGGGCACGGAGGCAAGGGGCTTTATGCAGGAACTTCGCCACCCTTTGTTTGGCGACTTCCGCCAACCTGGCTCGCCAATCCGCCTTAGCGCAGGCACCGCCTACCCGGATAGCCCACCTCCACTCCTTGGCGCTACCGCCCGCGTGCTGACTGAATGGCTCGGCTATGGAGCAGCGGAACTCCAGTGCCTCAAAGAGCAAGGAACCATTTGAGCCGTTCAGTCTGCGATCCCTGACCGTACCAAAGCGTGCTGAGCGATGATAGGCACCAACCAGCCAGTGCGTGAGGGGAGTTGGAGGATAAGTTGTCTTCGCTGAAGCTCCTGGATCGGGACGAGAACCGAGATTTTTTCATGGCGCGATTCTATAGGGGATAACACGCTTCGTCTGGAGCGAAGCTCCTTTCGCTTTGCACCAGATAGCGTTTCGTTCAGGGTGGGGCGATCCCCAGCGCCATCCAGGCAATTGGAGCGCGTGGCAGATGGGTGGGGAGGGCGTTGCTATGACACGTGGTGACACCGAATCAGGGCGAACTTTGCACGAAGGGCGACCATGAGCTGGTGGCACCAAAGCCTAGCGCGACGACCTAGGTTTCCGGTTCAAGCATGTATTCTACTGTTTCTCTTCCCCTCGCTAAACGAGCGGCTTCATTGTCAAGGGGAATGGCAATTAGAACTTGACTAATACAGTTAACTATACTATAATCAAACATGTGTTCAGATATCCTACTCAACCGAAATAGGTAAATTGAGGAGATTAAATGCCAACCAAACTTGGAGAAGTCCAGGGTAAGATATCTGCCGATGTTAAGAAGACGGATGAGTTGAATGTTAGTCTGAAAGTCAGCTACTCAGATAAGCTGGAGACGGTCAAGTTCAAGCCATCTGAAGACCTCAAAAAGGGTGGCAAAGTAAAGATTACTATTGAATAAGGTGTAGAGATTGATAAGGCCGGAGGTCAGCTTGATGAAAGGCATAGCAGCCCCTATCCTCCTACCCACGATGGTCTCTGCAACCGCTTATCACCCCCACTTCCATTTTGAGAAGTGATTGTGGGGACCTCTCAGGTTGAAAACCACGAGGTTCGCCACTCAGCGTGCCATTGCAAAGAATGGCCCGTTTTATTTATGCACAGCGCATGGTATTTGAATATGACCTCAGCACTCTCGGGCCGAGACTGCTGAGGCTCCGTTTTGGGGCCCAGAATTCATCAGAAGGAGGAAAGTGTGTCCAAGAAATTCACTCCACTAGGGGACAGGGTGGTCATCAAGCCAAGCACCAAGGAAGAGGTGACCAAGAGCGGCCTCGTCGTTCCGGATACCGCAAAGGAGAAGCCACAGGAGGGTGAGGTCATTGCAGTTGGCCCGGGAAGGGTGCTGGACACCGGCAAGCGAGTAACCATGGAGCTCGTCGTCGGCGACAAGGTCATCTACTCCAAGTACGCGGGGACTGAAATCAAGGACGGCGACCAGGAATATCTGATCCTCAAAGAGACCGACGTCCTGGCCAAGGTCGGATAGCCCTGGCGGTAGCAACAACTAGAGTTAAGGGGGAAGCATGCCAGCCAAACAGATAGTTTTCTCGGAAGAGGCGCGAAGGGCTCTCCTCAGGGGCGTGGACGCCCTCGCCGATACGGTGAAGGTAACGCTGGGGCCGAAGGGCCGCAACGTGGTGCT
>ORJL011059583.1_pt1 | contig 15628 bp, 13 predicted proteins | sample 1779941 | NCBI WGS metagenome assembly ORJL01 (sample SAMEA104232317, study PRJEB22302) | groundwater metagenome | biome: forest; feature: aquifer; material: groundwater | place: USA | collected 2011-08-07 | depth 5.8 m | reverse complement strand
CCCCCCGCGGTGGCGGGGCTCCTCCGTCTGGGGCGCCCGCCCCTCGGAGTACCGGCCCGCGCGCAGCCGCCACACCTTACCGATGAAGGCCGCGATGTCCGCGTCCGACGCCTCCCCCCGCAACAGCGCGCGCATATCAAGTCCCAGTGACCCAAAGAGGCAGGTGGCCAGCTTTCCCTCCGGCGACAGGCGTATCCGCGTGCAGTCTCCGCAGAAGGGGTGCGTTACCGAGGCGATGACCCCGATCTCCCCCGTTCCGTCCACATACCGGTAGCGCGCGGCCACCTCTCCCGGATAGTTGGGTGCGATCGGCTCTAGGGGGAACACGCTGCTGATGCGCGCCACAACCTCGTCGGATGGCACCACTTCATCGAGCTTCCAGCCGTTGAGTGTCCCCACGTCCATATATTCGATGAACCGGACGATGACCCCTGTCCCCTTGAAATAGCTGGCCAAGTCCACGAGGGTGTGGTCGTTGACCCCTTTCTGCACCACGGCGTTGACCTTGATGGGCCAGAGCCCCACCGTTTCCGCCGCTTCTATCCCCGCCAGCACCTGCCCCACGCTGACCCCTTTGCCATTCATGCGCTGGAAAACGGCATCATCCAGCGAGTCCAGGCTGACCGTGATGCGCTGGAGGCCCGCCTCTTTGAGCGCTTTGGCCTTGGGGGCAAGGAGGGAGCCGTTGGTCGTGAGGGTGAGGTCCTCCACGCCATGGATCTGGGCGAGCATGGCCACAAGCCGCTCCAGGTCGGTGCGCACAAGCGGCTCACCGCCGGTGAGGCGGAGCTTGGTGACGCCCAGGTCTACGAAGATGCGGGAGAGCCGGACGATCTCTTCGAAGGTAAGCAGGTCCTTGCGGGGCAGGAATCGGTACTGCTCCCCGAACACAGCGGCCGGCATGCAGTAGGTGCACCGGAAGTTGCACCGATCCGTCACCGAGATCCGCAAGTCCCGCAATGGACGCTGTAGGCGGTCGTTCATTGGCGCCTCTCGTGATGGCCTGCACCCGGTCGCCGTCCCGGACCAGTACAGGCGCAGGTATCCTCTTCCTCCAGATCAGTCGAGCCGAGCGGCGCCGGGGGCGCCTGCATCCTCAGGCCACGTCACGGTCCACTGAACGCGCGCGCCGCACCACCCAATGTAGTGCAAAGTCACCATACGCGCTCAAGTTATCTTTACCATCAACTGGGGGTTTGCGCTAGTGACATCGGACGACTGTACTGGGCTGGACGACCCGCTCGTTGGGACTCCCGTGGCGGATGCCGCCAGCTACGTAGAGGCGGTTTGGTCACCCGCCCACGTCGCGGAGGGCCTCAAGAAGGGATGGGGCAGGACCTTCCCTCCCACCTTCCACTTTTGAGACCAATCCCCTCCCACAGGCGCATGTGCGTCGGATGGTGTTCTAGTGCTGAAGAGGCGTCTGACACTTGGGGGAAGGAAAGCGCCCCTTGCAATGGACGCCTTACGCCGTGGCCGCGCTCCCGATCCACTCAGACCCGGTATCCCATATCTCCTTTTCCCAGATAGGGACACGCAGCTTGATCTGATCGACGATGTAGCTGCAAGCCAAGAAGGCCTCTCGGCGATGCGGAGCACCCACTGCCACCACCAGGCTCGTCTCTCCCACCGCTAGGCGCCCTGTGCGGTGCCAGACCGCCATGCAAAGAGGCGTCCATTTTGACTCAGCTTCCACAAGGATACGCTCTGTCTCCGCCTCGGCCATGGACGTATACGCTTCGTACTCAAGAGAGATGACCCGACGCCCTGCGTTGTCATCCCGGACGACCCCCTGGAACACGACGTTGGCCCCATGCTGGAGGGACCGGGCGGAAGCGGAAATGCGCGCGGTATCCAGGGCGTCTCCCGTCACCACCACGCGCCCGGCCCCGCCGCTGACCGGAGGGATCAGAGCGAGCTCATCGTTGTCCCCCAGGGGGTGGTCCGGCTTGACGTAGGAGAGGTTGACCGCGAACCCTATGGAGGCGATATGCCGCCCCAGGGCGGGGAACTTGCCCGTCAGCGCCTCGTACGCGGCAAGGACGGTTGCGCCATCCTCCAGGTCCAAACAGGCCTCGTCCACCCCTGCTTGCTGCCGGAGTATCCCGAAGAAGCGCGTGGTAACCCGCATTGCAACGCCTTGTCTGATCCCTGCCCGGTACTTGCAAGATCGGTGACTTGATTGTGAAGTCAAAATATATGGCGTTTGCAATCAATGGACAGGTGCAAAAGCACCAAACTTGGACCAACGGACCGAGCGCCCTCCCTCCCAATGCGCCCCGAGGCGGGGGGCGCTACAAGGCCGGCGTGCAGGAGGGAATGGACCTGCTGCCACTGTTGCGCTCTTGCTTACCTGAGCTTTCCTACATACGCATCCAGCATACGCATCCAGCGCGCTGTCTCCTGTTGCGCAGTCAACAGGCGCAGTCGCCGTTTTGGTATCCTAGTGACCTGACCACAGAGTCCCGCGAGCAGGACTCCGGACAGGATGGGATGACATATGGCGCGCAGGCGGGGCAACTCGGCGACGGACCGCGGGAGAAGCGGCGGGAGACCCACACGGCTCTCCTGGAGCATCCTGACCCTCGGCGGCGCATTGGCGGCCTATGTGGCGTTCAACATGGCCACGGGCCTGAACGCGCCAGTGCGCCAGGCCACCGCTGAGGCCACAGTCTGGCTGTTCAACCTGCTGGGCGGCAACGCATCCTTGAACAACACGATCATTTCCGCGCAGAACGCCCGGTTCATCGTCGTGAACGACTGCACGCCTGTCGGCGTGGTGCTGCTGGCGGGAGGCGCCGTCCTCGCAAGTCCGGTGACTCTTTCATGGAAGGCCATCGGCCTGGCGGCAACGGCCTTTGGGCTGGTGGCGCTCAACTTCCTCCGCCTGGTGAGCCTTGTGTTCCTTGGCACAGTGGCCCCGGAACAGTTGGATACGGTGCACCTTCTGGTATGGCAGCCCGTCATGGTGCTGGCGGCCATCGCTGCCTGGTTCCTGTGGTACTTGCGTGCAGAGCGCGCGCTGCGGCAGGCGAGCGCGTCATGACCAGATCGGGCGCCGGCATATCGCGCGTCCCGGAGCCGCTCTGATATGGGGACCAAGGCAAAACGACCATCTCCAAAGTCCGCGCCGCCCGCAGCCGGGAAGGCGGCCTCTCCCCGGTCCTCCCGGACCCTCCTGTGGCGGCTGGGGCTGGCGGGGGCGGCATTGCTCCTCCTGGTCGTCGCCTGGCAGGTGGTGGGGCCAGCCTACAACGGGAGCGTAGCGGCGCTCGCCAGCACTGTGACTCCCGCCCCCATGCGGGTGGTGGCGGACGACACGCACTTCGTCCTGGAGTACGACCAGGGGACGGCCGCCAAGCCTTTCCGGGCCCGTCTGAACGCGCTGGCCTTTGACGGCGGCCTGCTCCTAGTGTTGGCCATCGTATGCGCCACGCCCGGCATGTCGTGGCGTCGACGTGCCGCATGGGCAGGGGGTGCGGTGGGGGTCTTCGCCCTGGCCCACGCAGTCACGCTGCTGCTCTTCGCGCTGCTGTACAAAGGAGAGGTCGAGAGCGGGCAGCTCCTCCTTGAGTCCATGCTCCCGATGGTCCCCCTCTTGTATGTCGCACTCCCCGCCCTTCTGCTGCTGGCCTGGTTCTGGAGGCGCTGGACGCCGCTGTTCCGGGACACACGGGCTGAGCGCTGACTGCCACCTTAGATACGCTCTTTCGCCTGCACACTATCTTTCACCCGCGACGATATGTCGGGCTTTCTCCTCTCAGACTCTTCCCATAGAGAACATATGTCTCGCCCCAGGGCTTCGTCCGCTGCCGCCCACTCGACCTTCATGGCCTGTGTATACCGAATGTCTCCCTTGTCTGCGCCAAGTCCATACCGTTCGGGGGCCGTTTAGTATGTAGCGCCCTCACCATAATGGGGCCACATGAGACGGTCCAGTGTGTCAGTGGCCTCGGAGGGACAAGTCATGGAGAGCATGGGAATGGAAGGCGAATTCTTCAAGCGGGCCAGCAAGGAAGAGGTCTGGAAGCGGTACTGCGGCTTTCTGGACTTGGATATCAAGGGCTTCATGCAGGTCCAGACACAGATGCTGCTGGAGCAGGTCGAGCGCGTGGCGGACACCCCCTTGGGCCGCGTGATCATGGAGGGACGCAAGCCGACCTCCCTGTCCGAGTTCCGGCGCGTGGTGCCCATCACCAGCTACGAGGACTACCGCCCGTACCTGGCTGACCAGACGGCGGAGAGCATTGCAGAGGAGCCGTACTTCTGGTGCCACTCAGCCGGACGCGGCGGCCACTTCAAGTGGGTCCCCTATAGTCGCGCCGCGTACGACAAGGTGGCCCGGTACGGGATCGCGGCGGCCATCCTGTCCTCGGCGGACCGCAAGGGAGAGGTGCGGCTCAACCCAGGTGACAAGGTGCTGGTGAACCTGGCGCCTCGGCCCTACGCTTCCGGCTCCATGTTCTCCCACCTGTCCGACTATTTCCCCTATGTCTCCGTCCCGCCGTTCTCCGCTGCGGAGGAGCCGGACTTCAAGAAGCGCACGGAAGCCGCCTTCAGGAGCGCTCTGGAGCAGGGCGTGGACTATATCTTCTGCCTCAGCCCGGTGCTGGTGAAGATCGGCGAGAGCTTCAGCGAGAAGGGTAAGAAGACGCGCCTCTCCACGGACATGCTGTCTCCGCGCGCGCTGCGCCGCTACCTCTCTGCCTGGCTGCGGAGCAAGTTGGGACGCCGCGCCATGGTCCCCCGCGACCTGTGGCAGCCGAAAGGCCTCATCACCTTCGGCGTGGACACGCCGGTCTACGAGCGGGAGATCGCCCGCCAGTGGGGCTGCACGCCGTACCAGTTCTACGGGACCACAGAGACCATGGTGGGCGCGCTTCAGTCCTGGAACAAAAAGGCCCTGACCTTTGTGCCGGACACCGCCCTCTGGGAGTTCATCCCGGAGGAGGAGTGGCAGAAGGAGGCCCAGGACCTGGCCTACACCCCCAGGACCGTCCTGATGGACGGGCTGAAGGCGGGCAAGCGGTACGAGCTGGTGCTGACGCACTTCGACGGCATGCCGCTCATGCGCTACCGCATCGGCGACGTGATCAAGGTGCTGGCGCTGGAGGACCCGGAGACGGGCGTGAAGCTGCCGCAAGTGGAGTTCCAGTCCCGCGCCAACGAGGTCATCGACTTGGCGGGGCTGACGCAGATCGACGCGCGCACCCTGCTCCAGGCCATCGTGGACTCGGGGGTCCGTTTTGACGATTGGACGGCTAAGAAGGAGTACGAAGGAGAGGCCGGGTACCTTCGCCTTTACATCGAGCTGAAGGAGCCGGCGGATTCGCGTGTCCTGGAACGCAAGCTGGAGGCGCGGTTGCGGGAGATGGACGTGGACTACCGCGACCTGGAGGGCTGGCTTGACCAGCGGCGCGCCGTGAAGGTGCGCGTGCTGGAGGCCGGGACCTTCCGCCGCTTCTATGAGACCCGGTTGCGGGAGGGGGCAGCCCTTGCCCGCCTGAAGCCCGCGCGCATCAACCCCTTCCAAGAGGATGTGGACATGCTTCTGCAACCCGCCACGGAGACCGTGAAGGTGACCCGATGAACGCATTCACCAACCCGGCATACCTGCTGCCGCCCCTCTTGGCCGCCCTGTGCTCCGCCGGCCTGCTGGCGCTCGTGGCGGGGAGAGCGCTCCACAGCTCCACGCACCGGTCGTTTGCGGCGTTCCTGCTCGTCTCCGGCGCGGGGTCGTTCCTGATCTTTCTGATGCGGTCATCCCCGGACGCGGCCAGTGCGCTGGCCTGGGAGCGGCAGCTGCTTCCGCTGGTCTTCATGTCGGCGTTCGCCTTCTACGCATTCACACAGGTCTATACCCGGACCAGTCCGAACAGGCTGCTGACAAGCGCGGCAGTGGTGTATGTCCTGGCCGTCCTGGGCCTGGGCGTGTCCGAGATGCTGGTTGACTACATGGCGATACAGAGCTACGGGTACGCGCCGGTCTTCCTCCCCGCGTTCTACGCAGTGGCAGTAGGCGGCTATCTATGGATGGCCCTGGCGTTCCGCAACGTCTACCAGGCCCTGCGAACCTCCGAGACGCCGGACGAGCGGAGCCGCCTGCGGTACATTCTGGCCGCCGCGACGCTGCCGCTCATCGGGAGCACGCTGGACATCCTGCCCTCCACGTATCCCACAGGCATCCTGGGCAACCTGGCCTTCGCGATGATCACCCTCGTGGCGATGACGCGCCACCGGCTGCTGTCCGAGCGGCCTGCGGTCCTGACGCCGGTCCAGGAGCCAGCCCCGCTTGAGGCGGCGAAGCGGTGACCGGCGGAGCGCAGAGAAGCGGTCTCGGTTATCGCGACTCCGCTGTGCCGTACGGGTCTCGTCCACTCTTGGCCTGGTATAGCCGGACCTCCTGCGCCGCCCTGCTCACCTTGAACAGATAGGTCTCCACGAAGGCGTCGAATGTGAGCGCGGGGCCGTTGTACGGGAACATCTCTACGCCCCGCAGCCCGATGATCGTTGGCCCGCCCACCAGGACACCGTCTTCCATGACGTGGTAGATGAGCACCCCGTGGCGCTGGGCGATGCGCTGCAGCTCGGGGTCCGGCACGCCGACGGTCATGGTGTATTCCACGCCGACCCGCACGCGTTGGCCGGGAATGCCGATCATGATATATATCCCCAGGTCGGTACGGGCGGTGTACCACCCCAGGCCGCGCATCGCGTAGTCCAGGGTCAGGTCGTTATCCGCGATGTCCAGCGGCAGCATGTCCTTCATCTCCGCCACAAAGGTCTTGATGTGTTGGATGCGCTGCTCGCTCAGTTCAAGGGTCATCTGCCTTCGCTCCCCGGGACTTGCTCCACAAGATACTCCATTTTCTCCTTTCCCCGCGCCCCAGCCCTTCCCGCATAGTCTCAATCGGCTGAAAACATAGGCCCAGGGACGCAACAAGGGTACAGGCCGACGGCGTCGGCCTGCACCCTCCTATCAACCTTCTGTCGTTATCGGTCTCTATCTAGCTGACGAAGCGCAGGCTGTCCACGTAGAAGGTGCGCTGCGACGATCCGGTGTTCTCTTGCAGTTGTACCCGCGTGATGGTGGTATTGACGCCTCCAAGGTCTGAGAGAGGAATGGAGATGCGGTACCACCCGTTGCCCGCGTAGGCGGCGTAGGGACGTGGGTCCACCCGCCGGATGATCTGCCCGGACGTGTTGTACAGGGAGACTTGGATGTTGGGCAGGGAGGACTTGGCGGGCCTGAGGACGAACTCCAGCCGGTTGTACGGTGCAGTGCTGAACCCCGGCGTGTGGAGAGACAGCCCCGCCCAACCGGACGTATAGGTGACCGCCATGGCGCGGCTACCTGCGAACACGTACGAGGTCGCCCCCGTGTTCACGCTGGTCCTCCAGCTCCAGTTGGTCCACGCCAGATAGTCCCCATATATCTCATAGGACGCGCCTGTGGTCGGATCTGGGCTGGGCGTGGGGGAGGGTGTCGCGGTCGCCGTCGGGGTGGCGGACGGTGTGGCTGTAGCAGTAGCAGTAGCGGTGGCAGTCGCCGTTGGAGAAGCTGTGGCGGTCGCCACAGGCGTAGCTGTAGCAGTGGGAGAAGGGCTCGCGGTTGGAGTCGCGGTCGCGACGGGCGTAGCTGTTGCGGTGGCCGTTGCGGGGGCCGTAGCCGTAGCAGTCGCCGTTGGAGTAGCTGTTGCCGTCGGCGCAGGCGTGTTCGTCGCCGTCGGAGTAGGTGTAGAACCCGAGACGTAGACAGGCGGCTTGGCCGCTCCATCCAGCATCGTCTGCTTCGTCATAGCCCCGTATGAGGTTGTGGCGAAGCTGGAGGCGCTGGACAGAAGGCACGGACAGGCCTTTTCGTGGAAGATCCACGCGGCCCAGCCGATCCCGTTGGCCTCCATCATGCCCAACAGGTTCTGGATATCGCTGTAGCTGGACTGAGAGCCCACGCCGAACTCGCCCACGATGACCGGGTACTTCCGCGCCAGCTCTGGCAGCTTGTAGTTGGAGGAGATGGTCGTCCAGGGGTCATAGACGTGGGACTTGTAGATGAGGTTCTTCCCGGGGATGGGGTCGGTCAGGGCGTAGTGGACGTACCGGCCCCAGTTGGTGCCGGGGATGGCGACGACCGCCCGGGAGTTCTTCGCCTGGATAGCGTTCACCATGCTGGTGAAGCGCGGCTTCATGGTGCTCCAGGAGACATCGTGGGGCTCCACCTGCAGGCCGTAGAGGACGGCGGGCTCACTCACATAGCGAGCGGCCAGCCTTGCCAGGGCATCCTCGGCCGCCTGGTCAGGCATGGTGGGCTGGGTGCCGTTGGGCTCTGCATAGCGCCAGACCAGCATGGTGTACGCCCCATTGCTCTTGGCGGCGGCCACGAGCTGGTCGATGTGGTTCAAGTAGGTCTGGTCGTTGCGGTTGACCGGGCCGGACGCGATTGCCAGGAGGATGAGGTTGCCGCCCCAGTTCCTGGTGATCTCCGGGATGGCCCGCAGCTCATAGCTGATGCTTGGGCCGGAGTTCCATATCCACTCGCGGTTCTCCAGGTTCACCCCCCGCAGGGTGATCACCTGGCCGGACTCGTTGACAAGCTTGTTGCCGTCCACACGCAGCCATTGCACGGACGTGGCCGCCCGGGCAACTATGACGGACAAGGCAAGGGAAACGAACATCGCCAGCACGATCAAGATAGGGACAAAGCTGCGCATCACACGAGAGGCGCGGCCCCCGAAAAGAGCTTGCCGCATGGGACCTCCTTTACATTTGCACTAGGCTTTTTGTGCGCCCAAAAGGCACAAAAAGCCGGACGTGCTCCGTGGAGAGTGAGCTTGGGACGGGCCTGCTTGGACTGGCTGCGGCAACCCTTGGCGCCGCTTCATGACGTGCGGTCCGCCAGTCCCTCAGATGAGCGGCCAACGGGATACGGATATCGATGGAGCGCTTGGGCGATAAGGCCGGACGAGACTGGAAGGCCCCGGCCTGAAGGCGGTGTCACGCTGGCCCACGTAAAAGATCACGTGCCTGTTTGGATTAGTCCTATCACCCCCTTTGCCGTTGGATTGAGTAATAAGAATTCACTAACTCAATCGGGTCAGTGTCAGGCTATTAGTTTCAGACCCAGTTCGGCTTCTACAAAAAGGCCCAAAACCTGCCTTACTTTTGGGTCATGGGGCTATGTGCCGCGATGGGCGTCAAAGCCTGCCTGAAAAGAAGAGGGCCTTCTCCATTCATGGAGAAGGCCCTCTGAACGAACGAGCGGGAGCGCCTACGGCCTCAGTGGGAGCCTGGCTGCGCTAGCGGGCCTGCCGCCGCGCTGCGGGCGCTGATCTGGCCCGCAAGCGGGAGGAGACGGAGAGCATTGAGGCAGACCGCTCCCCCTCCCAATGCAATGGCGATGGAAACACCCCAGACGTTGGCGACAGCGCCCATCGCCAGCGCGCCTATGCTGAATCCGGATAGGAGAGTGCTATACAGGCCCATGACGCGCCCGCGCATGTGGTCCGGGGCAAGCGTCTGCAACAGGGTAGAGCCCAGTGTGTCATAGGCGACCCCGAACCCGCCGTTGAGGAGCAGCAGGCCAAGCGATAGGGGGATGCTGCGGGAGAAGGCGAACAGGAGGAGGAACGCCCCGAACCCGGATGCCGCCACCAGGAACACCCGCCCCTTGGCCGGGATGTCCCCCAAGCCGGACAGCACCAGGGTGACTGCCACCCCTCCGATGCTCGAGAACATATTGAGGAGCCCAAGCACTTCCGGCCCGGCGCTCAAGACGTCCCGCACCACGATGGGGAACATTGAGCGCGTGGAGAACCCCAGCGCCTCCGTGACGAGGATGGCGGCCAGGACCGCCCGGATGGGGCGGTCCGCCAGGGCGAAACGCAGTCCTTCGGTGAAACTCTGGAAGAACGCCTGGTGGGCCTGCGCGGTCCCGGGCCTCCCACCCGGCAGGGGGACCATGGCCACGGCGGAGGCGACGAAGAATAGGCCGGTAGCTAGCAGCACCACTGCCGGGTCGAACGCGGCTATGGCGAAGCCTGCGGCGGGCGCTCCCAGGATGGCGGCAACGTTGAACGCGAGGAACTGCCCGGCCATGGCGTTCACCAGCGCGGCCCGGCCCACAACGTCATACATAAGGCTGCTGCGGGCGGGACCCTGGAGGGCGCGAGCAACGCCGAGAAGGGCGGACACCAGAAGGATGTGCCAGACCTGGATGTCCCCAATGACGGCCACGGCGCCAAGAGCAAGCAATGCTGCGGCCTGGGCGCTCTGCCACAGGACAAGGATGACGCGGCGGTCGTAGCGGTCCGCCAGGACGCCTCCGAGAGGGCTGAAGAGGAGGTTGGTGATCCCGGAGAGGCCTGGGCCAAGGCCCACCATGAAGGCGGAGTCCGTGAGCTCCAGGATGAGCCAGCCCTGCGCCAGCATGAAGGCGTTGTTGCCGATGGCTGCGGAGAGGCTGCTGACCCACAGCCACCGGTACTGCGGGATGCGGAAGGCCAGGAGCAGGCGCGTCCCTGTCCGGCTGAGCAGGGAAGCCATGCGCTACCGGACCGCCAGGACGCGACAGGGACTGGCCTCGACCCCCTCGATCGCAAGGGGCGCGACGACAAGCAGGTCACCGGCGCGGACGCGGGCTGCCTGCTCCGGCACAAGGTCGGTGACGATCCAGCGGCCCGCCTCCAGAAGACGGCGTGTGACGGGGAAGTCGCTTCCCTCCTTGTCCACCACTCCTGCGAAGGCGAGAAGGGGCCGCTCCCAGTGGATGATGTGCTCGGCGGCGTGGAGGGAGAGTCCGCCGGGCGGCGTGAGCACAAGCGGCAGGATGTCTTCCCTGCCCTTGATGCGCCGCGCAGCCGCCAGGAGGTCGCCGTCCGGGGAGCGGACGCCGCGCAGGTCCAGCACCATGGCCCGCCCGGCAAGGGCGCGGAGGGGAAGGCCGGAGATAGTGGGGGCGTCTGGGCGGACGTGGGAAGGGGCGTCCACGTGGGAGCCTGTATGGAGGCCCATATGGAGGAGGGATACGTGGAACAGGCTGGCAGCGCCCACCTGTTGACCGATGCGCACCCACGGCATGACCACGGTGGGCGGGTCGCTGTAGCCGGAGGCATCGCGGAAAGGTGCCAGGTCCTCCGTGATGGGCAGGCTCAGGTCGATGACGTCCACCGTGCGCCCCCGTTGTCTCGATGCATCGCCCCATTATAGAGGCCTTGCTCAGTGTCGGGCATGTGCCGCCACGTGGGCGACCAGCCACTGGTTGCGGGCCCGGCGCGCTGCGTGATCGGTCCCGCAACCCCTCTGGTCAAAAGCGGCGTCTCCGCGCTAGAGTCGAGAGGAATAACCCCCGCTCCAAGACACATCCATGCCAGAGCCGTTCATCATCGATATCCACACCCACATCCACCAGCACGACCCCACAGAAGTGCCCGCCATGCTCCAACGCGCCGCCCAGGCGGGCGTCCGGCTGGTGCTGACGGCGGGAGTCACCGTAGAGTCGTCCCGGACTTGCGTGGAGATGGCGCACACCTACCCCAACGTGCTCGCCTGCGTCGGCCTGCACCCGATGGACATGAAGGAGCCGCTCTCCCAGACGGACTACGCCGCGCTGGAGGAGATGGCGCGCGACCCGCGTGTCGTGGCCATCAGCGAGACGGGGCTGGACAATCCCGACAAGTCGGGACCGGACCACCGCTGGCAAGAGGACTCCTTCCGACGACACATCCGTCTGGCGCGGACGGTGGGCAAGCCGGTCATCTTCCACAACCGGGAGGCCGGTTTCGAGCCCCTGCGCATCCTGCGGGAGGAACGGGCGGAGGAAGCGGGCGTCGTGTGCCATTATTTCCAGGGGACGGAGGAGTACGCCCGCGCCTGCCTGGACCACGGTATCTACCTCTCGCTATCCAAGCTTCTGCTGCGGGTGCCGGAGCTACAAGAGGTGGTGCGGTGGGCGCCGCTGGACCGACTGGTGCTGGAGACGGACGCCTACCCGCAGCCGTTCAAGAGGAGGCGAAAGCAGTGGACGGAACCCAGGGACGCTGCGCTGGTGGCGGCCAAGCTGGCAGAGCTCAAAGGCATCACTGTGGAGGAGGCCGTGCGGGCTACGTGGGAGAACGCGGTGCGGGTGCTGCGATTAGGAGAAACGTGAGCGGGGGACAAGTAAGAAGGCGGTCTAGCGCTCATCGTCCTTGGGGGCCTCAGGGCGAGCGACCCCGATTGTCCGCTGAGGCTTCGGTCTCCTGAACCCTCCTCTAGCGAGCGGGCCTGGGGGGTATTGCAAGGAACCGCCTCTGTCGCTATCATTGCTTGCGGATTAGCAATCAGAAGGCACGACTGCTAACAAGCGTCATGAAGGAGGGTTCACCGTGGCACGAACGTATCAGCCCCTGGGCAATAATGTGCTGGTACAGCAGACGACCCAACAGGAGCAGGTCACCCGAGGTGGCCTGATTGTCCCTGACAGCGCCAAGGAGCGCTCACAGGAGGGCAAGGTCATCGCTGTCGGACCGGGCAAGGTACTGGAGGATGGCAAGCGCCAGCCCCTGGAAGTGAAGGTCGGAGACCTGGTCCTGTTCACCGAGTATATGGGCACGAAGATCAAGGGCAATGTCGGCAGCGACGAGGACTTCTTGCTCTTGCCTGAGGACGCCATCAAGGCGATCATCCGCGAACGCACGACCAAAAGCACCAGCGCGAACAAGGGTTCCGCGAGCACATCCAGCAACAAGAAGTAGGGGTAATTAGGAGGAATTCATGGCTAAGCAGATCAAGTACGGTGACGAAGCCCGCCGCGCACTGATGGCCGGCACGGACGCCGTGGTCAACGCGGTCAAAGTAACGCTCGGCCCCCGCGGCCGGAACGTCGTATTGGACAAGAAGTTCGGTCCCCCCACCGTCATCAACGACGGCGTGACCATCGCCAAGGACATCGACCTGGAGGACCCGTTCGAGAACATGGGCGCGCAGCTCATCAAGGAAGCCGCGTCCAAGACGAATGACAGCGCCGGCGACGGCACCACCTCCGCCAGCGTCCTCGCCCAGATCCTGGTCCACGAGGGTATGCGCAACATCGTGGCGGGCACCAACCCCATGATCCTGAAGCGCGGCCTGGAAGAGGCCCGGAAGGTCGTCATCGAGGAGATCCGGAAGATGGCCACGCCCGTGAGCGGACGCGAGCAGATCGCCCAGGTGGCCGCCATCTCCGCGTCTGACCCCGAGATCGGCCAGATGATTGCGGACGTGATGGAGAAGGTCGGTAAGGACGGCGTCATCACCGTCGAAGAGTCCAAGAGCATCGTCTATGAAGTGGACTACGTGGAGGGCATGCAGTTCGACCGCGGGTATATCTCCGCATACTTCGTGACGGATGCCCAGCGGATGGAGGCGTCCATCGAGGACCCGCTCATCCTCATCACGGACAAGAAGATCTCCGCCGTCAACGACGTGCTGCCCGTCCTGGAGAAGGCGCTCCAGATCACCAAGAACATCGTCATCATCGCCGAGGAGGTCGAGGGCGAGGCCCTGGCCACCCTCGTGGTCAACAAGCTGCGCGGCACCGTCAACGTGATTGCGGTGAAGGCCCCCGGCTTCGGCGACCGCCGCAAGGAGATGCTGCAAGACATCGCCATCCTCACCGGCGGGCGGGTCATCAGCGAGGAGACCGGCAAGAAGCTGGACACGGCCTCCGTTGAGGACCTGGGCCGGGCGCGCCGCGTGACCGCGACGAAGGATAACACGACCCTGGTGGAAGGCGCGGGCAGCGACAAGGACATCCAGGCCCGCATCGCCCAGCTCAAGGCGCAGATCGAGGAGACCACCTCCGACTACGACCGTGAGAAGCTCCAGGAGCGCGTGGGCAAGCTGGCCGGCGGCGTGGCGGTCATCAAGGTGGGCGCCGCGACCGAGGTGGAGCTGAAGGAGAAGAAGCACCGCGTGGAGGACGCCCTGTCCGCGACGCGCGCCGCTGTGGAAGAAGGCATCGTGCCGGGCGGCGGCGTGGCGCTGCTCACGGCCATCCCGGCCTTGGACAAGCTGAAGCTGGACCCCGAGCAGGCAGTGGGCGTGGCCATCCTGCGCCGCGCTATGGAAGAGCCCCTGCGCCAGCTGGCCATCAACGCCGGCAAGGAAGGCTCCGTGGTCATTGACGCCGTCCGCCGGATGCCCAAGGGCAGCGGCTATGACGTGCTGAACGACAAGTACGTGGACATGATCCAGGCGGGCATCATCGACCCCGCGAAGGTGATCCGCGCCGAGATCGAGAACGCCACGTCCATCGCGGCCATGATCCTGACCACGGAAACCCTGGTCACGGACATCCCGGAGAAGAACCCCGCCGGCGCCCCCGGCGGCGGCCACATGCCGATGGAGTACTAGGCGAGACCCTTCCTCGCACAGAAGGATGGGAAACGCGGGAGGCCCCGGTATACACCGGGGCCTCCCTAACATTCGGCCACATCTAAGGTTGAGGTACACTGTTTCCATGCAGTGACGGCAGGCGCAAGGAGGCCGCTTCATGGCGACCCAGACGGAACACATATACGTCGTCAAAGACGAAAACATCCTCAGCGGGGAGCCGATCCTCAAAGGTACGCGGACTCCAGTCCGGGCCGTGGTCGAGATGCGGCGTCTGGGAATTGCGCCTGAGGAGATTCCTCATCATCTGCCGCACCTCACACTGTCAGCAGTTCTTGACGCGCTGAGCTATTACAGAGACCACCAGGCCGAAATCAATGCGTTCATGGAGAAGAACAGGGTCCCTGACAGTCTCCTCGACCCTCGCTCTCGCTAGCAATGGACCGCATATTCGCACAACTCTATGTCGACGAGGATTTCGAAATACTGCACCGACTGTATCTGACCGAATACAAACACCACTGGGGAATCATCGTAGCTGTTAGACGTCCACCAGCCACAGTCGCTGCCCTCATCTCCAGACTGCTGAACAGAGTCACTGCTGATGAGCTAAGCAACCGGCTTTTATATGTCTGATGCAAGAACCGTTAGGCAATCACAACGAACACCCTCACTATAGCGGTGCCCCTTTTCTGCCCCGTCCAGAAGCGTATTAGGATAGACTGGTCACGTGGAGGGATGCGGGCGTAAGGAGAACGCTATGAGATTCCCTGTCATATTGACCCTGGACGAGGATGGAGTCTTCACTGCTCAGGTACCTATCATCCCTGGCTGTATCTCCTGCGGCGATACCAGAGAAGAAGCTCTCGACAACATACGAGACGCAATAAACCTCTGTCTTGCATCGCGCGAGGAAGAGGGCTGGGAACTACCGAAGGACTACAGTATTGAGCATGTTGACGTGGTAGCGGCCTAGTGCCCACCCCTCTTGTCAGGTTTGACGACCTGATACGCGCGCTCGATAAGGCTGGTTATCACGTGGCGCGGCAATCCGGAAGCCATGTGCGTCTGCAGCATCCAGATCGGCAGCCCGTCACCGTTCCAAGGAAACGAGAAATACCGCGCGGAACTCTACGAGCAATCCTGAAGACTGCGGGTATCACGGAAGAGGATCTCCGCTCCTTGCTTTCGCAATAGAGGGCGATTCGTCCACCTCTTGCCCCTGGCGCATAACACTCAACCGTAATAGAATCCCGTGCAGGGACACCTGTCCCTGGCT
>ORJL010144939.1_pt1 | contig 15631 bp, 13 predicted proteins | sample 1779941 | NCBI WGS metagenome assembly ORJL01 (sample SAMEA104232317, study PRJEB22302) | groundwater metagenome | biome: forest; feature: aquifer; material: groundwater | place: USA | collected 2011-08-07 | depth 5.8 m | reverse complement strand
TTTTGGGATTATCACCTTTAGGACTCCCCCCAGAGCACCTTCTTTCAAACCACAGGACTGAGAGCCGCTTCAATCTCAACTAAGAATAGGACACCCTCTGAGGAAGTATTGCACGGCATAGTTACCAGAAGACCTGACTAGGCCGTTGCGAGTGAACGATATGTAACGAGGCTGGTGGGCGCACGACAACATTCCAGAGGATTGCCAGTGATGCTCTCTCTTAGTTCTCGCGACGAAACTCCGTGTCTGAGTTAGTCTCATCGTAGACCGTGGCTTCCACGACATACTCAGAAGCCTGTTGACCTTGCTTGTCTCTAAACAACCGGAAGCGATAGGACACTGCACGGCCGTCCAAAGCTAACGGAACTGCACTTCCTTCCGGGCCGATCTTGCTGAACTCGAGTTTGTGTCGTATGTCGTCTTCAATATCTCGGTATCCTCCTGTTGAAGCAGCCATCAGTAAGCGCTCAACCAGGTACTGAAGCTTGCGAAGTTGCTCTTTTGAAATCTCTGCGTCATCTCTGCCAGCGTGCAGAATTTTCCCTCGCAAACGACCCAGATCGTTAATGAGTTTTACGTCGCCGGACCGCAGTGTGATGCCGAACGCCTTTGCGAATATCTCCAGCTTTCTTCTGAGGGGCCAGTCATTTTGGAGCAATCGCCCTTCTAGCAAGTTAGGAGTGACCCTCAATAATTCCTCTTTGGATTCCGGGAATTGGATGTCCTTGAATTTTTTCTGGATCGAGTTGCGAACCTCGGCGCGCTCTTTTGCAAAGACGCCCGGGTACTCAATCGAGTCCAGTATCGATTCCAACGAAACCCAGGTCGCAATGAATTGATCGTTGATGTCGGGCTCATTTGCGGCAATGCCATACCATCTGAGCGACCGCTGAGTGCCAGTAGCGAGTTGGCGTTCTCTTTTGCTGAGTTCTCTTCGTCCCGCCTGATCCTGCACGTCACCCACCCATGAGGCTTCCAGGAAATGCTCAGAGAAAAGTTTGATCCGGTCGTATCCTTCGCTCAGGTCAATAGTGGACCTGGTTTCAACCAACGGTATCGATCTAATCCAGCCTTTGACTGATTTGACCTCGCACAGCAAAATCCACGGGTGCAGTGAGACAGTCGAACGTCCCTTCTTAACGTCCCACAACAGAAGGTCAGCCCTATGGCGAGTTTCGAAATGACTGACCCCTGCACGGAGGGCGAAACTAATCAGATCGGCCGTGAACTGTGCCCTGTCCAAGGCCCGCCGTTCCGCTTGCAGTATGTCAGTGGCAAATACAACGCCCCAGGCTTTGGGGACATCCTGATGCCAGACTGGCTCCTTCAAGCCTGTTTGAGTCTTCGCCAAAAGGGGCGCAAACGTATTGTCCTTGTCTCCTGCGGTGACCCCGAAGTCTTTAACGAAGAAAGACCTGGGTTCCTCCCTAGCCGTCAATCCGTTCAGTGGAACGGCATAAAGAAACGGTCTGAGTTGAGTATCGAGTTCCAAACCCTCAACGGTTACCCCACGGACCAACCCGGTCAACTGAGGCATCCAGTACATGATCTCTTTGTTTGACATCCCAAAAATCTCTAGGTTGTTAATAGTCGCCTGCCCCAACTCCCAGAACGGCCCGTGCAAGGAAAAAGTAACGGCTCCATCCTCTTCCATGGTCGATTTGACACAAACGCCTGTATGTACCAGTTCCCCTTTCCCATAAAGCACTGTTTCAGCGTGGAAATCCCATCGAACCTTATCTGAAGGTGTAGCTTTCACCGAAGCTGTCGTGAACAGGTGCCGACCTTCCTGCTGCTCTACAATCTCAACACGCGTCACATCTTGATGTGGGAGGCAGTCTTCGCCGAAGCAAAACGACGGTTGCGATATATCCCGCCGGACCGACTTATGTGGATCGTTCATTTTTCGACTCGCCTCCCCGTGATTGGATTGCTTCTAGGATTTTCTCACTGGCATCCATCAACTGCTAGGGGTTCTGGCAATAAGAAACAACCTCTCGACTACGCTAAACAACCATAACCCGCGCTTGCGCGCCTTCTCTTCTTTCTTTGTCAAGTCCTAAAAGTGATAATCCCGGACATTTTTGTGCAAGGCTGCCGAGACTCTTGACATATGCCGAACTAGCGTTCTATATTGTGAACGTATAGAACACTTGAGCGGGAGGCATGCGAAATGGAAGCCCTACCGCTTCGCCTGCTGTTGTTCCGGATCGACCTGCTACAGGCGCTGCGCAGCCGCGACCTGGCCCGTCTGCGCGCCTGCCTGGTGCGCCACCGCCCCTACGTCCAGTGCGCTCCGGGCCAGTTCCGGCGGCTCCTGAACGACGACCGCTACCTGCAGGCCGCGATGTACGAGCGCATCCTCGGCGAGCCGCTGCTAGGGACGCTCCACCCAGAAGCTCAGGCGTGGCTTGAAGTCCACGGCTTTGAGCCCGCGCCGGCGTCGCGCCCCGAGGCCGTGGGCGCCGCCGCCTGACCGCCCCGTGCCAGGCCAGGGTGGACACCTCAAGTATGCGTGCTGACAGGGCGAGAGGGGGGTTTAGGGCTAGAAGCGGATCTCGATGCGGCGGAAGGCCTCTGCCAGGGGCACGCGCAACGCCTTGCCGTTCTCAGACAGGCGCTCCTTCATCATGCGCTCCATCTCCTCCCGCGGCCGGCGGCCGAAGCCTTGGCTTTTGTGCTGCAAAAGACTTTCTATCTTCAACTGGTAGGTGGTGCTCACGTCCACGTAGAAGTTCGGGGTATCGGCGCCCCAGAGCAGCACCTCCCGCACCTTGTGGACCGACAACCCCTGCGCCAGGTGCTCGGGGAAGCTGAGGCGGTCGCGGGCGTAGGGGAAGCTGGCGTCGAGGGTCACCTGGCCCGACATCCGGTGGTCCCGGTGCTGCATATAGCGGCGGTCGGGGTCGGTGCTGAGGGCGACCTCGGGGCGGTACTGACGGATTAGGCGCACCAGCTCGCCCCGGAACTGGACGTCGTCCTCCAAGCCGCCGTCGGGGTGGTCCAGAAAGACCACATCCTGGATGCCCAGGACATGGGCGGCGGCCAGTTGCTCCTCCCGGCGCAGGCGGGCCAGGCGCTCCGAGGTCATTTGCGGGTCCTCGGAACCCTTGTCTCCGTTGGTGCAAACGGCCAGGACCACCTGGCAGCCCTCCCGTGCCCAGCGGGCCAGGGTGGCTCCCGCCCCCACCTCGGCATCGTCGGGATGGGGGCTCACCGCCAGGGCCACGGCGGGCGTGGGCCGGCGCTCCTCTTGTCTACGCTCGTTTTCTCGGTACTGCTGCGGTGAGCTGACCATCGCTATCCTCGCGGCGCCCCTAGCGCCTAATCTCCAGACGCTTGAAGGCCTCCGCCAGAGGCACCCGCAGCTTCTTGCCATTCTCCTCGCAGCGCTCTCGCACCCACTTGGCGATGGTCTCTTCCGGCCGCTCCCCCATCTGGCTCTTGTGGGCCAGGAGCGCCTGGACCTTGGTGGAGTAGCTCTCCGTGACGTCCACGAAATGGTCGGGCTCGTCGGAGCCAAACAGCAAGACCTCGCCGACTTTCCAGGGTTTGAGGCCCTGCCGCTCGTGCTCGGGGTAGATGAGGCGGTCGCGGGCGTAGGGGTAAACGGCGTCCAGGGTGACACGCCCGGCCAGGCGGTGGTCCCGATGCCAGATGCCATTGCGATAGGGGCTGGAGGTGATTACCGTCTCCGGCTGGAACTGGCGGACGCAGCGAACGACCTCGCGGCGGAACTCATGGGTATCCTCCAGGCCGCCGTCGGGGAAGCCCAGGCAGACCAGCTCCTTCACCCCCAGGATGCGGCAGGCCTCGCGCTCCTCCGCCTCGCGGATGCGGGCCAGCTCCGGGCTAGTCAGCGCCGGGTCCTCGGAGCCCTTGTCGCCGTTGGTGCACATCACATAGACGACCTCGGCGCCCTGGGCGGCCCAGCGGGCGACGGTGCCCGAACACCCGAACTCGGCATCATCGGGGTGGGCGAAGACCACCAGGACGCGGGCAGGCACCTTCTCCATGCTCATCCTTCCTAAATTGGGCCTAAGCGGGACTCGTTCCGGCCAGCACCCGGTCATACAGCGCCAGGACATCCTGGGCGACCAGGGGCCAGGTGTAGCGTTCCATGGCGGCGCGGCCGGCGGCGCCGAGGCCCCGGGCCAAGGCCTCGTTGTCCAGCAGTACCTCCAGCCGTTCCGCGAAGGGCTCCGGGCACTGCCAGGGGATGAGGTAGCCGGTGACGCCGTCCCTAACGGTAACCTGGAGACCTCCCACCCGGGACGCGACAACCGGGGTGCCGCAGGCCATCGCCTCCACCGCCACCATCCCGAAGCTTTCGTAGAAAGAGGGGATGACGCAGACGTCGGCGGCGTTGTAGTAGACCGGCAGCCGCTCGTGCTCCACCGCGCCCAAGAAGTGGATATTTTCGTGGATGCCCAGGGTCATCGCCAGGGCCTCCAGCCGGCCCTGCTCGCTGCCGCCCTCGGCATGCAGCTCATCATCGGCGTAAGAATCGGCGCCGGCGATGAGCACCTTCAGGTGCGCCCGCTCCTCCAGGATGGGCAGCGCCCGCAGCAGGATATCGATCCCTTTCAGAGGCTCGATGCGCCCCACAAAGAGGATGACCTTCTGGTCGTCCAGGCCGAGGGCATGGCGGGCCTCCCGCTTGTCCAGGGGCTGGAACAGGGCGGTGTCCACCCCGGCAGGGATGACAGCGATCTTCGCGGGAGACATGCCGTACAGACGCGCCATGTACTCGCGGTCAATAGCAGCGAGGGTCAGGACATGGTCGGCACTGGCCATTACCTGGGCCTCAGCCCGAATGCGGTCCTGGGACTCCCGGGCGCCGCGGAAAGAGTCGTTCTTGACCAGGCCCAGGGTGTGAAAGCTGGCCACGTGGGGCACCCGCCAGCGGGCTTGCAGCTCCAGGCCCGCCAGCCCCGAGAGCCAGTAGTGGCTGTGGACGAGATCGTACTCCAACCCCTGGGCGCGGCTATAGTCCAGCACCCCGCGAACAAAATTTGGCAAGCCGGCCAGGATCGCCTCCCGCGGGACCTCCCGCTCCTCGCCCGCGGTGATGTGGATGACGCGGGCCCCGTCACCCAGGGGCACCACATCAGGGTCGGTGGGATCGTGGCGCCGGGAGTAGATATCCACCTCCACCCCAGCCAGCCCTAGCTCGCGATAGAGCTCCCGGATGTAAAGGTTCATGCCGCCCCGGTATTTGCCGCCGAGCTGCACCATGGGGCAGCCATGGACACTCAGCACCGCGATGCGTCGGCGTCCCTTGCCCATGAGCAGTCCCTTCTAGCCCTCAGCGACGCACGGTACAGCGATAGATCGCGTGGTCGCGGCCACCTAGATCGTACTTATAGGGCTCGTTGCCGCGCAGAAAATCATAGCGACGCAGCCCACTCTCGATGGCGTCCCTGATAGTCAGGGCCTTGAGCGCCAACCCGACGCTCAAATGACTGTAAGCGCGGTCGAAGCCCGAGTTATACAGATAGCGGGTGCCCTGAAAGTCGAAGCAGAGGACGGTGGCCACCGGTCGGCCCTGATACTCCAGGAACCACAGCCGCGCCAGGCCCGCCTCCGCCATTGCCTGAACGACCTCGCGGAAGAACCGCGCCCGGGCTGGGGTTATGAACTCCGCCTTGTCCGGCCGGCTCTCCCCCATCAGCGCGAGGAATTCGTCCAGGCGGGCCCCTGTCCCCTGGACATCAGAGACGACACAGGCGCGGATATCAGCGGCTTCCAGGAGACGGCGCAGCTTGCGGCGCAGCTCGTGGCGGTCTTTCTTGTGCAGCCCTTCAAGATAACCTTCCCAGGTGGCGGGCAGCTCCAGCCAGGGCGACACCGTGTCCGGGGCCACCTCCACCTCCCAGCCCTGCGCCCGGGCCAGAGGCACGAAGTGGGTGAGGGCAAGGGAGTCCTCCCGCACGGGCTCGAGCTGCAGCGTCTGCCAAGACAGGGATTGGAGCTGGGGCAGCAGGGCAGCAAAAAAGGGGCCCTCCTGGCCCCTGGCGGCGATAAAGTCCACGTAATCACACAGGTCGCTGCTGCCGACCAGGGAGCATACGCCCGGCCGCACTGCGAGGGGGGCCAGCCCGATGAGAGCGCCCTTATCCTCCACCGTCAGGAGCGCTGCCGTTGCCTCTCCCCCCCATTCGCGCCACCACGCGCTCTGCCATTGGGGAAGGAGGAAGGGGCTGCCCTGCGCCGACTGGGCCAGCAGAAGCTGCCAGGGGCCGGCAAGCCGGTCTATGGGGGTCTGGGTGGCCGTCTCGGTCATCTGGGGTTCACTTCCCCTGCACCAGACTCAGCAGCTCCGCGCGGGTGAGAGGGCTTTCCCGGAAATCCCCGCGGGTGGCTGAGGTGACTACCCTGCTTCCTGGCTTCCTGACGCCGCGCATGGCTATGCAAAAATGCTCGGCGCTTATCACCACCGCCACGCCAGCCGGCCGCAGCCCCTTCATCATGCAATCGGCAATCTGGGAAGTCAAGCGCTCCTGGAGTTGGGGACGCCGGGCATAGCCATCCACGACGCGCGCTATCTTGCTCACCCCCACGATGCGGCCACTGGGGATGTAACCCACGTGAGCGACGCCATAAAACGGAAGCAGGTGGTGCTCGCACATGGAATAAAAAGGGGTGTCGCGCACCATCACCAACTCCTGGCCGCCCTCTTCGAAGGCACCCTGGAGCTGGGTGACGGGGTCCTCGCCGAGGCCCTGAAAGAGCTCAGCGTACATGTCGGCGATGCGCTGGGGCGTGTCCCGCAGGCCCTGGCGCTCCGCGTCCTCGCCGATGGACTCCAGAATCTGCCGGACAGCCCGGCGCAGCTTCTCGCTATTGAATTCGGATGTCACTTGAACCCCTCCGGGAGCCGTGCCAGGCACGGACCCAGCTCAACCCTCGGCCAATACCCGGTCGATGGCCGCCAGGTCGGCGGGCAGCTCCCGTAGCTGGCCGGCGCCCTTGATGGCGGTGTCGGGGTCTTTCAGGCCCGATCCGGTGATGACGCACACCACCCGCTTGTCCTTCACCTCCAGGCCTCCCTGAACGAGCTTGATGAGGCCGGCCACGGCTGCCGCCGAGGCCGGCTCGCCAAAGACACCCTCCTGGCGGGCCAGCCGGCGATAGGCCTCCAGGATTTGGGCATCGCTGACCATATCTATGGTGCCGCCGGACTCATCCCGGGCAGCCGTGGCACCCCTCCAGCTCGCGGGATTGCCGATGCGGATGGCGGTGGCGACCGTCTCCGGCTCGGCGATGGGATGGCCCCGCACGATGGGGGCGGCGCCTTCGGCCTGGAAGCCCATCATCTTGGGCAGGCGCTGGGAGTAGCCCTGGTCGCGATACTCCTTGAAGCCCTTCCAATAGGCGGTGATGTTGCCGGCGTTGCCCACGGGTATGAAAAGATAGTCCGGCGCCTCGCCCAGGGCATCCACGGTCTCGAAGGCGGCGGTCTTCTGGCCTTCGATGCGATGGGGGTTAAGCGAGTTCACCAGGGTCATCTGGTGACGCTGGGAGAGCTGGCGCACCATAGCCAGGGCCGCATCGAAGTTGCCCTGGACAACCAGCACGTGGGCCCCGTAGGCCAGGGCTTGCGCCAGCTTCCCCAGGGCGATGTTGCCCTTGGGGACCAGGACGTAGGTAGGCAGGCCGCTGCGCGCGCCGTAGGCGGCGGCGGAGGCGCTGGTGTTGCCCGTAGAGGCGCAGACCAGGGCCTGGCTGCCGGCCTCCAGGGCCTTGGCCACAGCCACTACCATCCCCCGGTCCTTGAACGAGCCAGTGGGGTTACAGCCTTCCAGTTTGAAGTAGAGCTCGCCCACCCCCAACTGCCGCTCCAGGGTTTGGGAGCGGACCAGCGGGGTAGAGCCTTCACCCAGGGAGAGCAGGGGCGTAGCCTCGCTGATGGGAAGGTGCGCCCGATCGCGGGCCAACACCCCTGGATTTGCCTGTTTCTCCACGCCGCTCATTATAACAGCCGAGGCCTGGCCCCAGGTTGGCTCACTGGGCCTTGACCCCGGTCACCAGGGCGGCCTCCGCCGGGGGCGGGAGCAAGCGGGAGCGCACTTGCCCAAAGCCACGCTCCTTCAGCCAGCCCTCCAGCTCGGCGGCGCTGTAGGCGCGGCCTTCCGCGCCGCTGAGCAGCATCTGCAGCGAAAAGAACGCCGCCTGGGGCGGCCAGGTCCCTTCCTCCTGGGCCAGCTCCTCATAGATAGCCAGCAGGCCACCCGAGGCCAAGGCGCGATGGGCCTTGCCCAGCAAGCGGCGGCAGTCCCGCTCCCCCAGCGTGTGGAGCACCGACGAGACGAGGACTACGTCGTAGCCGGAGCCCAGGGGGTCGCGCAGGGCGTCCCGGGCCAGGAAGCGCAGCCGCCGACGGACCGGCGACGCCGCGAGCTCGCGGCGGGCCTCCGCCAGCACTTGCGGCAGGTCCAGCAGCGTCGCCTTCAGGCCCGGCGTGCGCCGCACCAGGAACTCGGCGTAAGTGCCGGGCCCGCACCCCATGTCCAGGAGGGAGCGCCGCCCTCGCAGGTCCAGGGACAGGGCCAGCTGCTCGCGGTCGCGGCGGGCCCGCTCGCCGTTCGCCCTGACATAGGCCAGCACCGTCTCCGCGGCCGCGGGGCGGGCGCGTCCCTTCCCCTCCGGGTAGGCGCGCAGCGCATCCAGCAGGCCGCCCCACTGCGTCCACAGGTCATCGGCGACGGCGATCGCATCGCCCAAGTAGCGGGGGCTGGTCGGCACCAGGTCCTCCCGGGCTTCTGGCGTGTTCCAGTAGCGGCCCCCGCCTTTGTGCAGGAGGCCCGCGGCCGCGCAGGCGTCCAGGAGGCGCTGCGCCGCAGTGGGATGGAGGCCCGCCTTGCGCCCCAGGGTGACGGCGGTCAGCCGCCGGCTGCCCAGGAGCCCAAAAAGGTTGAGCCGCCAGGCGACCATCAGCGCTCGGGCCGGCTGCCATCCGTAAAGCAGCTCTAGCACTGGGTCCTCGTCTCGCCGGGACGCAGCGGCCATGTGACAGCTCCCACCAACCTGCTTACGGGGCCTGATTGCGAAGGCGTGCTTGCGAGGGGCGCAAAGGCTATGCTATTCTAACCGGCGGCCCAGGGCCGGTGGAGCGTCTGCCGGAGCTGTATTTACTGGGCGAAGCTATTGCCTGTCGCTTTCAGGGAGGCTTGCCATGGTCAAGCGACCGCGCCGTCTCGATGCCACCGGTACCCAGCCCGTATATCTGGTCAAGGCGCCGAAGTGGAAGGAGATAGAGGCCCTTAAGAAGCAGCTCAAGGGCGTCACCGCTCAGGTGTACGTCTACCCCGACTGGGGTTTCGGCAGCTTTGCGGTGGACGACCTGCTGCCCGTGGTCGGCGATGCGCTGGGCCAAAAGGCCCTGGCGCGGGGCGAGTACTTCGCCTACCAGCTGGAGCGCCTCAGCTTCAAGAACCGCCGCCACGAGGTCAACGACCGGGCGATGCGCCTGGCGTGGGCCAGGGTGCGCGACCGCTCCCTCCGCAACAAAGAGATGACGCCGGCACTCGGAGAGGTGGACTACGAGAAGACCCGCCTGGGCGCGGACCTCCACCCCGATTTCGGTACCCTGGAAAACTATCGCGGCAAACCCTCGGGCATCATGTACAACGCCGAAGAGCTCCAGGACATCTGCGGCAGCGTCCTTCCCGAGGAGGAGATTGAAGGCTTCCACCACGTCATCATCACCAGCCAAATCCTGGGCACCTGGAACGAAGCCTCTAAATCGTGGGAGGTGGTGCCTTTCCGAAAAGGCGCCATCGTAACCCTCGTCTCCGCCGTGGAACGGGAGCAGGTTGGAGAGCACCCCGGGCCCCGCACCAGCGTGGTGGTGGACCCTGATAGCATCCGCCGGAGCCTCACGTTCCTGGACAGGGAGCCCCTGAAAGCGCGGGTCCGCCAGGCGCTGGCGCAATAGCTGCTTGGGGAGCATTGGCGTAGGGCGGGCCTGAGGCCCGCCCTAGTCGCTTCAGCCTATGAGAGCAGAGATCATCTCCATCGGCACCGAGCTCCTCCTGGGGCAGTTGGTTGACACCAACGCACCCTACCTGGCTGGCAAGCTCCCCGAGCTGGGCCTGGACCTCTACTTCATCTCCCAGGCCGGGGACAACCAAGCCCGGCTGGCCGAGACCTTGCGGCGCGCCTGGGACCGTTCCGACGTGGTGCTCACCACCGGCGGCCTGGGGCCCACCGAGGACGACGTTACCCGCGAGGCCATCGCCCAGATGCTGGGCGAGGAGATGCGGGTGGACGGAGATCTCGCGGCCACGCTGCGCGCCTTTTTCTCCCGTCGCGGTGGCACCATGCCCGAGCGCAACCTTAAGCAGGCGACCCTGGTCCCCTCCGCGCAAGCCATCCCCAACCCCCGGGGCACCGCCCCCGGTTGGTGGGTGGAGCGCGAGGGGAAGGTCTTGGCCGCCATGCCGGGGCCGCCCCACGAGATGCAGTTCATGTGGGAAGAGCAGGTAGCTCCCCGGCTGGCCCGCCGCTTCCACGACGCCATCATCGTCTCCCGCACCATCAAGACCTGGGGGATCGGCGAGGGCACCGTCGACGAGATGTTGACCCCCCTCCTCCACTCCCAGAACCCCACCATCGGCGTCTACGCCAAGTCCGATGGCATTCACCTGCGCCTGACGGCGAAGGCCAAGGGCCGCGAGGAGGCCTGGGAGCTGCTGCGGCCCCTGGAGACCCAGGTCCGTGCCACCATGGGCGCCAGCGTATGGGGAACGGACGACGATACCCTGGAGAAACTCAGCGGCAAGCTGCTCCAGGAACGCGGCTATACCCTGGCGGTCATGGAGTCCTGCACCGGTGGGCTGCTCGCCAGCACCCTTACCGATGTGCCCGGGAGCTCGGCCTATTTCAAGGGAGGCGTGGTGGCCTACAGCAACGCCCTCAAGGTATCCCACGGGGTGCCCGCCGAGCTCCTTGACCGCCATGGCGCCGTATCCGATGAGGTGGCTGTAGCCATGGCGGAAGGGGTCCGCCAGAGCCTGGGGGCGGAGGTGGGCCTGGCGACGACCGGCATAACCGGCCCCGAGCCCCTGGAGGGCAAGCCGGTCGGCGAGGTCCACCTGGCCGTCGTCACTCCGCAAGGCCAGCAAGTGTCCCGCACCCTCTACCCGGGCTCGCGGGAGCTGGTCAAGCGCCGCTCCGCCACGGCGGCGCTATTCCTCCTGCGGCGAGCGCTCCTGGGAGGTACGTAGTCGGGGTGTTCACCGCAATGCCCATGCTGGCGCGATGGGCCAAGGGTGCGGCAGTTAGCAAGGGCTCACGGTTCGACAGGCTCACCATGAGCGGGTGGGGTCGGGGCTCATCTAAAACGAAGGCCGGAGGTGCCCGCTCGTCCTGAGCCCGTCAAAGGACGAGCCAGCCCCTGGTCCCTGCCCCCTCCCTCCACCGCAGGATAAATCCCGCGGCATCTCATCTCCCATGCCGTGGGATTCATCCCACGGTAACGAGATTTGGCGGGACGGATCAGCCCGGCTTACCAGACGCACGCGGTCCCTGAGCGGCGGCCGCTCCGCCTGGCGCGCGCTTCTCGGCCTCCACTTGTTGCTTGAACTGCTCGATGAACACCCGCATGTTGTAGCCGCTACGCTTGGAGGCCCGATGGACGGCGGCGAGGGCTAGCTCCGTGGAGACGTGGAAGCGCTGGGCGACCTCCGCCAGACCCTCGGCTACCCCCTTCTCCTTCAGCTCCAGCTCGAGGAGGGCGAACTCCTCGCGCAGGTGGCGGACGTAATCGTAGCGGGCCTCCTGGGGCTTCTGGGACTTCTGCTCGACCACTCTGGCTCCTACTCTGCCGCTAGCGCCCGCCGCGCCTGTGCCGGCGAGGGTCTACTGGGTGAGGCGCCGGTACAGGAAAGGCAGGCGCTTGGGCAAGCTCTCGATATCGGCCACAACCTCGTAGGCCATGTCCTTGCACATAGTTTTGAGGTAATCATGACCAGCCTTATCCACGGTGAGGCAGAAGGGGACGATGCTCTTACGCCGGGCCTCTGTGAGCGCCATCTTGGTGTCGTGGATGGCGTACTCCTTCTCCATGCCATCGCGGCTATAGCCATGGTCCTGGGGCCGGCCGTCGCTGATGAGGAAGAGGATCTTGGTCTTGGCGTCCTGGGCCACCAGTTTAGCGGTGGCGTGGCGGATGGCGGGCCCCATGCGGGTGGCGTGCATGGGGACGACCTTGTCGATGCGCCTCTTGACCCTATCGTTGAAGCCCTCGTTGATGTCTTTGATGACAAAGAACTCCACGTTCTCGCGGCCATAGCCCGAGAAGCCATAGATACCGTAGGTGTCCCCCGTGGTTTCCAGGGCGCGAACCAGCAGAACCATGGACTCCTTCTCGATGTCTATGATCCGCTTGTACTGGCGCCGTGACTCCTCGGCCCGGCGCGCTTTGAGCCACGCCAGGTATTGGCGCGGGTCGTCGGGGAAGTCCCAGTCCTGGGACTCTTTACGACGTTCCTCCACCGCCTCTGCCGTGGAGGCGCTCATGTCCAGCAAGAAGACCACCGCCACATCGCGCTCCACCTTGTTGCGGCGCCAGTAGACCTTCTCGCTGGGGCTCTGGCCGACGCGGCGCATGATGATGGAGTCGATGACCGCGTCCAGGTCGAACTCCTCCCCGTCGGGCAGCCGTTTGATCTTGCGGAAGACCTCGGGGCTGATCAGTTCGAACTGACGCCGGACCTGGGTGGCCAGGACAGCGTGGCTTTCCAGGGTGCGCTCGTAGAATTCCACGGTCCCCTCCTCCACCACCTTCTCGCGCACGGCACACCAGCGCGGCCGGTAGTCTCCAGCGCGGAAGTCCCACTCGTCGTAGAGGAAGGTCTGGGCATCGTGGATATCCAGGGGCTGGCCGTTGTCCTCTTCCTGGGAGCGCTTGCGCCGAGGTTGGTGGGGAAGGGGAAAGAGGGGCTTCTGCTGGGCCAGCTCGTCCATGATGTTGGAGACGAACAGGCCGGCCGAGCGCTCCACCTCCCCCTCGGACAGCTGCGAGATCTCGATCTCGGCGCTCTTCTCGGCCAGGGCCTGCAAGGCCTCCGGTGTCAGCCCCTGCATCTGGTCCTGGCCTTCCTGCTGGGCCCCTTCCCGCAGGCGGGCCAGCAGCTGCACCAGCTCCGGCTTGAAGTCGCCCCGGAACTCCACCTGCTCAGGGCTCTCGTAGGGCTGCTGCTCCTGGGTGGAGTCGACCTGCTGGCTGGCAGCCTGCCCGAGCTGGCTCATGGCCTCCATGGAGAGGTCCAGCTGCTCGCCCGGCTCTTCCGGCTGGTCCAGGTCCATCTCCTCCCATTCATCGGGCGCCGCCGGGACGTTGGGGACCTGGGCCGCCAGGGCGTAGAGGAGGATCGTCGCCTCGGTGCTGTCCTCCACGCGCCCCGCCTCCGCCTGGAGATCGCCCAGGACCTTGCGCGCAGCGAGGACCAGCGCCCTGATGGCCTTGGGGACCAGCAGCCGCGCCCCGGCATGGAGGCTGACGCGCACCAGGATCTCTACGAAGGCCTCCCGCAGCGGCTTCTCTTCAATGGTGGGTCGCTGCTCAATTTCGTCCCGCTGGACCCGCTGGTAGGGGCGCCGGATACCTCCGTATTCGCGCTTGACCATGGCGTCAATGCGGGTGTCTTCAGCGATGGTGAAAAGGTCCAGCGCGAGGCGCCGGTCTTCAAACAAGTCAAAGAATCGTTCCAGTGGGGTCAGGGGTTGACGCTGGGCCTGTCCGGCAGCCTCGGCTAGCGCCGGCCGGAGGTTCTCGAACAGACTGGCGGGGCGGTCAAAGGCGAAGTCGAAGGAGCCGAACTCCAAGTGCGCGGCCTGGTGGGTGGACATCACCTTGTACCAGCCGAAGTTATCGGCCTTGGTGGAGTAACGCTCCACCGTCGGGGGCAAGAAGACGGCGGTCCCCTCGGTGGAAGGGCGCTCCTGGGACACCCAGCCGATGCCCTTGTCGGTCAGGCTCTGGGTGGGCAAGAGCTGGACGTTTTTCCCCGTCAGGCCCTTGCAGTACAGCCGCAAGACCTCCTTCACCCTCTCCAGTTCCACGGTGCCGGAGAGGGTCTCCAACACCTGCTCCCCCCGGCTGGACTCCAGGCGGAAATAGGCCTCGCCGCCCTCTGGGTTCTCCGCCAGGATGCGCACGCCCTCCTGGTACCATGCCTCCAGGTCCTTGGCGCTCACCTTCTCCAGGACCCTGGGGGTGCTCTTGATGAACTCCAGGGCTGAGGGCGGCGACTGCTCCAGCAGATCGGCGTAGAGCTCTAGTATCCGGCCGTGGAGGAGGCTGTCCACCTCGCCCAGCACCCGGGAGCCGTCCACGATGAAGGAGAGGGCCTGGCGGGCCGATAGCTCGGCGGTGTGCCGCCCGAGGCTGAAGAAGCGACCCCGCTGTTCCTTGTCCACCCTGGATACCACCCTGGGCCCGGCCTCAAAGTAGGGCTTGGCATCCACCCAGTTGGCCTCGACGATCATCAGGGCCAGGGAGAGGAATTCCGCCCGGTCCTCGCTTTCGATGGCGGGGAACACCTCCTCCGCCAGGGTCAGGCACTCCGTGGCGATATCGTAGGAACGGAAGGAGAGCTCCTCTAAGAAGGTGATGAAGCGCGCGGCCTCCTCTAGGGACAGGTTCTTGAACAGCCGCGGGCTCGCCTCGAAGAAGCGGCAGGCCAGGCTACCCGAGCGCCAGGTGCCCTTATAGAGCCGTCGGCCCAGGCCGACCCACTCGTCTAGCTGCAGGGCGTTGATCAGACCCAGGGTGCCCGGGCTGGCCCGGAAATAGGCGGCGGACACGGCGGAGGACTCCTGGGCGATCTGCTTGCCCAAGCGCGCCCAGCGCAGCAGGTCCCGGAGCTCCAGCTGCTCCACCAAGGGGAGGCTTGCCCGGTAGTACTCGGCCGCAGCCTCCCAGGAGCGAAAGGAATGGCCCGCCAGGGCCGCGCCCTCGCTGGCCCAACTCCTGAAGTCCAGGGGCGACAGCCGCGCCCGGACCTGGGTGGAAACCCGCCCGAACTCTGTGGACACGGCCGCGGGGAAGCGCTTTAGCTCGCTCTCCAGCTGCGTCAGGTACAGGTCCAAGTCGCGGTTGGCAGGCGTGGGCATCAGCCGTACACCAGGTCCAGGAACTGCTTGAGGATGCGCGCGGTGGCGCCCCAGATCACGTTCTCGCCGTAGAGGTACGCAAGCGTGGGATAGCTGCCACCGCGGACTGGGAAGTCCACCCGCACGTGAGCGGGGTCTCGCAGGGTCGCCACCGGCACCTCCAGCACCTCCGCGATCTCGATTGCGCTGGGCCTAAAGCCATAGGAGTGGGGGATGGTGCCCACAAAGGGCGAGATGATGAAGCGCGAGGAGAGGGTGCTGATGTCGTCCAACTCCCCCAGCACTTCTACATCCGGCGCCCTCACCCCCAGCTCCTCCGCGGTCTCGCGTAGGGCGGTGGCGAGGATGCTGCCATCCTCAGGGTCCCGGGCCCCGCCGGGGAAGGAAATCTCCCCCTTGTGGTGCTCCACCCGGCTGGTGCGCTTGGTGAACAGGATGTGGTCTGCGCCCGCCTTCTGGTAGTGGAGTAGCAGCACCCCGGCGTGGGCGTAGCCGTCCTGGCTGGGTA
>ORJL010531280.1_pt1 | contig 15632 bp, 10 predicted proteins | sample 1779941 | NCBI WGS metagenome assembly ORJL01 (sample SAMEA104232317, study PRJEB22302) | groundwater metagenome | biome: forest; feature: aquifer; material: groundwater | place: USA | collected 2011-08-07 | depth 5.8 m | reverse complement strand
TCTTTGCTCTTTTCATTTTGCGCGCACCGGATTTCTTTTTCTTCTCATGAAAAGTGTATTTTTCTGCGGTGTCCAAGAGCGCTTGGTCCAAATTCCGAAGTTCCCTGCAACCAAGCAACTATTTTATCTTTGCTTAATAAAGCAACCTTTTTTTAAAATGTCATTATTATTTAACCAAAAACTTATGAACTATCTTTTGTGGTATAAGACAACACTGGAGTCTCAACCTCCAATCTACCAGTTAATTACTTGCTTATTATCCACACCTTGTCCGGAATGACGTTGACTGATACATTCCCATGACAAAACACTGCCGAAACGATATAATGAAGATACCTCGTTCCTTCCTGTACGGTGTTTAAGTGTATCTGTAAAAAAATTACAACATCTTGTTCAATTTTTTGTTGTGATATTCCGATGATAGTGGGTGAAATTTCAGTGCTACATTCAGCACCAGTCCCATAAAATACGGAAAGACGCGGTTCACTCCCATTCCACGCATGCACCATTCTCTGACACGGCAACAATCTCATTTGCAAAATCTCACCCCAACGGATAAGACGAAAGAAGGGTCTGTTTGCTCCTCCCGTTCATTAGTTGAGAGTGAGTGGCAGAAATTTTTGGCGCGGTGGTATGAGGCTCATGACTACACCGTTCATAGGAAATTGCCACAACGTTCTCCACAATCAGAACAGATATCCCCTTCTTGTGGAGTACCACATACCACTGGAAAAAATCCTGAAGAATATCATCGAATATCCATCATGTCATCTGAACGGTATTATCTCGCTGAAAAGACGATTGATTTTCTCAAACCCAAATCCAAATTTTTTCCCAGAGTATCACTTCATTCAAAAATAAAAACAACACCTCTCACCCTCAAGAGTCAAACCACGTACCAACCGATTATAGTGCTTCTTCCTGAGAAACTTCGACTGCGATACGCAGTTGTCTCGGTGTCGGTTGTGGCAATAGTTGCGATGTTTATTTTGCTTCCCATGAAAGGATGGCATGAATACGCGAAGTTGCATGCTGAAAAGGAGAAGATTATTGGAAATGGCATCACCGGAGTGGAACAAATGCAATCCGCGGGAATAGCCATCAAAATGTTTGATCTAGAAAAGACGAATCAATTTCTTGTGTCAGCGTCAAATTATTTCGCTTCTGGTGAAGAGCGACTCCAGAACATTTCGCCAACACTTCAATTCATCTTCAATCTCGTTCCAAGCAAACGCGTTGAGATGGATACCGCGCGCGCGTTGTTTTCTCTTGGTCAGCATTTTTCCATCATGGGACGTTCTCTCACGTTAATTTTGGCAAGCTGGAAGGAAATCAATGACAAACCGCTCATTCAGAAAATTGAAACCAGCGAGCGTCTTTTACAAACCGCGTTTGATGAATTCGAAGACGCAAAACAAGAAATAACCAAGGTTGATCCTCGTATTCTTGATCCTGATCAGTATGATTTTTTTAATCAACTCCAAGACGTTATACCTTTGATAGAGCAAACTCTCCTTACTACACTTGCGTTGCACGAGACTGGACTGGAACTGCTTGGTGCTAATGATTTGAAACGGTATCTCGTGGTATTCCAAAACAACACTGAACTCCGCGCAACAGGTGGATTCATGGGAAGTTTCGCGCTCATCGATGTGGCCAATGGAGCTATCAAACAAAAGGAAGTGCCTGGTGGTGGTTTCTATGATTTGCAGGAAAATCTACGCGAAACACTCACGCCACCTGAACCATTAAAACTTTTGACACCACGGTGGGAGGTACAAGACGCCAATTGGTGGCCAGATTTTCCAACATCAGCGAAGAAATTGACATGGTTTTACGAGCAGAGCACTAGTCGTACGGTGGATGGAGTAATTGCTGTCAACGCGACACTCTTGCCACGTCTGTTAGAACTGTTTGGCCCCATTGATTTACCTGAATATGGTAAAACCTTGAACTCTGAAAACGCGCTCCTTGAACTCCAAAAAACAGTGGAACTCGAGTATGACCGTGCTCTGAATCGTCCGAAGCAAATTATCGCTGATGCTCTTCCCATTCTCATGGAACGTTTTTTCAAGAGTGACATAAATACAACGCAACAGGTCGCGCGACTCCTTACCGAGAGTCTTGATCACAAAGAGATTCAAGTTTTTTTTTATGACCAGCAAGCGCAAGAACTTTTCGCGGAAATGCAATGGACCGGGAGCATGGCAGTAACCAAACCTGAAGATGATTTTCTATCCGTGATTCATACGAATCTTGGCGGTCGTAAAACCGACGGAGTGATGGAGGAAACCATTCACTATGAAGTTGACATGACCCAACCACAGACAAAAGTAGCAACGCTCACCATCAGTCGAAAACATAGCGGTATCAAAGGTGATCCATTTACCGGGGTCGGAAATGTTGATTATTTACGTGTTTACGTTCCTTTAGGGAGCATTTTGTTGTCAGCACAGGGTTTTGATCGCATTGATGGGGAGTTGTTTGAACAGTCACTGCCACATGCCCTGCAAGACGAGAATCTTGCGCAAACAGAATCAAATAAACGAAAAGAGAACTTGTCTGGAACGGATATTTATGAGGAGTTTGGGAAAAATGTTTTTGGTAACTGGATCCTTATTGATCCTGGTGAGACAAAAATCGTAGAATTGAGGTACACTTTGCCATCGAGTGTCGCACCGGGAACACAACCTGCGTCTCCCTATTATCTCATCTGGCAAAAACAGTCTGGTACGAGGAACACAGAAGCTTTCGTAACGGTGAAATATCCACTGATATGGCACCTGGATAAAAATTCAATCACCTACGAACCAATCCTCTCATCTGATGAAAGCATTACCTTGAACCAGTTACTTGAGTCAGATTGGGTATTGAGTGTGCCATTTATACTTTGATAGAATTTACGCGTTTTCCGAAAATACTGGCTAAACCTATAAGTCCTATTTGAATCAAACAATGACATGCATGTGCCATTTCGTAACGCAATGCTGGTATAAACAATATGCAAATACGTGATCGTTTCTACAAAAATAACACTCTTTTCCTCCTTGAACGCAGGAAAAGAGGTCGCATGAAGATCGTCCTTCTTCTCTTTGCTCTCTTTCTCATTCTCGCGATCACCACAGTGCTCACTGGCTTTTATGTTTTTCGAAATTATTGGGAAAAACCGAGTGAACGAACAGCTGAACTCACGATCGAGGGCATGGAAGAAATTGCCACTGGCTCGGATGTAAACTATACCTTACGATATCAAAATACCGCGACCGTCGCTTTTAATAACGTATCCCTTGTTGCTCATCTATCGAGTGGTTTTGTTGACGTACAGAGCGAACCCTCATTCGAGATTTCCGAACAAAATACAAGAAATGAATTAGTCTGGAACATCAACACGATTGAATCTGGTGCCACTGGAAGTATCACACTGAAAGCGAAATTGGTGGCACCACCGGCTTCAGTGCAATATCTGAATAGTGATCTCTTCTATTCACCAAGTAATTTTACTTCTGTGTTGAAAGAAAGTGAAATATTCAATATTATTGTCAAACCATCTCCGATTGAATTTAATTTGGTGGGTATGTCAGAGATTCTCATTGATGAAGAAGGGGAGTTTGGTATTGAATACAGAAACACTGGGAATGAAGAGCTAAAAGATATTAAATTTGATTTGATGGTGCCAGATCATTTTTCTATAATGGCAAGCGAGCCAGCGCTGATTGGCAAAGAGTTGGCATGGAAGATCGATTCAGTTCCCGCGGGTGTTGAGACAAAGCTGAAAATTATGGGGAAGTTCACGAAGTTGATTGAAGGCGGTGAAAAGATCACTGCCAAACTTTTTGTGTTGGGAAAAGACGCGTATTTTCTTGCTGACGAAAGAATCCTAAACGTGAAGGTAGAAACAACAGGAATCGTGAATTTGAATCTGCTCTTGAATGGCACGACCGAAGATGATCCGGTATTTTTGGGTGATGAAGTCAGCTACTCGTTGGTGTATGAAAATAATAGTGGGCGGGAGTTGCGGCATCTTGAGGTGGTGGCTGAACTGGAACCGAGCGTGTTTGAGCTCATTGATGTTCAAACCCTGAAAAATCAATTTACGGATCAAGTAACACAAAATGAAACCGAGGTAACTATTATTTGGAGTGAAAAAAATGACAAAAATTTACTCGCAGTGGCACATGGTGGCAAGGGAGTTATAAATTTTTCATTGAGACTGGCTGGAAAAGATATTCTGAAAAAAATCAGCCTCAAGACAGCGCAATCCTTATCATTGAAAAGTTCTCTAGCCATGCTCATTCCACAAGAAATATCATCTGATGGAGATCAAAGAACAGTCAAGGCAACAAGAATCAGCAGCAAAAGTTTCACCACACTCATAAATACGGATTTGAGTTTTATCGCTGAACGTATTGGTCCTATAGAAAATACGGTTCATATCGAGGGCTCGGAGGAAAAACTCTCGTTTGAGATGGTGTGGAGATTGAATAATACCCTGCATGAAGTCAACAATTTATCCATCAACTCCACGTTGCCTGACGCGGTGAGTTGGGAGAACCTGACTTCAATCTCCGCTGGAGATATAAGTTTTGATGCTCAAACACGAGCTGTCAGATGGACACTTAATCGATTACCGGCTGAACTTGATCAAGGAGTAGTCATTCATTTTCAAGTAAGTATTCCTCCTCGTCTTGGTGAACTCGGACAAAATCTCACCAATGAAGCCACACTCAAAGCCGGAGACAGCATCACCAAAGATGATATTGTGATTAAAGTGCCGGAGACGAGCTATAAGGAATCTTCGGTTGAATAGCATTTCTATTTTCTTGCCCTCTTAACCAGTTTCGGCAACAGTCCCATCATACCTCTGTAAAAAAACCCCTTGCCGATATTTATGACGGCAAGGGAAAAAAATAGACATCCAACAAATGAGGAGACTCTCAGGAACAAGTCACGACTTCTCGCACTTGCTTTTGGCGCTCGGTCGTGAAACTGTCATAAGCGTTCATCTGATCTTTAAAATAAAGTTCCTCACATCTTCCGCAACAGCCTCGTCCTTCATGGAGCCCTGTTAGCAGTGTCAATTCTGCTTCCTGATACACACGCCTGCGAGGTGACAAATCACCTGCTTCTCCCTCCACTTTGGTAAGGTCAATGAAACGTTGCCTGCCTTGGCTACTACCACAATAATGGCAACTTACTCTATCTCCAATGATCCTTCGGAAACTGACTGTTATAGGTAGCCCACGAACAGTCAGACATGCCCTCTGACTCAGAGGGTCTTCGGCGTTCTCCATTACAGACCTCCTTGTGTAGTGAATAACTTTCCTAGTGGAATAATAGCATAATCCACGGATCGATGTACAGTGTTCATATACAATATTCATCTATCACCTGAATTGTTCACGATAATAGTCATGATCGCGTTCCCGAGTTTCGCAATCTGTTCCTGATTGGATTTCAGAAGCTCTGCAATATATTTGCTATATTCCGCGATCCGATCGTTCTGCTCGGCAAATCGATCGTTCTGCTCGGCAAATACTTGATTGAAATGTTCATCTGATCTAGCAATACGATCATTCGCTGCCGCAATACGATCATTCGCTGCCGCAATGCGATCATCCACTGCCGCGATGCGATCAATCTGTGCTGCTATCCGATCATCTTGTTTCCTTGATGCGATAGCATTCTCAGCCAACATTTTTTCTATTCTATCAAGACGGTCTTCACACAGTAAGGCGTTTTCATCCATTACAGTGCGAGATCTGAGATTCCCATTCTTCTTTGGGGGAGATTTTTTTGTGGACATTTTTTACCTCCTTTTGTTATGCCCAACCTTATTCTCTAATATAGACAACAAAAATGAGGTTGTCAAACATGCGGAAATGAGAAAGTACCTCAATAAACCCTACGCTTGGCGTTTTGAGACGACCCAATCCATCAATTTTCATTTAATTCTAAGCGCGTTCCCATAGTGTGATGTCTCTCGTCAGTCGGTACAACGTGTACCACTGTGTGTGGAAATTGAGTTCATGTGGTATTTCTTCCACTCGTCAAGAACAAACTTGCGCATACGGACTTGGAATTGTTCAACAGAAAAATTTTTCGCGTGCTGGCGAATTATTTCCGAATTGAATCGTTCTCGCCTGAAACGAAGTATGGTCTCGGCAAGATGCTCCCATGTTTGATAGTCAAAAAATTCACCAGTGACATGCTCATCTACTGTTTCAAGGTTTCCACCGGAACGGAAGGCAATCACCGGTCGACCGTGGGCCATGGCCTCAACTGGCGTAATGCCGAAATCTTCTTCCTGCGGATTGATAAAAGCCAGACATTCAGCAAAAAGTTGATTCCGTTTGGCATCATCGACGCGACCAACAAAAACAATATTGTCTCGTGCCATTCGGCGCAACTCTCTCTCATCTCTGCCTGTGCCAAAAACAATTAAAGGCAACCGGAGCATATTAAAAGCTTTGATGATGAGATCAAATCTTTTGTAGGCCATAAGCCGTCCGCCAGAGAGAAAATAATTTCCCTGTCGCGCTACCATAAAATCTTCATGAACCTCAACAGGTGGCGGAATAACCGTGCTATCTCGACGGTAATAGTTTTTTATTCTACGAGCAACATTTTCTGAATTGCTCACAAAAACATCCACCCGTTGCGCTGAAAGCGCGTCATACATCCGTAGTTTTGTGAGATAGAAAGGAAGAAATTTTTTGATGATACTCGTTTTGCGAAGATTCCTTACGTATTCGTGGGTATCAGTCCACAAATATCGTGGTGGAGTATGGCAATAACAAATATGAAGTGTCTTCGGTGGGGTGATAATTCCTTTGATAAATGAAGAACTGCTTGAAATCACAACATCATACCCTGAAAAATCAAAAGAATCCGTAGCCGCGGGAAGAAGTGGAAGATACCATTGATAATGGGTTTTTACGAACGGTAGTTTTTGGATAAACGATGTCCGTACATCCTTTGTCTTGAAATAGGGATCAACTTTTTCGGGATCATAAAACCACACATAAATCGGCGCCTCTGGATACATCTCAGAAAGACACTTGAGTACTCGTTCCGCTCCACCATCTTGAACCAAAAAATCATGCACTAAAGCTATTTTCATACCCGTTTCCTTCGGCTTAACACAATGAAAGGTGTTTTCATGATTATTGAGAGATCATAGCCAATCGACCAATTTTCTATATAATAGGTATCTAATCGGACCTCATCATCAAAATCGAGATCCGAACGTCCGGAAATCTGAGCCAACCCAGTAATTCCAGGTTTTATTGACAATACTCGTTTATGGTGTTTCTCGTACTTTGCTACCTCTCTCGGTTGATGCGGTCGGGGCCCAACCATGCTCATATTACCAAGAAAAACATTGAAAAACTGTGGTAGTTCATCTATACTCGTGCGTTCAAGAAAGCGTCCCACAGGAGTGCGACGAGGATCATTCAGTACTTTATATGCCGGTCCATGGCGCTCACTTTTTTCTTTAATCAGTTCAGTTTCAATCTTTTCCGCGTCTCCTTGACTGTATCCTGGTCCTGTACAGTATTCTCGATACATAGTACGAAATTTATAGACAAAAAAGTTTCCATCTTTACTGACGCGCTGATTTTTGTAAATAATCGGACCTGAGCTATCGAATTTCATAGCAATCGCCACTACGATGAAGATCGGAGCCAATAAAATGAGAGCAAAAAGCGAACCAAAAAAATCAAAACCACGCTTCACTATTCTGCCCCAGCCATCGAGGGGCGTTCTTTTGATTTCAATTATTGGAACGTCGTTGATAGTGATGATTTCTACATTTGTGGCTTGAGCGTCAAAAAGATCAGCAGCGTAGCGAAACGTACAATGAAACTCATCACAGAGATTTTTTAATGCCAAAGTTTCTTTTTTATCAAAGTTTGGGTCAGCCACAAAAATATCATCGATCAATCGATTACGAATAAACGATTCAATCTCAATGTTCGCGGCATGGTTGAAATTCTTATAATGTTTGGAGAGCTTAAAACCAAGTCCGTCACCTCGATTCAACCCTTGCATAATGAGGTTCGTCGTCTTATCATTTCCGACCACCATCACACGATGAACGCCATACCCATGTTTGTAAAAGACTTGTTTGAGGAGATAGAGCAGGACACGACCCAGTAAAACAGTAATTATACTCAAGATCCAAACAGCCAGAACAATAAAACGGGAAGAAAAAAGTTCTTCTTTTCGAAAAAAAATAATGAGAATAACTACAAGAATACCTGTGGAGCATCCAAGGAGAATCTGTGAAAACTCCTTGCTAAACTTTTTACGTCCGTGAAGGTCATACAAACCAGCCAATGCAAACAGCACCAACCAACCCATGCTCATTGGAACTATGATACCAAGGTACTGCTCAATAGGCATGGTATAGATGACTGGTCGGAACTCTGCTACAAAGGTTTGGAAACGCACGAAATACGCGACAATGCCTGCCAAGAGAATCATGAAGAAATCAATCACGATCGAAGCTACAGCGAAACTGAGTTCAGATTTTTTCATAAACCATTTTTGATTCCAGAAAACTATAAGCCGAATTCTGTACCTCACACAGTGAGGCGGTGATCATCTCTCTGGGCCTCAAATCACTTCAAGGCTCAAGCGAACTACTTGGCTTCAACCCAAAGGTTGAGTTTGCTCTTGCACCAGATAGGGTTTTTCACCTCCTGGAATTACTTCCGGGAAGAGAGGATTCTTAGGCCCTCACTTTTCACCCTTACCCGTGTTGAGGATGGAAATAGGAAACATTTTTCTGTTCCCATCCTCAACACGGGCGGTATAGTCTCTGTGGCACTTTCCCTATCCCGCGTCGGCGGGATGCCAGGCGTTACCTGGTATCTCCTGCTTCGGTAGGACACCGAAGGGTGTTCGGACTTTCCTCCTTCAATCAAAGGATCAAAGGCGATCACCTGTTTTCTGAAATCAAAAATACCTAAAATCAAATACTCCGCACGATGTTCTCAAATTTTATTACAAAATCCATATTGTGTCAACCTCTCGCATCGTAACCTTTCACAGCTTGCAAGATTTTTTTGTTTCTCAAGGTTTCAAAGTAAGATAATTTTTGAACCAATTGGGAAAAGCATCCATTGGGTGCAGAAACAACTCGATGTCGTTTCAGTTGTAAAAATATCTGTTGCGCCACAACCTGTCATTGCTGTGAGTGACACCACTTTCTTCGGACGAGGATATGCAATCCTGGTGATTCGATGTCCTTGGCTGAAGAAAAATATTCACTTCCATGAAGTGAGATCAGAAACCCCGGAAGAATACCGTAAAGCAAGACATGTATTGGAACAGAAAGGTTATCGTATTGAAGCAACAGTCATTGACGGAAAACTCGGTGTTTCAGGGATATTTCACGACATCCCCGTGCAACTCTGCCAGTTTCATCAGATAGCCACTGTGAGAAGATACCTGGCGAGCAGACCCAAACTTCAGGCCGGAAAGGAACTGGGAGGGCGACACAGTAGTGGGAGAACGAGGAACAGGATCACTGATCACAAATGTTGAGAGGAAGAGCGGGTATACGATGATAGAGTATGTGACGCACGCAACCGCGACAGCGATCAGAGAGAAAACAAAGGAACGTTTTGAGAAGATACCAAAGAAGAAAAGAAAGACAATGACGTATGATAATGGGAGTGAGTTTGCAGGGTATGAGATGATTGAAAGAGAGACAGGATTGCTGATTTATTTCGCGCATCCGTACCATTCATGGGAGAGAGGAACGAATGAAAATACGAACGGACTGATACGGCAGTTTTTCCCAAAAAAGACATCGTTCGTGAAAATTACAAAGGAGGCAACGAGGAGGGTAGAACGATTGCTCAATACGAGACCTCGAAAACGATTTGGGCTACTTGACTCCAAAAGAAATCCTTGGCAGAATTCATTGTTAACTTTATTCACTTGCTCTAGAATTCACGTGTGGATACTTGACAGTATTAGGTGGACTGATACAGCTTGAAATATTTTATGCAAAAAATGATGCAATCAATGCTACAATTTTAAAAAGCTAATGTTGCACTTCAGAATAGAATTTAAGTATTTTGTCACCTTCCACAGCCTCCATCAATAGTCGCGTCATGGATACTGAAGTATTCTACTGACATAATTTTATGAAACTGTGGAAAACATGTTGAAAAGTCCAGACTAGTGTGGACAAATAAAATGGAAAATTGACAAAAAACGAGAAAATTATTTTAGTACCACTGAATAAACTCCAAGTTGGTCAACCCAACAAGAAATTTTTTTCCGTTGTTCGTCAATAGTCATTTCCTCATTCATCATGACCCATTCTTGTTTCTTGGGATTCCAATGTGCTGGAAAAATGTTTTTACCAAAAAAATCAGGCTGATAATCAAATGTAATCTTCATCCGATTTTTTAATTGTCCAGAGTCAATAGCACCACCCTCGCGACTCCGTATATCCTTTGTTTTATCCAAACCTGTTCGTATGAGTACATACATGGGTCTCTGCCTCTGTTTCACATTACTTATCCCTGGTTCAAATTGATATCGCAGAACATCAAATACCAGTATGCAGGGGTCATTCTGAATCTGTCCACCAAACGTTTTCCCTTCTTGACGCAGTTCCAGCTCTGCTCTAAGATCTCGTGGTTGTAGCACCGAGTCACACACTTCAGGATAACTGATTTTTTTCACTACGTAATTTTCGTACTTGGGAGTGAGCTTTCCATTTGATTCAACATCTTCCAATGTCGTTTCATCTTCTGGTATTTCCTCCTCGAGCACAACAGCTTCATCATTTCCGATCAAGGAGTCTTGATCATTCCCTTCATTCTGTATAAGTTCTTCTTTCATATCCTCATCCTCTTTTGGATCACCCTGCGGTTCTTCTTCTATTGGCACGTCTGACAATCTTCTCCGACTTGATCCTGTACTTCCTTCTGACGCGGACGAATATACAGTTTCCGTATTCCCTGGATCATTCGGATTTCTTGCCTTCACATCCCATCGATATGTTACTGCTGACTGTAGCCCACTCACGAGAATTCCACTGCCACCACCCCAACTGGAATATATTTGCCAAGCGGCGCTCGCACCAAGTGTACCATTGGTCTGTACAAATTGTTCACTTGACCCTTGCCGAACGCGGATAGCATATTGAACCGCGCCAATCTCCAAGGTGTTTCGTTGTACAATCACCATTATGCTATCATTTCCATTCACTGAACCTGTTGGCGTCGCTGGAGTATAGGGAATAACGCACGCGTTGGATGGCGCGATATTTTCTGCTGTGACGGTGTTACCAAAATCATCAGTGTGAATCGTACGCACATCAGTCACACAGTCATCCCCATCAAGGCTAGCGGCAAGGGCTGTAGATTGGTTACTTGGAGTGGCGGTGTTGGTACTTCCCGAGGTATTGACACCATACCCGCCATCATTCGTTTGGACGGAAAATACATTGGTGTTCGGATTGGTCTCTGTAAAAGCAACGGATAGGAGCACGGTTGTGGCGCCAGCATTGGCCCGGGTAACAATATTGGTGTTCGTGGCAGTAGTGGGAGCAAGATTATCCACTGCGAAGTTGTCAGCAGTACCCGGTGAGCTTGAGTTTACAGTACCATCATTTGCAGTAAATCGTACACGAATATCTGTTTGAGCGGTTCCTGTGATGCCACTCACATCTGCGTGTTTCGTATTCCAGTGGAACGTATATGCCGTTGCTGTAGAAAAACTCGTGGCTGAAGCATAGGAGCTATTGTTCGCTCGCCAATTCACCAGCGGTGAACTTATTCCGGAGATATAGTTTCCGCCATTGAGCGATGCGGAAGAATCTCCATTGGTAGGAGCACTCCATGTTGTCCCTCCATCAATACTATATTGAAATGTATTCAAGGTAATTGCATTACTCTCTCCATCTTTCAGTTTGAATGTGATATTCACAATGCCGGTTCCATCAGTTGCTTGAGAGATTTGTGCCGAGGGGATCACATTATTCGCGGTATAGCCTACCACTGGCGCCGTGTTCGTTACTGTGCCACTGTAGTAACGCAAAACAACACCACTAAGATTACTGTCGCTTGAACTGACACCAAAGGTACCAGCGCTCGTGATCGAAAATGAGTTGTAACGGCCTACCTTGATATCACCACTACCATTGTCAATCACTTCGCATGTCCAATCAGCATCCGCGCAACCACCTCCACCAGCGCCAGAGTCTCGTTGGCTGAACTTGAGATACCCGTTTGAGGCATCAGAGTAGACTACAGATGCTTTGTTTTGACTGTTAAACTTCAAAAACGCGTGTTCTCCTATGACACCAATTGTTTCTACTGTTTCACATGACCAATCCGTGTCTGAACAACCAGGGCCAATGACACCACTATCTCTTGTGGCGACTTTCAAGTTCGCGTTGGTACTATCGTAATAAGCAATCGCGGATACATCAGTTGAGTTGAGGTCAAGAGAGGTGGCATTTTGTACCACTACTGTGGAGTCTACTGTTTCACATGACCATAAAATGTTTGTACATAACGAGCCACTGATTACAGACTGTGTGGCGTATTTTAGTACTGATCCAGTGTCAATAAAACTGATGTTCGCTAAATTAGTGCTTGTGAATTTGAGTGATGTTGGTCCGAGAACGCCAACTGGGCCGTTTTCAACAACAACGCAACTCCAATCAGCATCAGCACATCCACCGCCTTGTGTAGAATCGCGAATCGCGAATTTGAGGTTATCACTGCCGTCATAGTAACTAATAGCCGGTCGATTACTTGCATTAAAATCAAGTGAGCTAGCAGTCCCAACATTACCGGTTGTTTCCACGCTTTCGCACGACCAATTGCTATTAGAACAAGCGCCAAGAGTTCCGCCGTCTCGGAGCGCGAATTTGAGATCGCCATTAGACGAGTTAAAGTAGCTTATGCCTGCTTGATTAGAGGTGTTGTAGGAAAGTGAGACATATTGTCCAGAAGTAAATGTAGTATCTACATCTTCACATGTCCAATTTTTATTGTAACAATTTCCAGTTCCATTCCCAACATATTTTGCGTAGCTTAATACTTGAAATGACGCGTCTGTGTTGCTGATGTTGAAAAAAGCAACAGAAGGTATGTTATTATTGTCAAACGCAAAGGAAGTATAAGTTGCGCCACCGATCAATCCTGAATCATACACAGAACCACAACTCCAGTCGGAGTCAGAGCAGACAGTACCACTTGTGTTTCGTACCGCGAATTTTACGTCGCCGCGAGAGGTGGAATTATATGAAACCACTGCCTGATTTGAAAGATTAAAGGCAAGCCCGGGCCATTGTCCAACATCATTCGGTGTATCCACACTTTCGCAGGACCAACTTACAGTAGCGCACCCAGCACCAGCACCGCCGTCATTGATGGCAAATTTGAGATTTTGAGCCCCGGAGTCATAGTATGCGATCGCGGCAAAATTCGTCGTTGGTTGAAAAGCTAAAGAGGACATAGTGCCAACATTTCCAGTTGAATCAATCGTTGTGCATGTCCAATCAGTATCAGCACAACCACTTCCTCCACCAGCGCCAACACGCAAAGTGTACTTGAGATCAGAAGACGTGGCATATCGATAGGCAATAGCCGCTCGATTTGCATTGTCAAATTTGATGGATGGTTCAGCGCCAACTTCATTCGTTGTTTCAACCACTTCACAACTCCAATCCGCATCAGGACATCCTCCCCCAAATGTTCCGCCATCACGAATGATAAATCGCAAATCAGCACTCCCTGAATCATAATAAGTCATAGCTGGGATGCTGTCACTCCGAAATACCAATGAAATCCAATACACAGAACCTGCGGCAAAATTTTCACATGACCAGTCAGAATCAAGACACCCGCCACCAAGAGCGCCTGCGTCGCGAAGAGCAAACGAGATACTCCCATAGCCGATTCCCGCTTGGTTGCTTGCGTTAAAAGCCAGTGAGACAATACGAGAATTTCCTACAATTCCTGCAGTATTCACCGTTTCACACGACCAGTTGCTGTTCGCACAACCGCCTCCAGCACCGCCATCGCGAATCGCGTACTTGAGGCGCGAGTTTGATTGATCAATATACGCGATTGCGGGAATGTTCGTGCTTGTGATGGCTATGGAAGGTGACCATCCTGTTGATCCTGTACTATCAACTGTTTCACAGTTCCAGTTGGTATCAAGACAACTTCCAGTGCCATTTCCTACATAGGTCGCGTACATAACTGAAGTAAGAGAAGTGTTGTAGAACGCCATAGCTGGATTGCCAGTAGCAGAGTTTACGACAATGGAGGAGAACATGCCAACGTCAAAATTTTGCATGACGGTTTGACCACTCCATGCCACGTGACTCGCTTTTCCAGGACTACCAGGCAAAAGTCCGAGATATACCTGAAAACCAACGTAAAGCACAGTGAACGTCAAAATAAAAAACAACAAAACGAAATGTACCATGGGTGATCGTCCTGCTGTATCACTTTTTTGTGTTTTTTTTTCTAGTGGAAGCGTTATATGGTCAAACATATTGTCAGACCTTGCGAAAAAATAATGAATTTTTATCGTGCGCGCTGTTCAGCACATTGTAACGTACAAGAAGGTACATTAAATGGGATGGACAGGTGCCTGTATGAAAAAAAGACGCGCTGTTGAAACAGGTTTCTTGTGTATATTATACCATAAAGGTGAAACCAATAATTTTGTAAAAATAAGACTTAGGGCTTACGCGTTTGCCCATATTTTCGTCAAACGCTCCGGTACTCGACGCTGTACAATGCAGTACAGCTTACTCCGTTCCTCACGTTTTCCTCAATCTGGGCTAAACACGTAAGTCCTAAAGACTGTTTCCTTAAAAAAGTCATCTACAATATATCGTGGGACTGTTGTTGAATGTGCTACCTCGAAAACGATTGGGATACTTGACTCCAAAAGAAATCCTTGGCAGAATTCATTGTTAACTTTATGCACTTGCTCTAGAATTCACGATTTATCCAATATAAGGACTGGTCCCATAGTAGTTGTGGATAACTTGATTTGTATACATTCTAATTATTTTCTATAATACTATATATGCTCACAAAAAAGCAAACACAAGTCCTCAATTTTATAAAGGGTTATATGGCAAAGCATAGCTATGCCCCCTCTCTTGACGAGATCAAGAAGAAGTTTAAGCTCGCCTCTGTATCAACGGCACATTACTATATAAGCAAATTACAAGATGCTGGCTTTTTGAATAAAGAACACAATCAACCTCGTGCTGTTTCGACAGTTAAAACAAAACAGACTGTTGAAATTCCAATTTTAGGAGCTATTGCCGCCGGACAACCGATTGAGGCAATAGAAATTCCGGACGAAACTATCACGATTACAAGAGATGAAATTGGAAAGCAAGGTAAGCACTACGCTTTGCGTGTTCAAGGTAGCAGTATGATTGACGAAGGAATTTTTGACGGAGATATTGTTGTTATTCGGAAACAAGAGGTGGCAGAAAATGGTCAGACTGTTGTCGCCGTGATAGATGATAACCAAGCAACACTCAAAAAATTATACCGTGAAAATGGAAAGTTTAGACTGCAACCTGCAAACCCGACACTATTTCCAATTTATCGTGATGAGGT
>ORJL010291602.1_pt1 | contig 15632 bp, 12 predicted proteins | sample 1779941 | NCBI WGS metagenome assembly ORJL01 (sample SAMEA104232317, study PRJEB22302) | groundwater metagenome | biome: forest; feature: aquifer; material: groundwater | place: USA | collected 2011-08-07 | depth 5.8 m | reverse complement strand
GTTCGTCGGACTCTCCGCCGCCTTCCGAATCGTGCGGCAGGCGAGCCGCGCCTTCCCGAAGGCCACCTCGCCGTCGCGATCGATCACCTCGCTGCCGAACGCCTCCGCCAGGAGCCCCAATCCGCCCTCCGGCTTCCCCCTCCCCGACACGACGAGCAATTCGCGCGCGCGCGTCATCGCGACATAGAGGATGCGCCGGTCCTCCTCCTCTTCGCGGATCGCCTCCTCGATCTTCAGCCACGCCCCCGTCCTGCTGATCGCCGGCGGGACCTCGATCCCCCCGAACCCGCGTCGCTCGTCGAGCCACGCCGCGACCTTCGACTCGCGCTGCCCCGCCTTCGCCGAGGCGTTCACGACGATCACCACCCCGAACTCGAGCCCCTTCGCCTTGTGGATCGACATCACCCGCACCGCGTCCCACGTCTCGTCCGCGAGCGGGCTCTCCCCCTCCTCGCGCTCCTCCTCCGCGCTCGTCCTGAGGTCGCCGACGACCGCCGCAAGGTCCCCTCCATGACGTCGCGAGGCCTCCTCGACGAGCTGGCGGACCTTCCAGACGTTCGCCGTCCGCTGCTCGCCGTGGTGCCCCTCCGCGAGCAAATCGAGGAGCGGCGTCTCCTCGAAGATCGCGTCGACGAGCGTAGAGGGCGGCTCGACGCGGGCCCGCGCCGCGAGCCGCTGGATCGTCGCGAAGGCGCGCTCGGCCGCCTCCGTCGGGCCCTTCCTCCGCCAGTCGAGCGCGTCCCGCTCGGCGAGGTCGCAGACCTCCGGGTCGGTCAGGCCGAAGAGCGGCGTTCGCAGCGCCCCGAGAAGCGCGATCCGGTCGTTCGGGTCTGCGATCGCCGCGAGCAGGTTCACCAGCTCGACGACCTCCTCCGCCGCGAAGAAGTGCTTCTCGCCTTCGACGACGTAGGGGATTCCGTGCTCGCGCAGGGCATCCAGGTAGGTGTGCACCGACGACATCGATCGCATCAGGATCGCGACGTCGCTCCACGTGAGCCGACCCTCCGATCCCTTGTCATCGCGCAGTCGCATCGACTCTCGCGACGTCTGGAGGAACCTGGCGACCTCGACCGCCTCCACCGCGCGCGCGGCCTCGGCGTCGAACGCGGGGTCGATTCGCCACACCTCGACGGCCGGCCCCGCCGGGCGGCCGGGCTTCGCCTCGATCGCATCGTACGGCGCCTGGTACCTGCGCCCCGCGAGGAGCCGCGTGAAGGCCTCGTTCACGACGTCGAGCACCCCCGCGTGGCTGCGGAAGTTCGTCGTCAGCTTCGCCAGCACGCCCCCCTGCGCGAGGACCTGGTCCCGCACGCTGGTGAAGATCTCCACGTCCGCGCCGCGGAACCGGTAGATCGACTGCTTCGGGTCGCCGACGACGAAGAGCTTCCCCGGTTCGAGCCGCGCGTCGAATGCCGAGAGGGCGTGGTCTTCGGGCTGCTCGGCGAGGAAGAGCAGGATCTGCTGCTGCACCGGGTCGGTGTCCTGGAACTCGTCGACGAGGAGGGCCCGGATCTGCAGCTTCCTCTCTCGCCGCACACGCTCGTGCCGTTCGAGCAGGTCGCGCGCGAATACGATGAGCCCGTCGAACGAGACGAAGCCATCCTGGCGGTGCCGCGCGCGGAGGCGTTCGACGAACGGCGACACCACCTCGACCGCGGTCCGGACCGCCTCGTCGTTCGTGTCGAGCAGGCCCTGGATCGCGTGGACGGCCGCCTGCATCGCCTCGGGCCCTGCGCCGACCTCCTTCGACAGCTCCGCCTGCGGGCCCGGGGCGCGCCCTGCGAGGAACTCGTCGAGGACGTGGAGGGCCTCCTGCCCCTGCAGGGGGAGCTTCTTCTGCTTCGCCGTGCACGGAAGGGAGAGGGACGGACGCAGCGCGTTCGCCCACGCCGTCACCTCGTCGGGGAGATGCTTCGGGACGAGGCGGCCGGCGAGGTGCTGCGCCCCGACATCGGGGCGGCAGAGGAGGACCGCGAGGTCGCGCAGCGCGTCCAGCTCGAACGCCTCGAGCGCGGCCTCCCACAGCCTCCGCCTCTTCGGCTCCTCCCCCAGCTCCTCCTCCAGCCAGCGCGGCCACTCCTCCGCGAAGATCCGCTCGAACTCGGGGCCAGGCCTCCCCGCGTCGACCTCGAATCCGGGCGCGACGCCCGCCTCCATCGGATAGAGGGAGAGGAGCCGCCTCGCGAGCGAGTGGATCGTCCAGATCTCGGCGCGCGGCAGCGCGTCGAGCGCGTTCAGAATCCGCTTGCGCACCTCCTCGTTGGAAATGTGAAACAGGTCGCGGAGCTTCGCGAGGCGCGCGGCCCAGCGGCCCTCGGGATCGGCGCCTCCCGCGATCACCTCTCGACCGCGGACGAGCTCGCGCTCGAGGCGCATGCGCATCTCGTTCGCGGCCTTCTCGGTGAAGGTGACGGCGGCGATCGCCTCCGCCGGGATCTCCCGGCCGAGCAACAGGAAGAGCAAGCGGTCGACGAGGAGCGTCGTCTTCCCCGTCCCGGCCCCGGCGACGACGACGACGTTCGCGTCGAACGTCGTCACCGCCGCGCGGCGGTCCTCCCGGTCCGGCAGGTCGAGCAGGCTCATTCCCATCGTCCTGAAGACAAGCCCCGAAGGGGCGACGAGAATGTAGCCAGGGCCGAAGGCCCTGGAGAGGTGCCCAGCGAGGAAGGAGAGCCCCGAAGGGGCGACAGGGCGCGTTTTCTGTCGCCCCTTCGGGGCTCCTTCTGAGGCTCGCCATGCTGATTCCAGGGCCTTCGGCCCTGGCTACAGTCTTGTGCCCCCTTCGGGGGCGTGCCTGTAGAGGGGTGATCAACTCGAGCGACAGGCGTTCCTTCGGCGCTCATGTTGACGGCGATGAGGCTCATTCCGCCTCCTCCGCCGCCGCGCGGGCGCGCGTGGGCGGGTGCGACTTCCTGCAGGCGAATCCCATCGGACAGAAGTCGCAGTAGCGCCCCGGGCGGATCGCGAACCGTCCCGACTCGACGACGCGGACCAACTCCTCCAGCTTCTTGCGGAACTCCGGGCCGTCCTCCTTCCAGAATTTCTCGGGCAGCGACTTGAAGCGCCCCTTCTCGGGCGCCTCCCCGACGAACGCCAGGAGCGCCTCGCCGCTCCCCTCGAAGCGCCTGTCGGCGAGGTAGAGGTAGAGCGGGAGCTGCAGCTTCTCCCCCGCGAGCGCGAGCGTGTCGAGCTTCTTGTCGGGCGCCTTGCCGGACTTGTAGTCGACGATCCGGAACGCGGCCCCCTTCCCCGATCGCCTCATGTCGATCCGGTCGACCGTGCCGTGGATCTCGATCCGCATTCCGATCACCATCCGCCCCTCGACACGCTCCTCGAGGTGCGCAGGGCGGTACTCCGCCCCCGCCACGTCGTCCGCCTCGAGGAACTCCGTGAGGTGCTGGAGGACCCGGCGCCGCGTCAGCTCCCAGAGGAACGGCAGCCCCGTCGGCGCCGACTTCGCCTCCTCTGCGAAGACCTCGTCGACGCACGCGCGCAGCCTCTTCTTGTCGGGAGGGAGGCGATCCCCCGCCTTGACGTCGGCCTGGTAGTACCTCTCGAGCGCCGCGTGGTAGAGCGTTCCGAGGAACATCCGATCGACCCCCTCCTCCGCCTCGCGCAGCGGCTCGAGGTCGAGCGCGCGCTGGACGAGGAAGCGGAAGGGGCACATCGCGAGCGTCTCCAGCCCCGTCGGCGAGAGGCCGTCGCGCCGCAGCCGCTCGACGACGGGCGATTCCTTGCCCAGGATTCCGTCGTACGCGGTCGCGCGCCCGTACCTCTCCGTCGCCTTGAGCGCCGCTCGCGTGGCGTCGTACGCCGCGAGGTCCCAGCCGAGCGCGCGGTAGAGGCCGCGCGGGCTCTTGTGCTCGAAGGCCTCGCGCGAGGCCGCCTCGCGCGGCGAGAGGAGCTCGACCGGCACGGAAGCGACCTTTTCCGACCAGCGCCTTGGGACGCGCCCCTCGCCTGGGCCGTCCTCGAACCAGGCGTGCGACCCCTCGCGCGCGCCGGTGACGCGGCGGACCTCGTGGAGGAACGTCGAGGGGACCTCGAGGCGCCCCTCCTCGTTCGCGCGCTGGTAGACGATCGTCAGCCGCTCGCGCGCGGCGTCGAGCGTCCAGGCCAGCAGCGTCCGTTCCTCCTCTACGCGCGCGATGGTGCGCGGACGGATCTTCAGGCCGAGCACGGAGGCGAGCGCCGCGCGGTGCCGGTCGCGGAGGAACGGGTCTTCGGAGGGGCGCCGCGGGAAGGACTTCTCGTTCATCCCGAGGAGGAAGAGCGCGCGGAACGGGATCGACCGCGCCGACATGAGGTCGAGGACGCGGACGCCGAGGGAGCCTTCGTCGCCCAGGGGGACCTCCGCGGAACCCAGCGTCTCGGCCACCGCCTCGAGGAACGTCTCGCGATCGACGCTCGGCGCGAAGAGGTCGCGCCGCTCGAGCGAGGAGAGCGCGCCGCGGACGGAAGCCTCCGCCGAATCCCCCCCCTCGGGGACGCGGAGCAGGCGGTCGAGCAGCTCGCCGAAGGCCTGCGCGTGCCGCTTCCAGGGCCCCTTGTGCGGGAGGGCGGAGACCGCCTCCGCGAGTGAGCGCACCTCTGTCAGCAGCAGCTCCGCCTGTGCCTTCGTGACGGTCGGGCCGTCTTCGCGTCTAGAGCGCCTCTCCTTCTTCCACGCCGCGATGCGGTCCTCCCACGACGCGAGCCCGGCGCGGACGCCGACGGTGCGGGCGAGGAGGTCCCAGGCGTCGGGATTGGCGCGCGCCGGGAGCTCGCGGCACGGGGAGCGGAGGAGCGCGATCACGGCCTCGCGCGCGAGGTCTTCCTGCGCGCAGCGGACGAGGTCGGCGACGGCGCGCGGGTAGGGGAGGTGGAGGAGCGACGTCCCAATCGTGGCGTCGAACGGGATCCGCGACGCGGCGAAGATCGACGGGAGGACCTCGGCGTATTCCGAGAGGTCCGCGGCGACGACGCCGATGTCGCGGAAGGGGACCTCCTCGCGGTCGTGCAGGTCGAGGATCTTCTTCGCGACGGCCCAGACCTCGTCGCCCGCGCCGCTCGCGTTCCAGATCGCAGGGGGCCGCGCCGTGGGAAGCTCGCCCTCGTAGTCGAAGAGCGCGCGCGTCACGTCGCCCGTCGCAGAGGGGACCTCGCGGCCGGGCAGCGCCACCGCCGTGCCGCTGGAGAGGTGATCGTCGAAGAAGCGGTTGGCAAACGCGAGCGACTTCGCCTTCGGGTCCCTGCAGGCGAAGACCTCGACGTCGACCCGCCGCGCGAGGGCGTGGAGCAGCTCGACCTGGAGGCCCAAGAGCTCGTAGAAACCGTAGTAGAGGAGCTTCCGCTTCGCCGGGACGCGCCCCGCGTCGACCTCCAGGACGGCGCGGCGAACGGTCGCGGCGCGGTCGTCGATCTGCTGCGCCTCGAGGAAGGCGTCGACCGCGTTGAACAGGCGGAGGACCTCTCCCGCGTAGGCCGGGGGCGGGTCGCCGAAGGCCTCCTCGCCGAGGAACTGGTCCGACTCGACCCTGCGGAGGCCCGCCTCGCGCAGCTCGGAGATCGTGCCCCACAGGGCGCGGGCGAGCCCGCGGAAGTCGATCGTCGGCGCGAGCAGGCGGAAGGCGTCGGGCTTCATCCGGACGAGGTGTTCGACGAGCGCGACGTAGAACGAGGAGTCGTCGACGGACACGCGTGCCTCGCGCGGACCGGCGAGCGACGCGGCGAGGCGGAAGACGGTGACGACGTTCACGCCGGCCACGGCTGGGCGGCGGGCGACGAGGGCCTCCTGAACGCGGCGCCTCACCCGCCCGGAGGGAACGACGATCGCGATCGGGGGCGCCTCCGCGAGGGCGCGTTCGACGACGTGCGCCTCCAGGACCGGCCACCGCGCGTGCGTGAAGACCTTCAGCATCGATCACAAGGTACGAGCGAGGGGTGCTGGAGTGACACGAAAAGCGGTGCGCTACCGCTTCTTCCCGCGCCGGCCGTTCGACACGTTCTTGCGCACCCACGCAGCGTCGTCCGCGCCGAGCGGCGGATCGGGGGCGCCCTCATGGTCGCACTCGAGGGCATAGGCGCCGGCCTCATAGACCTGCTCGACGATTCGCTGGAGGTCCACGACCGCATCGGCGTCAGGCGCGAGGAGGGGGACTGGGAATTTCGGCAAGGGCTTGGGCAGGGGGATGGCGTACACGTCGGCTCGGTCCCGGGCGGTCGCGCGTCGCACGACGACGCGGTAGTCGTGGCGAGGAAGCGACGCGAGGTGGTTCTCGGGAATCGCGACCGTGGGCTCCCCGGCGCGGAGGAGGTCGATCTCCACGAGGTGGACGTCGGACGAGAGGATCTCCTGCTGTTTCTGGAGGTACTTCGCCCGCGAATCGGTGCCCGAGCGCTTGTTCGCGTACGAGAGAATCTCGATCACCGTGACGAGCCTCTTCACCGGACGTAGCGCATAGATCTCGACGAAGATCTCCTTCACCTCAAGGTCGTCGAACACCAGCGTCACCGGGGGATCTGCGACGACTGCGGCGGACGATCGCGGGTGGCCCCCCTTGGTGTACTCCAGCACGGCCACGTCGGGGAGCGTCTGACGGTCCGGAATCTCGAGGACCATCCGTCGTCCAGGGCGCGCGACATAGCGTGGCGCGATGACCGACGTCAGAGTCTCGGCCATGTGAACCATGATCGAATCGTGGACACCCGGCCACAAGCCGCGGTCCTCGAGCCAGGGGTCCATCCCGGGGAAGCGGTACTTGAATTGGGGATCCATGCGCTGGATTCTACGCCGCGGGACCATCGACTGGCAATGCCGGCGGGGCGAGGATCGGTCTGGAAGGCGTCGAATCCACTCATGCTGTCACGAGCGCCCGCATGTTCTCCCGGACGTGCGCGGCCTGCTTCATCCCGCACAGGACGCTCGCGATGCCGGGCACGCCCAGGACATACCGCAGCGCGCGCTCCGCGTTCGCGCCCTTTGCGAGCTCTGCCTGGAGGAGGGGTGCGCTCGCCATCACCGTGACGCCCAGCTCGCGCGCCGCCTCGAGCAGCGTGACCTCCGCCCCGCGCAGCCGCTGCGTCCGCGCAGTCGACGCCTCCTGCATCTTCAGGTTCACGGGGAGCTGCACGACCCGGAAGCGGTGCGCTGCGCCCGCGACCTTCTCCGCCTCCGCGACGAGTTCCTCCAGCGAGATGTGCTCCCGATGCGACGGAGGGACGCGGAACCCCGTCCAGGTGGCCGCCCCGTACCAGGACAGCTTCCCCTCCGCGGCGTTCCGCTCCAAGACCTCGAATGCCGCGCGCATCCGCGCGAGAAACGTCGGGCGCGGGACCAGCACGAGTTGCGTCTCCGGATTGTGGAGGTAGTAGACGTCGACCGCACGGAGCCCCAGGTTCGCGAGGCTCGTGTCGATCATGTCCTGCACGTACCGCGGCGCGAGGCAGTGGAGGCTGCCGACGACCTCCTCGGCCGTGCAGAGTCCCCGTCGGATGAACCGCTCCTGGAGCCAGCCAGCGCGGTCCGCCGGGGGCGCCCCGTCGAAGGGGACGTACCCCCCCTTCGTCGCGACGATCACCTGCGAGCGGTCCGCCTCGCCCGCCTTGAACACCCTCGCGAGCGCCGCGCCGACGGCCCGCTCCGAGCGCATGCAGCGGTAGTTCACCGCGGTGTCGATGCCGTTCAGCCCCGCGCGGACCGCCTCGACGATTGCGTCCTCGTAGGCTCGGTCGGTCGCCTCGTCGAGCCCGCCGAGGTACGTCCCCACGGAGAGCGCGGAGGTGACGAGGTCGCGGAGCGGGCGATAGGCCGACCCGGGGAGCCGGGACCTGTCGCGGAGCGTCTCCGTTCCTTGTGCCGTGGCCCTTTGCATGAGGCGGACGCTACGCCTTCTTGGGGTAGGTCTCGAGCGACTTGGAGAGCTTCGCGTCGGGGGCGTTCTCGCCGTGCCAGTTGAACTCCGGCATCGTGAGGACCTCGAGGTCCCCCATGACCATCGTCTGGCACGCGAGGCGCATCTCGTCCTCGTGGCCGATCATCGCGAACCCGTAGAGCGGGTTGTGCCACGGCGTGAGCTGCTCGAGGGTGGTCCTCGGGCCGGTGTTCCGGATCGACCCGTTCTTCACCATCACGCGGCAGGACCCGCAGAGCGCGAACCCGCGGCAGTTGAAGATGCGGAACGGGCCGGGATACAGGTTCACGCCCGCCTTGATCGCCTCCTGCCGGAGGTTCGAACCGGCGGGGACCTCGATCACCTTCTCTTCCCGGATGAAGTGGACCTTGGGCATTCCTAGTCCTTGTGATCGGGAGGCTTGTCGTCGTCGAGGGGTTCGTGGTCCTTGGGAGGGTCGGGCGGCGGCGTGTCGGTCGGGCCCGTGCCCGCCGGATCGACCTTGTCCTTGTTCTGCCCGTTGAAGCCGGCATGGCGCTTCTTCGCCATGTCGGTATCGTGGGCCGTGTCGTTGTCCAGCGCGTCCGGCGGGCGGGGCGCCTCGGCCTTCGGCTGCTCGGCCTTCGCCTCTTCCGTCTTCTTCGGCGCGGACTTCTTCTCGTCGGTCCCGCCCATCTTCGCGATGACGAGGCCGATGATCGCGACGCCGAAGACGCCCCCGACGATCCACATCATCGGGCTCTTCTGCTGCGCAGCCCCGCCCCGCGCGCGCCCCTCGGCACGCTCGGAAGACCGTCCCGCGGGGCGCTCGGAAGACCGTCCCGCGGGGCGCTCGGACGAGCGTCCCTCGGGCTTCATGCGCCGGGAGGTCACCCCCGACGTCTTGCGGTCGATCCGCGACGAGGAGCTCCTCTTCGCGGGGGCGGCAGGCTCTTCGGCGGCCGCGGGGGCAGACCCGCCGACGACCGTGCTGCACTTCTTGCAGCGGAACCCCTTGCCCGGCGGCAACGCTGCGGCGTTGTAGGCCGTGTTGCAGTTGGGACAGCGGACGACCTTGAGTTCGGTCTGTGGCATCGCGGATCTCCCACGCGCCCCGCCCTGGGTGTTCCTCGGAAGATAGCGGACCCAGGGGGCCGGCGCAAGCGATATTCCGGCGTGGTTGAAGCGGGGCCTGGTTCGGGTGACAATCCCGACGAGTGGCCGCAACTCCAACTCCAACAGCCAACTCCAAGAAAATCCAATTCCAACTCAAAGGGCCTTTGAGTTGGAATTGGAGTTCATTGGAATTGGGGCTTGAAGTTGGAGTTCGGCGAATGCCCGCGCGAGTGTCACCTCCGACTGAACCATGCCGATATTCCGGGCGTTGCGCTCCGGTCGACCTGCACGGTAGAATTCCCCTGGCACGTCAGGGGGTCACCTCCGGAGAACCACCATGCGCACGGTCCTCCTGCTCTTCGCCGCTTCCGTCGCCTTTGCCGACACGCTCGAGTTCAAGAACGGCAATCGGCTCACAGGCGAGGTCACCTCCATCACCCGCGACCGCGTCGCCATCCAGATGGAGGAGGCCTCCGCGGCCTTCGACACGAAGGACCTCGACCCCTACTGCTTCTACCGCCTCTACGCCCCGTACGTCCCGCAGGAGGGGGCGGCGCACATGGAGCTCGCGACCTACCTCGCGGGGGAGAAGGCGTACGAGCCCGCGCGGAAGGAGTTCCTGAAGGCGGTCGTCTTCGACGAGAACCTCGCCGCCGAGGTCGACGCGAAGCTGAAGGAGGTCAACGACGCCGAGGCGAAGGGACTCTTCGACGAAGCCACGGCGGCCGTCGCGGCGCAGAAGTACGAGGAGGCCCTCTCCCGCTTCCAGCAGATCCTCCAGCGCTTCCCCGACTCTCCGCTCGTCGACCAGTCGAAGAAGGCGATGGCGGACGCGGCCGACGCGATCGCGAAGGAGAACGAGGCGAAGAAGGCGCTCCTCGCCCAGCTCGCCGCGAAGCAGGCCGACGACAAGAACAAGCAGGGGGAGGCGCTCCTCAAGTCGAAGGCCGACAACGCGGTGAAGGACCTGGATGACGGGAAGAAGCTGAACGCCGACGGCCTCGAGCAGGAGGGGAAGGGGAAGCTGACGCGGGCCGATCGCGCCTACCAGTCGGCGGCGTCGAAGCTCGTCGAGGCGAAGAACCTCCTCCTGGAGGTGCAGTCGGGCTCGAAGGACGACGAGCTCCTGAAGACGGCGAAGGAGAAGCTCCCCGAGGTCGACAAGTGGCTGATCGCCGTCTACGGCAACCTCGGGCACATGTGGGCGACGCAGCAGAACTTCCGCGACGCGCTCTTGTGGCTGAATCGGGCGCTCGCGATCGACCCGACGGACAAGATGGCGACCGAGCTGAAGCTCAAGATCGCCGAGGAGCAGATCCGCCTGCAGCAGCAGCCGAGGCAGCCTCCGCGCTAAGTGGCCCGCACTAAGTTTCCCGGGATCGGCTGGAGGTGCCAACCAGCACGTCCTTGGAGTAGCGCGCGCAAGCGCGCTGTGGACTAACGCCCGCAAGGGCGTTAGGACGCGGGCTGACAGCCTTGCGGCTGTCAGTCCACTGCGCCCTTGCGGGCGCGACTCCAGGATCCGTGAAGATTGGCATCCAGGAACACTTAGTGCGGACTACTTAGCGCCCGCGCGCGCCGCCGCCGCCCAGCCTGGCGCCGAACATCCCGTTGTTCTGCTCCTTGCGCCAGTCGTCATACTTCACCGACTGGTCGACCGTGAGGTACGTCTTCGCCTGCGTGTCGACCTCGGCGGTGATCTTCGTCGTCTCGGCCATCATCGCCGTGCGGTCGATCTTCTGATCGCCGGCCGCCGCGCCGCTCATCATCGGCGCCCAGACCTTCGCGAGCTTCGCCATCCCCTCCTTGAAGATCCCGCCGATCTGCTCCTTCTGCGTGTCGGTGAGCTGGAGCTTCTCGGAGAGGTCGCCGAGCTGCCGATCGACCATGCCTTCCATCCACATCTTCGTGCGCTCGGAGTCGCGCTCCTTGGCCTTGTCGTCGCGCTCCTTGAGGACGGCGAGGACGGCCTTCCTGAATTCCTCGTTCACGGGCGGGGTTTCCTGGGCGGCGCCGTCCGTCGCGGTTCCGGCGGGGTCGGTCGTCGCGACGGGCTTCAGGGCGGGGGTCGGGAGCGAGATGGCGCCCTCCGCGCGCTTCTCCAGCTCGGCGAGGCGCGCCTCGAGGTGGGAGGTGTCGTTCTGCGGGAGCGCGGTGGCCTGCGGGGTCGCGGTCGGCGCGGCGGCCGCGGGGGTCGCAGGGCGGCTGCCCTGGCGCTCGAGGGCCGCGATGCGGTCCTTCAGCGCCTGGTTCTCCATCGCGACCATCGCGAGCCCGCCGAGCGAGCAGAGGACGAGGACGATGACGACGACCAGGCCGGCCTTGCCCATGGGTGACTCCTCGACAGGTGGGGAGGTGATACGGCCCGCGGGCCGGGCCCGGTAGGCGATTCTACCCCTTGGCCGTCACCTCCGCCCGGACGACCCCCGCCCGCTCGCTTCGCGCGACGACGTCGATCCGCCCTCGGCCGCGGACGAGCCACTCCAGGCGCCGCTCCTGGTCCTTCGAGGTCCCCGCGAAGAAGGCGGCGTTCGCCCAGTCCTCGCACGTCGTGCTCGCCGTCCCCGCGAGCTGGTCGATCTCGGTCTTCTTCTTTCCGATGAGGAGCTTCATCCCCTTCGGGAGGTCGAGCTCGACCTCCACGGGCCGCACGGACTTGTGATCGAGGGCGATCTGGCTGACGTTCGTCGGGAGGTACCCCTCGTTTGCGAGCTCGAGCGTGAGCTTGGCGAGACCGCTGCCGAGGGCCTCGCTCGCGAAGCGGCGGACGACGAGGCGCGGTCCCGCCGATGCGTGCGCGAAGGTGAACCTCATCGCGCGGCGGCACTCCTCGGGGAGGAGCTTGGGCGGAGGGTTCGACCAGGTGAAGAGCATCCGCCAGCCGCCGATCTCGACCTTGCCGAGCTGCGGGTGCTTGAACGGGCGCCAGCGGACGAACCCCTTCCCGCCGAGCGTGCGGTCCTGCCACCTGAGGATCTTGAGGTCGTCCTTCTCGCTCCGGTCGCGGTAGAAGGCGATGAAGTCGGTGACCTTCACGCCCGCCTTCTTCGCGACGCTCCACAGCTCGAGCGTGAAGGCGTGGACGCCGAGGTGGTCGTAGCACCAGTCGTCGAAGACGCCGTGGATCACCTCGTTCTGGTCGTAGCGGAAGTCGTGGAAGACCGACTTGCACGGGACGCCTACGATCTCCTCGGCCCGCTTGCCGAGGGCCTTGAAGACGGCGAGGTCGAGGTTGGGGATTTTCGTGTCGGGGAGGTTCGAGTACGGGCGGAGGAGGACGCCTCCGAAGGTGTGGTAGGTCATGACGCCGGTGATGTTCTTCCGCGCGGTCATGAAGGCGACGACGGCGCGCGTCTCGGGCTCGGAGAGGGGGAACGGCCCCGCGCCTGACTGGTTGTGCTCGGGCGTCCAGTCGTACGGGAACTGGCGGTTGAGGTCGAGGCCGTACGGCGAGGGGGCGACCTCCTGGTGGAAGCCGTCGAAGTTCTCGAATTTGCCTTCGCGGTAGATCCGGTAGAAGGGGCCCTTCCGGCCAGCAAGCTGGCCTTGCCAGTCGTCGGGGGCCCGCTTCACCATGAGGCGGGAGTCTTTCCTCGAGACCTTCCACTCGCCGAGGGGGTCCTCGACGCGCATCTGGAGGATGTCGCCGTCGCCGTCGACGTCCTGGGGATGGAGGCCGTCCTTCTTCTCCTCGACGGGCCACATGCGGGTGGAGGAGCGGATGTACTGGCCGGTGGTGAGGACGTGCTCGGCGCCGTCGGGGGAGACGCGGGGGAGGACGTAGATGACGCGCTCGTCGAGGAGGCGCGTGGCGGCCTCTTCGGAGCCGTAGCGGGTGAGGAGGTGGTGGATGGTGTAGAGGCAGACGGCGCTTCCCGCGACCTCGGTCGCGTGGGTATTGCCGTCGATCCAGAAGCCGGGCTTCTCCTCGGCCTTGCCGGTGTCGGTGTTGGTCAGCTCCATGAGCCAGAGGTCGCGTCCCTCGTGGCTCTTCCCGAGGGAGCGGAGGCGCGCGAGCTTCGGGAAGCGCTTTGCGGCGTCCTTGAGGAAGGCGGTGAGGTCAGCGTGGAGGTAGTACTTTCGCGGGTCGTAGGCGAGCTTCTTCATAGGCGCGACAGTCTAGGGTCGGCGCGAGCGAAGAGCAAAGCGATTCGCATCGGCGGGGGGAGGCTCGCTACATCTTCAGGCGACGTCGCACGGCCTCGATGGGGACGCTCTTCCCCTTCCGCGCCTTTCGGATCATCTTCCAAAACGTCTCGGATCGTTCGAGGAGAAAGTCCTCGACGTCCTCCTCCGTGAGTCCCTGGAGCGCCGCCACCGGCCTACCGTGACGCGTGATGATGACGACATCCTTTGCGGCGCAGCGAAGCGCGCGGGAGAAGTCGTTCTTGGCGTCGAGTACTGTCATCGTCCTCATGGGGACTCCTCGGGGTTGTAGAATTCGAACGTCTGCGACTTGTGCAGGATGGCGATGACTGTTACGCGGCCGGGTGCGAGATCGTAGAAGACGCGATAGTCCCCGACGCGCAGGCGGTACGCCGCCTGCTGCTTGCCTCGCAATCGCTTGATCTTCGCCTTGGAGGGACGATCCGGCTCGTTCCGGAGGTGCCGTTCCATCGCCTCCAGAATCGCCTTCGCGTGAAATCGGCTCAGTTCGTCGAGTGCCGCGATTGCGAGCGGCTTCAGGACGATCTCGAACATAGCAGGATTATGCTATGGGGCACCCTCGCGGTCAATTGGCCGCTCGCCGAGGGAGCGGAGCCGCTCGAGCAACACGACGAATGCCGGTTTCGCAGGGAGATCGCTCGCCTCGCCGTCGAGCGGGGAGCCGATCAGGAAGACGCGCCCCTTCCCGATGCCGCCCAATCAGTCATCGGTGTCCCAGGGCGGACAGCCTGGTCAAGACTGCTTCCGTCTCCGAGATCTCCTGATCCCACCGCATTGGGGCGCGAGTGGCACAATGCCTCGAAGTGAGGGCCGGCTTCCCCCAGCGTCTTGAGGACCCCTTGGCACCTCTCCGAAAACTCCAGGCTGTCGCGAGGAAAAGCATCCTTCCACACGGTTCGGATCGCGTCCTCGAGCTGGACCTCCGCCACGCGTGCCGACGTCTTCCATTCCTGCTCGACGGGCTTCGGAGTGGGAGCCTCGATGCGCGCAGGGTTCCACGGTCGCCAAATCAGGATTGCGAGTGCAGCCACGGCCACCGTGCTGCCCGCCGCGATGAATCGCCCAAGTCGAGAGGGCCGGGCGTGCGGTACCGGCTCCTCCGGGACGCTCTCCGAGATCTCCGTCGCCATCGGTTCGATTTCGGGGATGTCCTCCTCTCCGCCCATCTTCAGGTAGTGCCGCAGGTCGCGGAAGAACGTCCGACGCCGGCGGAGGGCACCGGCGATCTTCTTCCGCTGACCGCGCGTCATGTTCTCCCAGGAGCCGCTTGCGCCCAGGATCTCACTCGCGCGCGCAGGGTCGCAGCCCGCGCCGTTCCTCTCGGAAGGCTCATGACCTGATCGTAGTCGACCTCATGCCTGTCCGCAAGAGGACCTACCGGTGCGTCATCACCCACAGCAGCGCGGCGAGGAGCCCCATGATGACCGTCCCGCTCACCCCGCACACGAGGATCAGCGTGCGGTGCACCTCCCACATCTCCGCCAGCTTCGCCCCGCCGCTCTTCCGCTTGCCGCGGATTGCCTGTCCCGCCTTCGCCCGCTTCAGATCCTCGAGGAGCGCCTCCGCGTTCGGGTAGCGGTCCTCCGACTCCTTCTCCAGGCAGATCAGGCAGATCGTCTCCACGTCCCGCTCGGGCGAGGCGAAATTCGACGCGGTGGCCTCCGATGCCGAGGCCCCCAGTCACCTCGCGGATCTGCCGATGGTCGCCCGTCGTCACCGTGACGCGGGCGCCGATCGCCTGCCCCTGCAGTCGCACGTCGAAGAAGGTGTTCCCCTCGCGGGCGGCCGCGAGATTGCGATAGAGCCCGATCACGGCGGGGTACTTCTTCTGCAGCGCCTCGTCGAATCGCATGTGCCAGCGCGAGATCAGCACGTCGGTCGCGCCGTCGCGGGCCACGTCTGCGAACGAGATGCCGCTCGCCTGCACCCAGCGGAAGCCGAGGCGCTCGGTCCAGTCCTCGAAGAGGGGGGCCGGCGAATCCTCCGCCCGCGCCGCCAGGGAGATCGCGACGAGGAAGCCGAGCACGGACCGTCCGGCGATTCGGGCAGCGTTCATGAGGCCTCCGGTGGCAGGGGGGTGAGTGTACAGCGGGGGCGTGCGCATGCCAACGAGGTTGCGGCGGCGGCCCCTCCCTCGGCCTGCGTCCGAACCCTGGACGCGCGCGGGTGGGGCGTGCTCCTCTTCCTGTCGATCGTCGCGACGGGCCGAACGCGTACGCCGCTCCGGTGCGGCCCAGGCGGAGGCGGTAGCAGTCGGAGTCCTCGGTCCACCTGAGCATGGACGATCCTTCTCGGCAGTCTGCGCCGGAATGATACGCGCGACTGGAGCGTCCCGAAAGGCCCTCGTCCCCTCTCGATGTGAGCTCACGCCGCGTGACGCGGTGTGAGTGCGCGAGTGAGTTCGCGACCCTCCTCACGTGAGCGCGTGCGGGTCCCGGTCCGTTTGCCCGTTACGGCGGGGAACCATGCCACACGAGGGCAAAAGCGCCCGGGGCGTGG
>ORJL010002146.1_pt1 | contig 15632 bp, 15 predicted proteins | sample 1779941 | NCBI WGS metagenome assembly ORJL01 (sample SAMEA104232317, study PRJEB22302) | groundwater metagenome | biome: forest; feature: aquifer; material: groundwater | place: USA | collected 2011-08-07 | depth 5.8 m | reverse complement strand
TTCGTCCCGAGACGGGTTTGGGACGGCACATCCAAAGCTATGGACGCAGCGTCTCTGGCCGGACCAAGTGAACATGCGGGAGCTTAATACGTGGGCATCGAGCGAATTGAAGTCATTGTCACGGATTTTCCGACGCGCCTAGTCCGTCACAATTCCGGCGGAGTATACGACACGGGTGGGTCCGGTTCGCTAGTTGGCAAGCCGGTGTTGGTGAAGATCTACGCGGACGGAGTGGTGGGTTACGGGCAGATCCGCCCGATAAGTCCGGGACATTTCATGCCCGATACCGTGTACAGCATGGTCGGTGCAATCACTGATTTCTACGGTCCACGTTTGCTGGGCCTCGATATCTTCGATGTGGAATCAGTAGTCACAATGTTTGACCGAATGCTGCCCGCCAATGCAAATGCTCGGGCCGCCATCGACCATGCGTTGCATGACGCAATGGGCAAGGCAACCAAGCGACCCGTGTACAGCTTGCTGGGAGGCCTGTGTCAGAAACAGATACCACTCGAATGGTCGGTTAGCATGGCGGACGACCCACAGATGATGGTCAGGGATGCGACGCAAGCGGTTGAACGATTTGGTATCCGCGTTCTGTGTCTGAAGGCCGGAAGCAAGGCGGGCTGGAAGGAAGATCTGAAGAAATTCGCAGCAGTACGTAAAGCGGTCGGTGATGACGTTGTAATCGGCATTGATCCAAACGAAGGGTGGAGCGTCGATACCACTATCCGCGCAATTCAACAGTTTGCTAAATACGACCTCGGTTACATCGAGCAGCCGGTTAAACGTCATGACCTTGCAGGAATGGCTGCCATTAGAAGGGAAGCGCATGGAATTCCGCTATTGGCTGACGAAGGGTGTATGACGGTGGAAAACGCTTATGCGTTGGCACACCATGAGGCGTGCGACGTGTTTTGCATAAAACTTTACAAGGTAGGGGGTTTCGGACCGGCGAAGAAAATTGCAGCCGTCGCAGAAGCCGCCAATTTGCAAGTCAACATTGGCGGGCTGGCGGTATGGTCACAACTAGAGGCGGCGGCAGGGGTACATTTTTACGCGAGTTTACCCGTGCATAGAGTGATGCCTGCGGCGGAATTCATCGGTGGGCTGGGGCTCATGGGCCCCGATCCATTGGTTTCCGAAACTGATTTTGTCGTCCGGGATGGTCATGTCTCGGTGCCGGGAGGGGCGGGCTTGGGCGTAAGGATCGATGATCGTTCGGTCGAGCGCCTCACGCTACGCCGCGAGATAGTCAAATGAGAGTTTTATTTCCAGTGTTTTTGGCGCTTTCAATTTGCGCGCAAGCGGCTGAACTGTATCCTACGAGGCCAATACGAATAGTCGTGCCTGCTGCCCCTGGTGGTGGGATGGATCTGACGGCGCGTTTCATTGCGCAGCGGCTTACAGAAGCATTGGAGAAGAACGTGATCGTCGACAACCGTCCGGGTTCGGGAAGCGCTGTGGGGACCGGTGTAGTCGCGAATTCCGCTCCGGACGGTCACACGCTGCTTGTTTCACACAACGCCATGGCAATAATCCCCACTCTCTATCCTAAGCTGCCATATGACACGCTGAGAGATTTCGCGCACGTCGCGCTAATAGGTTCGACGACCAACACGCTTGTCATATATCCGGGGATTCCAGTTCGCACAGTCAAAGAATTGATCTCACTTGCCAAAGCGAAACCTGGCGTGCTGAATTTTTCCAGTACAGGAGCAGGGGGGACGTCGACGCTCGCAATGGACTATTTCAAATTGGTTACGGGTACTGACATCGTCAACGTACCGTTCAATGGCACAACGCCGGCTCTGACCGCCGTGATGGGGGGGCAAACTCAATTGATGATCTCTGCGTGGCCAGGCACTATCCCCCACGTCAATGCAAAGCGGCTAATTGCCCTGGCCACTACGGGTGCAAAGCGCTCTGAGTTCCTGCCGGATTTGCCTACGCTGAACGAAGCCGATGTACCGGGATATGAGTTTGATACTTGGTATGGAATACATGTGCCGGTGAAAACTCCAAAGGAAATTGTCTACAAGTTGAACACTACTGTCGTGAAAGCCTTAGGGCGGTCTGAGTTGAAACAGCAACTTGAGAAACTGGGTATAGAGGCAGGGGGACTGACCCCAGAGGCGTTTGACAAATTCGTCCGCGCGGAGGCGGAAAAGATGGGAAAAATAATTAAAGCTTCGGGGGCACGGCCGGAGTGATATCAATCTTAGGACTAGCAGCCGGCCGGACTCCGCCAACGGCAAGTCGACGTGCGACGCTCACGCTTTTGCAGCGAGCGCCGCGTGCGTGCCCGCGATGCGCCCATACGTCGCGCCGGCCATCATGCCGGAACCTGAAGCATAGTTACCGACCCAGAGCCCGCCCACCATTTCCCCCGCCGCATACAAGCCGGGGATCGGTCGGCCTGCGACGTGCTGCACCTGAGCGGTTTTTGGATCGATCCTGAGCCCACCGAATGTGAACGTCATGCCGCAACGCACCGCCCATCCTTCGAAGGGCGGCTCCTCCACGCTCAGCGCATAGTTGCTCTTGCGCGGCGCGATGCCCGCCGTGCCTTTGCCGTCCACGCGATGCCGGTCGGGATTGAACGGGCCGGGCTGAATCGCTGCGTTGAACCCGCGCACGGTCTTCACGAAATTTTCCACGTTGATTTCGAGTTCCTGCGCGAGCTTTTCCAGCGTGTCGGCCCTGGCGCCCGTCGCCTGCGCATAATTGGTTGGATAAAGATTCATTTTTCGTGCTTTGGCGTCGAGGATCTGGAACGCCACGCCGCCGGGCTGCGCGAGTATGGAGCGCCCCATCTTGGCGTAGGTCCTGCCGCGCGTGTCTTCGCCCTCGTCGACGAAGCGCTCGCCGTTCATGTTGACCATGATCGAATACGGATAGACGTAACGGTCGGTACTGTCTCCGCCGGTCAGCGCTTGCAGCTCGGCTTCGGACGCGTTTTTCACCAGCGGCCGCAGATCATCGATGCCGTTGAAAACGAAACGCATGTGTCCGGCGAGCGCGCTGTTGCCGCCACGGTCCCGCTGCGGCGCTTTTTCGAGCAGACCGAGGCGAACCTTCTTTTCCAGCGCCGACAACGCGGCCTCGCAGGCGGCATTGCCTGCGCCAACGATCAAGACATCGTAGTGCACTGACTCATTCCCCGGGCCCCCGCCTCACTGGATTTGCCTGATGTTCGCCGTTTTCACGACGTTGACCCACTTCGCGATATCACGCTGCACCACGTTCCTGAACACCTCCGGAGGTCCATCGACGGGTTCGATGCCTTCCGCGACGAAGCGTTGTTTCACATCGGGCAGCCGGCCCGCTTTGCGAAGCTCGGTGTTCCACAACGTCACGACATGCTTCGGCAGTCCCTTTGGACCCCATACGCCGTACCACAGCGTCGCTTCGTAACCGGGCAGGGTCTCAGCGATGGTCGGAACATCAGGCAATGCGCTGTTGCGCTTCGCATTGGTCACGGCGAGCCCGCGCAGCCGGCCGGTTTTGACATGCGGCAGCATGACGCCCAGCGTTCCCATGATGAGGTGGACCTGTCCGCCCAACAGGTCGTTGAGCGCAGGGCCGGTGCCCTTGTAAGGCACGTGTGTCATCTGCGTGCCCGCCATGATGTTGAAAAGCTCCGTCGCAAGATGCGTGTTGCCGCCCGTACCGGTCGAAGCGAAATTGAGACTGCCCGGTTTCGCCTTCGCCAGCGCAATCAGCTCCGTCACCGACCGTGCCGGCACGGAAGGGTGCAGCGTGAGCAGTATGCCGGCGTCGCCAAGCATGGCGATCGGCGTGATGTCGTTGACCGGGTCGTAAGGCAGCTTGAAGAGAGCTGCGTTGGTCGAATAGCTCGTCGACACCATGCACAGCGTATAGCCGTCGGGCGCCGAGCGCACGGCGATCTCAGCGCCGATAGTGCCGCCGCCTCCCGCGCGATTGTCGACGACGACGGTCTGACCCACCGATTCCGAGAACTTCTGAGCGAAGACGCGGGCCATCAGGTCAGTGCCGCCGCCCGGCGCGAAGGGAATGATGAGGCGTATGGGCCGCACCGGATACAGTTCCGCATTGCGTTGCGCTGTCGCGTCGACGGCAGCGGCGGACGCGGAAAGGCCCAACAACATGACCACCGTGATACGCGCAGACATAATAAACTATCTCCTCGAATCCAATGGGACAGCGCAGAACTAACCGCCGAATGAGGTAGAGATGGCGAAATTGATATTACGCAACGCACAGGAATTTCGCAACGGTGCTTTGACTACATCGTGGTCGGAATAGTTGTGATTTTATTCGGCTTTCAATCCGGTCAACTTGATTAACTTGACGGTCTGCGCAAGGTCGGCACGAATCAGGGCGGTGAACTGCTCGGGCGTATTGGCCGCCGGTTCGAGGCCCTGCTTGCCGAGCGCTTCTTTCATATCCGGAGTCTGCACCGCCTTGCCGATCGCCGCATTCAGCCGCGCGACGATGTCCCCGGGTACGCCGGTCGGCGCGAGCATGCCGTACCACGCGGAGTAGTCGTAACCGGGCACTCCCGACTCGGCGATGGTCGGTATCAAGGGGAGCAATGACGCGCGTCTCGCGCTCGTTATTCCGAGCGGCTTGAGCTTGCCGGTATTGACCAGCGGCAGTGCCACGGCAACGGCAGCGAACGTCATGGCGACCTCACCCGATGCGAATCGGCTTGACGGGATAGCTTTGCGCGAGCGCGTCAAAAACCGGGACGCTGCCGCACGCAACGATTCCTGCGAACAAACGAAACAGGTTCCGCTCCGGCTTACGCATGGCTTCGCCGCATCCGCAAACTGTTTCCACGCATACTCTCTTGATCACTTTTCATTCCGATCCGGGCCCGGCGCGCGCCTGATCGCCTGAACCGGTAGCCGCTGTCCTGTCGAGCGCTGGGTAAATGAATGACAGATCGAGTCAGATCGCCGATTTCCGGAATGCGTTCTAGTCGATTTTCATATGAATATTTTTCGTCACCTTCGCCCACTTGCTCAAATCGTTCTTAATTGTTTCAGAAAACTCCGCCGGCGTGCTTCCGACCGGTTCGATACCTTGCACGACGAGATGTTGCCTGACATCGGGAAGTTGCAGCAGGCTCTTGATTTCAGTGTAAGTCTTATCGATGATCTGCGCAGGGGTGTCGGCGGGATACAAAACCCCATACCAGGAATCGACTTCAAATGAAGACAAACCGCCTTCCGCGATCGTCGGTAGCTCCGGAAATAAACTGGTTCGTTTTAAGCTCGTGACACCGAGCGCGCGCAGCCTGCCGCTTTGAACGTGCGGAACCGTAATCGCCAGTGCCGAGAAGTTCACCGCGACCTGCCCGCCTATCACGTCTGTGAGCGCCAGCGTCGACCCTTTGTATGGAATGTGAGTCATTTCGGTTCTTGACAGGCTTTTGAACAACTCTGCCGCGAGATGCGTCGCGGAACCGTTGCCCGAAGACGAGTAGTTCAGCGCGTGGGGCCGCGCGCGCGCGAATGCGATGAATTCTTTGACCGTTTTCGCGGGAACGCTCGGATGCAACACCAGAATCAACGGTGTCGATCCGATCAGCGTAACGGGCGCAAAATCCTCGACCGGCCGGTACGGCAGCTTGTAGAGGAACGGGTTGATCGTAATCCCGCTGGCAAACCCCAATAGCATCGTATATCCGTCGGGCTTGGACTTGGCGACGATGTCTGCCCCGATCACGCCTGCCGCTCCCGTCCGGTTGTCTATGATTACCGGCTGCTTCCAGCGAGCCGACAGATTGTCGCCGATCACGCGCGCGACGATCGTTGCGCCTCCGCCTGCGATCGCGGGCACGACGATCCGGATTGCCTTGCTCGGATACGGCTGAGCCCACAGGCTCGCGTGGCAGGCGCCAAACGCGATGATAAAAACGGGTATTTTCCAGGCACCAGGCAATTTATTCACGGCTCATTCCACAGAAGTTAATCGTCGTGCGGTTAATAAACAGGTTGCCGGTTTGAAAGCGCATCAGTACTGCCGAGAAAACGCTATTCACATTCGATCACTGCGACGAATATCTTTTCTCCAGTTCTGCAACTTCCTTGACGCCCACTAGCTCGTCCCTCACTGACAATGGCGCGATGAGCGGCAAGAGCGAATTAATGTCCCCCGTCGACTTGATGATCTCAAGACACGAGGCCACGGATTTGATGCTTGCGCGCATGGTCGCGTTGGGAACCAACACCACTTCGTAACCAAGCTGCCTCACTCCGTCCACGCCTATGTCGATATTCCAGCTGCCCAGCGTAACGACCAGAGGCCCTTCAACGCGGGCCCGGAAGGCCTTCAGATCCTCAATCGACCGCGGCGACTGGAACATGATCGCATCCGCGCCTGCACCCCGGTACTTGATCGCGCGATCGACGGCATCTTCAAAACCGGACGAGCTGGCCGCATCAGTTCTGGCAATAATCATGAACTGATCGCTTGCTCTGGCATCCAGGGCAGCCTTGATCTTCCAGCACATTTCGTCGGCAGGTATCAGTCCCTTGCCTGAATAGCGAGAGCACTTCTTGGGAAACACCTGATCCTCCAGGTGTATCGCCGAAACGCCGATGCGCTCATATTCCTTGACGGTTCTTATGACGTTCACGACGTTTCCATAGCCGGTATCGGCATCCGAAAATACCGGAATTTGAACGGAGGCGCAGATTCTCGATAACTGATTCAGCATTTCCGTCATCGTGATGAGCCCTACATCGGCGTATCCCATGATCGCTGACACCTGGGCGCCGGACACATACACGCAGGAGAACCCGGCCTTCTCCACCATGATCCCGGTCAAGGCGTCGGCAATCCCGGGTGCTACCACAAATTGCCGGTTCGAAATCAGAGATTTCAGCGAGGTGCCCATTTCTTTCCTTTCGCGGTGTGGTATTTCACTTCAATAACTGCCGCCAGTTTGCCGGCAGCCCTATTTCCTTCGAAGATCGGACTCCGTGGGCGCCGCCCTGACGCAGGATGCGGGTGCGGTTTCGCGTTGGCAGGCCGGTAACCACAATCATGAACTCGTCGGGAAACCGGACTACGGGAACCAGTCGGTTTGGATCTTCGGATTCGCCGAGGGCTTTGGGCAATCTGCCCAGTCGTACCATCTCACACAACGTTGAGTCCTCGGGCCGGGTGGTAGGCAGTAATGCCAGTCGCTGCAGAAACTCCTCAAGCTGGTACGCTGGCACCCGTGCGTGATCGAAAAGATATTGCTTCACGTCCTGCTTCGAATAGCCCCCCTTGGCGAGGATAGACGCGATTTCCGGGCTTATACATATCGCCGGCGTCGTCGCTGGCCCGAGTGTAGGATGAACCATGTAATGTGAGTTGCCGAGGTCTCTCGCCACTTGCTGGGCAATTATCCGCAAATGGTTGTCCACATTTCCCCAACTTTCGAAGCTATAACCCAACATCGCTGCTGACTGAACGGTGACGACATTGCTGCCCGGCTTGAAACCAAGATCCACACTCAGGGGTTCCCACGGGCTTTCATCTTCCGCTTCCGCCACCACCGGTATGTAGTTGCGATCAAATACCGACATATCCGTTTCCCCCAGGCGGAGGCGAGCTATATTGATCAAGCATAGACTCAGGAAACGGCTAACCGCCATATTGGCCTGCCGCCGCGCACGAACCATGCCTTGCCCATGGTTGAAGTCCAGTTCCCTTATTATCGGACCATTGAGAACGATAAGGGGGATCTGCCCGCTCGTGCTGTTGAAACCTTCAATGCCAGCATCCGGTGCCGCCACTGCCTCTATAATTGCCAGCAGAATCGGCAAATATTCAGGGCGACACCCGGCCATTACCCCGTTGACCGCGATTTTCCACACCGTAGCTTCGCACCATCCGGGCCGCAGTACACCGACCACGTCGTCCGGATCACGGTCAGTAAATCTCAACATTGCCTCGACCGCCGCTATGGTAGGAGGCACGATGGGAAGACCCTCGGTCCACCGATTCTCGTGAAAGAATTCATTCAGCTCGTCGATGTTACCCCTGAACGCGACGTCTCGCGGATTGGCCTTGGCACTCGTTATCGATGCGGGTTCCCCACGAGTAATCGGCTTGGTCAACTCTCCGATAAGCTTGTCTACAAGGGTCTGGGTATGCTCGGTAACTTGAGCCGGAGTTTGCCCGGCAATATTGGGTGGCGGGAATAAAAGCAAGCGGGCATCCGCAAGACCACGAAATTTCGCTCCCAGACGGGCAGGAGTATCAAAGCCCGGGCAAACCACTCCCACCGTCGGAATGCCGATTCGTTCGAGCCAGGCTACGGAACTCGCAACTGCGAGTGAGCAACCTCCTCAGCCGCCTACGGCAGCTATCGCCGCATCAAGTCGGGCTTCCCTCGCCAGATCAGCCATGCTTTCGTCAGGATGGTCTCCCCAGTGCAAACCCCTGCCACCCGGCAATTTAACGAACTCCATACCCTTGAACCGCGCGGCGAGCAAACCTTGCATGGCTTCCAGAAATACATTGCCATTTGTAAATGCCGACCATACCAGTCCTATCTTCTTGCCGTTCAAGTCTTGCACGGGAGCAGCGGGTGCGAATTTCCCTGACTTCGCTTTAACGCGAGCATCGGAGTAATTCTTCTCGGCAATGGACTCACCCAGGGGACTTACCACTTCGTATACCGGTCCTGCCGCTGCAGACGAATCAGACATTCCAGGCTCCTTTACACAGTCAATCCAATTGGAGTTTCGCCTCAGCCACAATCCGCGCCCACTTTTTCAGTTCCGAGCTGATATAACCCGCAAACTCCTTCGGTTCGCCCCCGACCAATTGCGCTCCCTGATCGGCAATGAGTTGCCGTACCTCGTCGGTTTTGAGAACAGCTCTGTCGCCCCCGTGGGGCTTGGCTTCGCAACCGTGTACGTTTACCCCTGTCCGGGCCCGGCGCACGCCTGATTTTCCTCACGACGCTCGCTCCAGCAGGGTAACGCCCTGCGAACGGCTGCCGGGCAACCGGCTTCCCTTCCGCGTCACGAGAGTTGGTCATTGGTTGTATCTATTGTAGCGCGCACGCCTTGCAACCATTCAGGATCGACGACGCGGCACCCTCGGCATCATCGCCGCGCTATGCGTTGCTCCAGTGGATCGAGTTGCGCTTCGGCCGATTTCTGAGCCTCTTGGATATACAACCGGATCCACCGCGCCAACGCTGCGGCATGGGGTGGGCGGAACACAGCTCCGTGATCTCCGGGCGTTTTGCAGACGATCGTACGCGCGCAGTTCAACTCTACGCCGCCGCGTACCGGCTTGATGCGATCGTCGGCCACGATGTGGACAATTGTCCTCGGATGGTAAGCCTGCCGGTAATTACGTAATGCGATGCTAAGCGAACGACCGTGGTTTTGTAACCAACCCGGCAGAGGCCGGCCCAAAGCGCCGCAAATGCCGCAGGGAATCTGCCAAAGGCTCGCGTTCCATCGACTCACGATCGTTCGTATGCGGCCTGCGGCATAGATAGAGGCCGCCCCCGGCGACATCCCGCGCAGGCGCTGGAGATGGTATCGCAGTTTCGCTCCCAGCGTTTCGGTGGCTATCACCATATGGACATCAAAAACGATTACAAGCGGCACGTTTGCGCCGTCGCGCTCCAACTGGCGCGCCATTTCCATGGCGATGACCCCGTTAGCACAGAATCCGCCGAGTAAATAGGGCCCCTTCGAGTGAAATCGCTTCAGTGCTTGTACACAGTGCCATGCATAGTCCGCCATGGTGTGTGGTGGCGATGTCGTCAACTGCGGCACCGCCACGGAGAACACCGGTTGATCCGGACCGAGTGCTTGTGTAACGTGCAGGGACCCCACGCCTGCCCCAACGAAAAAGAACGGGATGCGCGAGCCATCTGGCTGTAGTGGAATGATGTCCGGATCTAACTGAGTCTGCCGGCTCGCCGCTTTGGACAGCAATGCCGCCATCTGCGCGATCGTCGGTGACACCATCAACCCGCCCATCGGCAGCTTCCCGCAATCGAACTTCTCACTGATCGCCGCCAGAAGACCCGTGGCAGCCAGCGAATCTCCACCGAGATCGAAAAAGTTATCGTGGACGCCGACCCGCTCGATTCCCAGCACTTTACGCCAAATGGTGGCAAGCTGTTCTTCTATGGCAGTTCCCGGCTGCGTATGCGTCGGCCCGGGGTGCGGTGGTACAGGCATCTGCTGGCACAATTCGCGTACCGCTGCGCGGTCATGCTTTCCGGTAGCGCCCAACGGGATCCGATCCAAAAAGTAAAAGCGCCTCGGGATCTTCGTAAACGCTAGCCTCCCGGCGGCGTACCGCTGCAGCTGCAGGATGGTCACCGCGCTATCCACACGGGGAACAATCGCGACTGCAATCTCTTCCCCGAGCGTCTTATGCGGCAGCGGAAATGTCAGAGCCAGAGTAACGTCGGGATGGGCGTTGAACACATCGTCGATTTCCTGTGGTGAGATCTTCTCGCCGCCCCGATTGATGACGTCTTTCAGCCTTCCCGTCAGAAACAAATATCCTTCGCTGTCGAAGTGCCCCAGATCTCCCGTGTGAAACCAGCCATCCTGAAATGCGGCGGCCGTACTCTCAGAATCATTCCAGTATCCAGCAGCCACATTGGCTCCGCGCACTACCACCCGCCCGACATCCCCCACCGGCACACGGTCGCCGCTATCATCCAGAACGGCGATCTCGGGCCCGGCCGGCAATCCCACCGAGCCCGGCTTCCGTTGTCCCGGCGGTAATGGCTCGCACGCAATGGGCGGCACTTCCGTCATCCCGTACACCTGAATCAGTGGTGCATGAAACACCTGCTCCAGCCGCGCCGCCAGCGACGGATGCAATGGTGCGGCCACGGAACGGAAGAAACGAACCGGATTTCGATCAATGATGTGCTGGAACTCCGAAGCGGCCGCTTGCAATGTCTCCATTTGCGTCGGCACGGCGGAAAACCATGTGGGCCGGTAGCGCTCCATATTTCTGAAGAACCCGGCGGGATCAAATACCGCCGGCGCGATGAACGATCCTCCGCGTGCTATCGATACGATAATGCCGCCTACCAGCGACATGGCGTGAAAACACGGTGAGGTGAGAATAGTTCGATCCGAGGAAGTGAGTTGGAACGCCTGCGCCAGCAGGCGGCCTCCAGTAAGCATGCTGCGATGCGTATGCATTACCAGCTTCGGGAGAGACGTTGTTCCTGAAGTTGGCATCAGCAGCGCTACGTCGGTCTCTTCTGGGGGTGTGTGACGCACAGTGTGCGATAGGTGCGGGCCGCGCCAGTGAAATCGAAAATCGATCCCGACTTCTATCTCCGGCAACCCCAGTCTTACCGCTGCTTCCCTTGCAGGCCCTGCCGAACCCGCACTCAATACAATCGCTGCTGGCGCCATTCTGCGCAAAAGCGCCTCCAGTGTTGCCGAGGTATCATTCATATTCAGCGGTGCATAGGCGCAATTCGCCGACAATCCGAGAAATGCAGCCGCAGCCACGGGACCGTCTGGCAGTGCCGCAGCGATTACCTCCTGCGGGCCAACGCCTGCGCCGGCGAGCACATCTCCGGCATGTTCCACCAGTTCCCGCAGCATCCCGTACGTGAGTTCCGGGTAGCCCGGGGCCAGCATGCAGGCAGCGGATGGGCTAATGTCAGCAAACGCGAAAAGCAATTCGCGCAATGTCGTACTATGCATAGGAAATCCCTCCTGGCAATCATCGTCGCCCATGGGGCTTGACTTCGCAACCTTGTTCATCCACTCCTGTCCGGCCTTGGGCGCGAGCCTGATTTCCCTCTCGACGCGCGTTCCAGTGGGGTTACGCCCTGCGACCGGCTACCAGGCAACCAGCTTCCCTTCCGCAGGAAAATCTACTCCGATACCGGGGATTTGGCCAGTGTCCGATAACATCAAATGCGAGGAGCGAAACGCCCGAGTGAATGTCAGACGCCACTTGCCAAATCATGCTGGCGTGCCATGGTCAGGTTTCTGTCAGCTTTCTGATACGCGGACTAAGGTGGTAGATTACTACGCTGTAGAAAGCAATCGGTGATGAGCGACAACGATTCCGAACCACAATGGATTCTCTCGATATGACAATTCGCATGACATTCAGGGGTGCCCGCCGGGCACACAGGAATTCCGCGTTGGCGGCGCTGATCGGCACGTTCCTTGCTTTTTCGCAGGCTGCCAGCGCACAGGCGCCTGCGACGGCACCCGGGGCCTATCCGGTCAAGCCCATCCGCCTCATCATGCCGTTTGCCGAAGGCGGGACCGGTCTGGTTGGACGGTGGGTAGCGGCAAAGCTCGCCGAGGTTCTGGGACAGTCTGTAATCGTTGACCCGCGCCCTGGCGCCGGCGGAAATATCGGCTACGAAGCGGGAGCCAAATCTCCACCGGATGGCTACACGATTGTTCTGGCCAACTCCACTTTGGCCCTCAGTCAGAGTTTGTACAAGAAGCTCGGCTACGATCCGTTCCGCGATTTCGCGCCGATCGCCTTGCTCGCGAGCATCCCCAACGTGCTGGTCGTGCACGCATCGGTACCGGCGCAGAGTATCCAGCAACTGGTGCAGCTCGCGCGCAGACAACCCGGCAAACTTTCCTACGGTTCCGGCGGTATCGGCTCCACCCCGCACCTTGCCGCCGAGTTGATTAAGTCGGAGACCAAGATCGACATCGTGCATGTGCCGTACAAGGCCGCAACGATGGCCCTCGTCGGCTTGCTGAGCGGTGAGGTTGACATGGTAATTGCGGTCCCGCTGACCGTCGCGCGATACGCCAAACAAGGGAAGCTTCGCGCGCTCGCGGCTCTTGCGCCACAACGCATCAACGCGTTGCCCGAGGTGCCGACCACCGCGGAGGCCGGGATGCCGCGCCTGGTGGTCATCAACTGGTACGCACTTGTTGCGCCGGCCGGAACGCCGCGCGAGATTCTCGAGCGCCTCAATGCAGAGGTAGTGAAGATCATGAAATCGACGGAAACTGCGGAGCGTTTTTTGCCCATCGCCGCCGAACCGTCGCCGAGCACACCGCAGGAATTCACCGAATTTCTGCGGGACGACACAGCGCGTTGGGCCCAGGTTATCAAGGATGCCGGTATCCGGGGAGAGTGAAGCTGCGCTTCGCAGGACGGTAACCCGATTGACAGGAATTCAGACGAGTCCGCGGTGCAAACGCGTTTGCCGCGGTAAAGCGGGTCGGTCCGGATCCCACATTCAGAGGAACTTGGAAAATGAGCGGACAAGAGTGTAGACCGCAACACGGCCCCAGGCGCTGGCACGAACAGAGATGGCAGCTGGATGTAACTATTCGCGCGGAAAACATTGACTGGGATCAACCCCGCACCGCCCAGACCGTGGGTCCGATCGGGATGGACGCGGTGGCGGACGTCAATTGGGCAAAGCAGCGGATCCGGAAGTTCGCGGACATTGCGCCGGCTTTCGTGGCAGCCTCGGAAAGGCGCGAGCGCATGGCGAAAGAAGCCGAGGAGCGCGGGCATCTAGTCACCGCCAGGGAGCATTACTTCGCCGCGGCGATACTGCTCACACCGGCAGTCTGGGCGATAACCGATGACGACGCGTGGCTGAGAAAGCTGTACGGCCGCCTGAACGCCAGCTACGCCGCGTGGATGAAATACGCGCCGCACAAAGTCCAGCGTTTCGAGCTGCGGTTTGGGAACGCAGCCCTTCCGGTCTATCTGCACACGCCGGTAGGCTATCAAGGAGGAAAGTTGCCGGCGGTTCTGGCCTCGAGCGGAATGGATACCCGCAAGGAATTGGTAGTCGCGCAATATGGCGAGCGACTTCTGGAGCGCGGGTTTGCCGTGCTGTCGGTGGACGGACCGGGGCGAGGCGAAGCGCCTCTGCTTGGCGCATACGCGACGGAGGACAACTGGATCGAAGCCGGCGATGTGTTCATGAAGTTCCTGCTCGGCAGGCCGGAGGTCGATCCGGATCGTATCGTCGCGTTCGGCAACAGCTTCGGCTCGTACTGGATGACCCAGGTAGCTGCTACGCAACCGCGGCTGAAAGGACTGGCTACTGCAATGTGTTGCCACGAGCCTGGCTGCTTCACGATTTTTGAGGAAGCGAGCCCTTCATACAAGAAGCGCTTCATGTGGATGGCGAACATCCAGGACGAGGCCGCGTTCGACAGGATGGCGGCAAAGATGGACTTGAGACCGCTGGTCGGCCAAATGAAGATGCCGTGGTTGAATGTGATCGGCGAATACGACGAACTTTCCCCCATTCAGCACACGTTCGACCTCGCGGCGAAATGCGGGTCTGCCGCACCGATCGTCGTTTATCAAGGTGAACGCCATGCATTATCCGGCGCGCCATCCGTCGTACTGGGTCCCAAGTACCGGACATTAATCGCCGACTGGCTGTGGGATCGGGTCAATGGCCGTCCGGCCGAGGAATATCTCGAGTATGTCACGAGCGATGGGTGTATCGAGAGAAGGCCTCATCCACGGCAAGTTTAATGTTCATTGCGGACGCACAAGTACACATCTGGGCCGCCAATACTCCTGAGCGCCCGTGGCGGGTGGGACGAAAACCCGTTACGGAGAGAGCCGTACCGCTCGGCGCCGAGGAATTGCTACGCGAGATGGACGGGGCAGGCGTCTCGCGCGCTGTCCTCGTACCGCCGGGATTTGATCTCGACCGTAACGACTTGATTCTCGAGGCCGCTCGGTCGTATCCCGCGCGCTTCGCTGCTATGGGTCGGCTGGATATTGAAGCGCCCGGCGCACGCGAGCGTATCAGTAACTGGTGCAAGCAGCCCGGGATGCTCGGATTGCGGTTCAGCTTTAACAGGCCACTACTGATTCCCCCGCTTGCGGAAGGACGCGTGAACTGGCTATGGGAAGAAGCCGAAAAGGCCGGGGTACCGGTCATGGTACTTGTGCCGCATGCCTTAATCGGCCTGATGGATCAAATCGCGGAACGCCATCCGGCGTTAAAGCTCGCTCTGTGTCATCTCGGTCTTCCGACGGAGAAACGCGACGAGGAAGCATTTCGGGATTTCGAGAAGCTCATGATAATCGCCCGGCGTCCCAATGTTATGGTGAAGGCGAGCGGCCTTCCCAGCTACACGACCGAGAGTTACCCTTTCCGGGGCTTACATCTCTACCTGCGTCGCGTCTACGACGTGTTTGGTCCCAAACGCATCTTTTGGGGTACCGATTTCTCGCGACTGACGTGTTCGTACCGCCAGGCCGTTACCCTGTTCACCGAGGAAATTCCCTGGCTGACCGGGGACGACAAGGAGTGGATTATGGGGCGCGGGCTGTGTGAATGGCTGGGATGGAAATTGCCGCCGAACTAGCATCGCGCACTGAAAGTTTCTCGTGCTGGAGCGCTATTAGTCTTCCCGAATCCCCGCGTTCTTTATTACCGGGCGCAGCCTGGCAATATCAGATCTAATCGTTTCCGCGAGTTCAGTGGGACGGCCGCCGACCGTTTCCGCGCCGACGTTTTGAAACTTTTCCTTGACATCCGGTTTGCTGAGAATCTGTGCCACCGCCTGGTTTAGCTGGCTGATGATGCCTGAAGGCGTCCCGGCCGGGACGAACAGGCCAAAAGTAACAACGGATTGAAAGCCGGGCAAGCCCGAATTCCCCCC
>ORJL010844200.1_pt1 | contig 15636 bp, 14 predicted proteins | sample 1779941 | NCBI WGS metagenome assembly ORJL01 (sample SAMEA104232317, study PRJEB22302) | groundwater metagenome | biome: forest; feature: aquifer; material: groundwater | place: USA | collected 2011-08-07 | depth 5.8 m | reverse complement strand
CGTCCCCGATCGTCTGCGGGCGTCCGAGACCCTGGCTCGCGAGTACCAGGAGAGCCACGAGCGCGTGGAGGCCGTATTCGCCACGTGGCGAAGCTGGTTGCGGCAGACACTCCTTGCCCTGGTGCTAGGCCCCGGAGGACCCGCCGTGCGGCCGCTCTCCGAGGAGGCCGGAAGGCGGTTCGGCCCCTCCCCCCCCCCTGGGGTTGTTCGCCCGCCCCGCGGGGCTGGGCGAGGCGTGGCAGCAGCTCGGGCACAACGCGAACCCCCGGCTGGCTTTCGATGCCCTCCTGTTGGACATGCCCTACCTGGACCAGTCGAGCGGCTGACGGGTAGCAGACGTGACGACGGTGGGAGTGCGGCTGGAGAGGGCAGGCACCATCCTGTTCTGCGACGCGGGCGACGAGGAGTTCGAGGCAGGCGACGTTGCCCTGGTCGAAACGCCGGCAGGTGTGGTGACGGGACGTGTGGTGGTGGGCACGCGCCAGATACTGGAGTCGACTTTGGGGGCTCTGCCCAAGGTTGCCGGGCGGGCGCGACGGCGCGATCTGAAGGGCCTTGGCGTGCACCGAGCGCGTGAAGGCGAGATACTCGGGATGGCCAGAGAGCGGGCGATGGCTCTCGGTATCGCTGTGCGCTTGGTCGCGGCCGACGTCGCTGGCGACGGTGGCCGGGCTGGGCTCTACTATGAAGCGGCGGGGCCGGTCGATCTCCATTCGCTCATTCGCGAGCTCTCTCTTGGCCTGGGTGCCGAGGTAGAGATGCGACCGGTGGACCTGATCCGCGGTCCGCCACCGCCTGGTCAGTCGCGGTGCGGCAGAGCAGCGTGCTGCGCCGGTTTCCTGGATGAGGCGGCGCCATCCGACGAGCAGACCCCTGCGGCCGGCTGCGGCCGCCTGCTCTGCTTTCTGGTGGATGCGCCCCCTGGTCTGGAGCAACTGGACCTGCCAAGGGCCGGGGAAGCAGTGACCATGCCTGATGGGCGCAGGGGCACCGTCATCGGCTATCGGGCTCTCGAGGAGAGGGTGGCAGTGCGCGACCCGGCGGGAGACATCGTGACGCTGCCGCTGGCGGAGCTGTTGCCCGAATCTGGCGCGGATGCGCCCGAGGCCGTGTAGGGCCGGGCCATTGGCGTGGGAGCCGCAGTCCTGAAGGGCGGGCCTGCCGGGGCGGGCTGGGACGCCCGCCCCTACACGTTAGCCCAGGTAGTCGCGCAGCCGGCGGCTGCGGCTGGGATGCCGCAGCCGCTTGAGGGCCTTGACCTCGATCTGGCGGATCCTCTCGCGAGTCACGCCCAGGACGTTGCCGATCTGCTCCAGCGTGTGGGCTTGGCCACCCCGTAGCCCGTAGCGCATCTCGATCACGAGACGCTCGCGCGGGGACAGCGAATCCAGCACCTCGCTCACCTGCTCCTTGAGCACTTCGCGCAGGGCCGATTCGCCGGGCGGCTCCACCTCGTGGTCCTCGATGAAGTCGCCGAGGGACCCTCCCTCTTCGCCCAACGGAGTCTCGAGGGACATCGGGGCCTGCCAGGCCTTCAGCACCAGCTCGACCTTCTCGACGGGGGCGCCCATCTGGCCGGCGATCTCCTCGGCTGTCGGCTCTCGCCCCAGGCGCTGCTGCAGGCTGCGTGAGGCGCTGTCGACCTTGCTGGCCGACTCCACGACGTGCACGGGCAGGCGGATGGTGCGTGCCTGGTCGGCAATGGCTCGTGTCACTGCCTGGCGGATCCACCAGGTGGCGTAGGTAGAGAATCGGAAGCCCTTCTGGTAATCGTACTTCTCCACCGCGTGCATGAGCCCCAGGTTGCCCTCCTGAACGAGGTCAAGGAAGGACATGCCCCGGCCCAGGTAACGCTTGGCAATGCTCACGACCAGGCGCAGGTTCGCTTCCGTCAGGTGGCGGCGGGCCCGCTCGCCGTCGCGCACGGCCCGAGCCAGGATGGCACGCTCTTCCGGCGCGACGTCGCCCTTCTCGAGATGCTCTGAGGCCTCAACGGCCCGCTCGATAGCCTTGGCCAGAGTCACCTCTTCGGCGCTGGTCAGCAGAGGAACGCGACCGATCTCGCGCAGGTAGGTGCGTGCCACCTCGACGTCGGCCGCATCCTTCTCGGTCTCCACAGGGGGCTCTTCAATGTTCATCTCCGGGAGGGGTTCGGCCTCCTCCCAGCGCACAGCCGTCTCCATGTCGTCTTTTGTCGGCACGACGCCCACTGCTCCAGCCGGCGTGACCAAAACTTCTACTGTCGTCATCCTTCTCGCAGTCCGATCTCTGAATCGCCGATGTTGTGTGCCAATCCGAGAGGTTCCCCCAGAAGCTCCCTGACCTCTCGATCGAGTCCCTCCTTGCGGCAATCGACCACGGTCGAATAGATGGCCCGATCGATGGCCCGAACGACCCAGAGATCAGCCGATTGCAGAGCGTTGCTTCGTCTCAGGCGAAGGAGATGCTGAAGCCTGACGTGAAGGAAGCCCTGGAAGCGGTTGTGGACCCCGGAAGGGACCCCTAGCCGGTTCTCGCCCAAGGGAGATGGGTCGGCGAAAGCCTCACGGGATCCTGTCTCAAGGGGCGGTGCCATTACATCTGCTCCACAATTAATAACGCACAACAGGAACCTTTTGTTCCATTAGCATACGTTGCCCGGTGGCAAAAGGTTTCATCGGGACGAGGCGGCTTCCGGTTGGGCTCGCCTCTGCCGAGGTACCGCCCCGGCCCCGATCGTCCGGAGAACGTCGCTCGAACTGCCAGCCGCCGGGCCATCGTCTCTCGTCTGTCCCCTTTCAATATCCAGGCAGAATACAGGATTACCGACGTTTTTGTCAAGGGGGGTTCGATTTGGAGTTATCCACGGTTTTACGCGACATCGGGCACGATTCGCCCCTTGGCGGCTGGTCGCGTAGTGGTTCCTGGCGCGGCGAAGCGTCTAGAGGTGGCGCCGGGCGAGCTCAGCGCCCTGGACCATGGCGGCCAGCTTGGCGCGAGCGAGCTCACGGCTCGTGACCACGAGGCCGCAGTCGGGAGCGGGGAACAGCTTCTCCGGAGGGAGAAACCTCAGCGCCTGCAGCAGTCGCTGGGCTATGTGTTCGGGACTCTCGACCTCGCTGGTCCCTGTGGCGATGCACCCGAAGATGATCTCTTTGTGGGCAACGCTGGCGAGGAGTGAGAGGTCGGTGGCGGGCGCCTCGAACTCGAGAGAGAGCTGCCGTATCCGCGAGCGTGCCAGGTGGGGGAGGATGGGCTCGTACCCGAAGCGCCAGTCTCGAGGCCGGTCGGGATGGGGATAGCCAAAGCAGATGTGCACGGCCGTGGCGATCGATACCCCATCGAGACAACGGTCCAGGCACTCGATGCCCCACTCGGCGGTCTTCTCCGGGTAGCGGCTAAAGACGGGCTCGTCGATCTGTACCACGTCACAGCCGGCGTCCTGGAGGTCGAGGATCTCCTGGTTGATGGCGGCTGCTGCGTCCATGGCCAGGGCCCGCTCGTCGTGGTAGTAGTCGTCGAGGGACGTGTCGGCCAGGGTCATGGGTCCTACCAGGGTCATCTTGACACGCCGCCGCGTATGGGCGCGCAAGAAGCGGAGATCATCGAGGGTAATGGGCTCACGGCGGCGCAGGGGAGCCACGATCGTGGGCACCAGCATGGTGTTGTGGCCGCGGCGGATCGACTTGATGCCCCTCTTCTGGTAGTCGAAGCCTTCGAGATGCCGCTGGAAATAGTAGATAAAGCTCTCCCGGCGCTGCTCGCCGTCGCTGAGTATGTCTACGCCGGCCTCTTCCTGGTCGAGGATGGCCAGACGGGTCGCATCGTCCTGGGCTTCTCTCCGGAGGCTGCCCGAGGAGCGCCAGCCGTCCAGCCGGTTCGTGGGGTCGAAGAGCCAGGCCGGCTTGGGCAGGCTGCCGACGACTGTCGTGAGCAGGGGTTCCGTCATGGCCTCGAGGCCCAGGCGGCTCGCGCGTTGCCCGTGAGCTGGCGGAGCTGCTCCCAGAACGCGGGGTAGGAGACGCCGTGCGATTCGCCTTCGATGAGGGTGTCGCCGGCGGCGGCCAGGCCGGCGACGGCCAGGGCCATGGCCAAGCGGTGGTCGCCGTGGTCCTGGCAGCGTGCGCCTTTCAGGAGCGTGGGGCCGCGGATAACGAGGCCGTCGGGCCGCTCTTCGATCTGGGCTCCGAGACGACCGAGCTCCTGGGCGACGGTGGCGATGCGGTCGGACTCTTTCGCCCGCAGCTCGGTAGCGTCGCGCACGACCGTCTGGCCGTCGGCGCAGGCGGCGGCCACGGCGAGAACGGGAACCTCGTCGATGAGGCGAGGGATCAGGTCGCCGGCGACCTCAGTCCCTGCCAGGGGACTCGACTCGACGGTCAGATCGGCGATGGGCTCGCCACCGATTTCGCGCTCGTTCTCCAGGCGTACGAGGGCACCCATGGCCCATAATACGTCGAGGAGTCCCGTGCGGGTGGGGTTAATGCCGACGCCCTCGATGGTGAGGTGGGCATCGGGGTGGATGGCCCCGGCGACGAGCCAGAAGGCGGCGGCGCTGAAGTCCCCGGGAACGGTGAAGTCGGTGGCCAGCAGCGGGCCATCGAGGGGCTGCACCTGGATGGTGAGGCCGCTGCGGTCCAGCCGGGCGCCCATAGCCGCCAGCATGCGCTCGGTGTGGTCGCGCGACAGGGCCGGCTCCGTGACGCGAGAGGGGGAGTCGGCGCGGAGGGCGGCCATGAGCAGGGCCGACTTGAGCTGGGCGCTGGCCACGGGAGTCTCGTACTCGATGCCCTGCAGGTGGCCCCCGTGGATGGCCAGAGGCGCCAGCGTGTCGCCACCCCGGCCCAGGATGCGCGCGCCCATGCGGCGCAGCGGCTGCACGACGCGCCCCATGGGGCGGCGGCGCAGAGACTGATCGCCGGTCAGGACGGCGAACAGGTCCTCACCGGCCAGCAGGCCCGTGAGGAGGCGCATGGTCGTGCCGGAGTTGCCGGCGTCGAGGATGTCGTCGGGTTCGCGGAGTCCCTCGTTGCCGGCTCCTTCGACGACCAGGCTGGCCAGCTCTTCAGGCTCGGCCGATGCCCACTCCCAGCGTACCCCCAGGGCGCGCAGGCAGCCGAGGGTCGACAGGCAATCGGCGCCGCGCGAGAAGTTGGCGACGTGAGCCGTGCCCTGGGCCACGGCGTTGAACAGGGCTGCGCGGTGGGAGATGGACTTGTCGCCCGGCACCCGCAGCCGGCCCTCGAGGCGAGGGGGACGGCGGCTCTCGTGGGTCATCGTGGCTCGGGGGGGCGGGGTGCCCGCTTCGTCTCCTCAAGACCCTTGATGACTCGTCCGAAGCCGCGGCCCAGGAAGATGTCCTGCATGGCCTGGCTCGCGGTGGGTATCTCCACCTTGGGCTCATCGGTGACCAGGCCCGCTTTGATGGCGAGCCAGCGGTCGCGGGCCTCGCGCGCGGCGCGAAACTCCTGGCCCAGCCGTTCCGGCTCGTCGGCCACGAGCCGGCGGTAGTGGAGCATCACCTCGACGAAGCGGTCGATCCAGCGCACCAGGCTCTCGCGGTTGGTTATGCAGATGTCGCGGCTCATCTCCTCGTCGCCCGACGCGAGACGGGAGACGTCGCGGAAACCGCTGGAGGCGAGACGGGCCACCTCCCGCCAGGAGGGGGCGCTGGCCACGGTCGAGACCAGGGCTGCCGACATCACCAGGGGCAGGTGGCTGATGGCGGCGGCAAAGCCGTCGTGCTCGTGGGCGTCCACGAAATAGGGGGTGGCTCCGGCGGTTCGAGCCAGACCCAGGCAGGAGTCGATGGCGCCCTGACTGGCCCGCGCCGACGGCAGAAGACAGTACATGCTGTTCTGGAAGAGCGTGGCATCGGCGGCATCGATGCCGGTGGACTCCTTGCCGGCCATGGGGTGGCCGCCGATGAAGCTGACGTGCTCCGGCAGCAGCTCCTCTGCCCAGGTCATCACCTCGGCCTTCGTACTCGCTGTATCGGTCACAACGCAGCCTTCAGGGAGGTGCTGAGCCACCTGGGTGAAGATCTCGCGCACCGCCTGCACCGGGGTGGCAATGATCACCATGTCGGCCGTGCGCACGGCCGAGATCAGGTTCCATTCGCCCTGGTCGACCGCCCCCCGCTTGCGAGCCCGCGCCGTCACCTCCGCATCGCGATCGTGGCCGACGATCTCCACGTTCTTGAGTCGGGCTGCCTTGAGCGCGAGGCCCAGCGATCCTCCGATGAGACCCAGGCCAATGATGGTTATCCGCTCCACGGACCTCTCCTTCCCTTCGTGCCCTCGGTGATCAGTCGGCGTCGTCGGCCGCCCGCAGCCGCGCCTGGAGCGAGTTGCTGCCGGCGGCCTCATGGTGGCGAGCGATCAGGTCGGCCGCTCGGGCAGTGACGCCAGCGTCCAGGGCCAGGCGCGCGCCCAAAGCTGCGTGGTTGAGGAAGTCGGACAGCCGCTGTTGCCACGCCCAACGCCGGGGAGCGCTGAGGCGTTCGAGCAGCGGCGGCAGGAGGGCGGCGAGGAGCACGAAGAGCCCGCGCTCCAGCAAGGCGATCTCACCCTTGCCCACATCATGCAGCAAGGCGGCGACGAGCAGGTCCCGATCGGTCTCGCCTTGCTCTACCAGGATGCGGCACACGCGGACCTGGTGCTTCTGCAGGGCCGGCGATGCTTGGAAGAAGAGGCGCTGCTGAGGCTCAGTCAGATGGACCCGGACCAAGGCGAGGTCCTCGGCCGAGAGGCTAGCCCCCAGGGCGCGGCTGAACTGACCCAGCCGGTAACGGGCGGCGATCAACATCAGAGACGCCCCACGATAAGCCGCTCCAGGAAGTCGACGGCCGGATGGATGAAGAAGAGGATGCGAGGGCCGAAGAAGTAGTCAGCGCCGATGATGAGCAAGAGGATGCCGGGACCATACGTCTCGGTGCGGGCGAAGGCGGTGGCGGCATCGCGCGGCAGCAGTCCGACGGCGACCTTGAAGCCGTCGAGGGGCGACAGAGGTATCAGGTTGAAAACGGCCAAGAGGAGATTGATAAAGATAACATAACCGATAACGTCAGCGGCGACCCAGGCGAAGGCCGTCTCGAGGAATGGTCGCGGATACGCCGCGGGAGGGTGCCACTTCAGCAGGTCGAGGCGCAGCAAGAGGCCGAGGAGCGACGCCAGGGCCACATTGGCGGCAGGCCCGGCGAAGGAGACCAGGGCCATGCCCGTGCGCATGTCCCCCCGCAGGTGGAGAGGATTGACGGGTACGGGACGGCCCCAGCCGAACCCCGCGAACAGCAGCAGAACCGTGCCGAAGGGGTCGAGGTGCTTCAGAGGGTTGAGGGAGAGGCGGCCGAGACCGCGAGCCGTGTAGTCGCCCAGGCGCGTGGCCACCAGCGCGTGGCTGAACTCGTGCACGGTGATAGCGGCCACCAGGGCGATGGCGAGCAGGCCGAGCTTGATGACGAAGAGTACGGGGTCGCCGGTGGGATCGCGGAGAAGCTGCAGAATCATCGGGGGGTGTGGTCGCGCGGGATTATAGCACCGGGCCCGAGGCCGCCAGGGGACGCTTGCTGGCCATGCCAGGGCGGCGCGGGAACCGCGCGGGAGTGGGGGACTCCTTGGCGAAGATCACGAGGTGCCGCTGCAGTCCCGGGATGGGCACGGGGCGCACCTCGGTGAGGCGCGCCCCCAGGACGGCGGCGGCGGCCGCGCCATCCTCGACCTCGGCGGCGACGCGGGGGCCCTTGTAGGCCAGGAGACGCCCCCCTGGCCGGACCAGAGGCAGGCACAGCTCGGCCACCAGGGCGAGGGTGCCCAGAGCCCGGCAGAGGGCAAGATCGAAGGCCTCACGCGCCTCCGGACGCCGGCCGGCGTCTTCGGCCCGGGCAGCCATGACCTGCACCCGCTCCAGGGCGAGGTCCTGGATGAGCCATTCCAGGAAGCGGCAGCGCTTGGCGGTGCTTTCGATCAGCGTGACCTCGTGCTGCGGCCGGGCGATCTTGAGGGCCAGGCACGGGAACCCCGCGCCGCTGCCCACGTCAACGACGCGCATCGCCTCGGTAGCCGCCGAGGCGGCGAGGCCGTCCAGTTCGGCGACCCCGGCCAGGGAGTCGAGAAAGTGACGCCGGAGCACCTCTTCCGGGTCACGGATGGCGGTAAGGTTTAGGCGTTGATTCCACTCGGCGAGGGCGACGGCGTAACGCTGGAAGAGGGCAATCTGGGCCGGCGTGAGCTGGGCGCCGAGGCGGGCGGCCCCGGCGGCCAATTCGTCGACGTTCAGGGTCTCATCATCTCGAGGTGAAGCCCTCCCGCTACGAGCTGGCCCAGAGGACGTCGCCCGAGAGGTTGGGCGTGCGCGGGCGGGCGGCGAAGGCCTCGTACTCGCGGCGGGACTCTCCGATGGTGGTCGGCAGGCCGTGACCAGGGTGGAGCACGACGTGGTCGGGCAAGGAGTAGAGCCGCTCGGTGATGCTGCGGACCTCTTCTTCGAAGTCGACGTTGCTGCGCGTGTGGCCGGGTCCGCCGGGGAAGAGCGTATCGCCGGCGATCAAGTGGTCGCCGACCCGCAGGCAGGTGCTGCCGGGCGTATGGCCCGGCGTGTGGATGGCGGCCAGGCGCAGCTCCCCTACCATGAGGAGTGCCCGGTCAGTCAGCATGCTGTCCGGGAGTGCCGGCAGACGCTCGATATCGCCGGGGTGTACCCATACGGGCACCTTCAGCCCCTTCCGCACCTCCTCCACGGCCCCGACGTGATCGCGGTGGCCATGGGTGATGAAGATGCCGCGCACGTGGGTCCCGGCCGCCAGGGCCATGATCTCGTCGGGCGAGCCTCCCGGATCGACGATGGCGCTGTCGCCCGTGCGGGGGCAGACGAGAAGGTAGCACCAGCTCTGGGCGCGGGTGTCGCCGATGCACTGGCGAATGTCGGGCTGGACTTCAGTTTCGGTCATGCTCCTCTAGTCCTCTCGAACGGCCATCTTGATCTCGGAGCCGGGGGGTACCAGACTGGGGTGGCGAGGTTGAGTGCTCAGGACGCAGCCGACGCAGACCTGGCGCAGGAGGGTGTCGGGCAGGACGCCGTGGCCCTGGTAGTTGACGAAGGGGAAGTTGCGCAGCCCGGCCCCTTCGATCAGGCGCAGGGCTTCGCGCTCGGGCAGCCCGGCAACATCCGGCACCTGCACGAGGGGCGGGCCCCGGCTGACCAGGAGCGCCACAGTGGCGCCCCGCTCGACGAACTCGCCCGCGGCCGGAACCTGGCCGATGACCATTCCCGCGGGTGACGGGCTGGGCTCCTCCTGGCGGGCCGACGACAGGCCGGACTGCTGCAGCAGGGCCTCGGCCTCCGTGGCCGCCCGTCCCTGGAGCTGAGGGACCGCCACGGGAACCGGACGCGCGGCGCTCAAGCGGACAATCACCCGGCTGCCCGGCTCGGCTTGAGCGGCGGAGGGCGGCTCCTGGTGTACGATGCGCCCCGGCCCAACTGTCGCGCTCTGCTCCTCGCCGGCTACATCGAGGGCGACGCCCAGTGGGCCGAGCATCGCCTCCGCTTCCTCCCGCGACCGGCCGATGAGCTCGGGCAGGAGCGCGGGGGTGGCGCGCCCGGCGGGGGCAGGGGGAACGCTCTCGCGCCGGGCCAGGAGGTTGAGGACGAAGGCAAGGCCCAGGAGCAGCCAGGCCACAGTGGCCAGCCCCAGGAAGAGCCCCAGCCAGTCGAAGCGCCGCTCCTGAGCGGGCTTGCCCGCGGGCTCTCGCCGGAGCCCGGTGTCAGGGCGCAGGGCCGGTGGTGCGGCCAGGTCCGGCACCGCCAGCGGCCCGGTCAGAGAGGCGCTCGACTGCTGCTGAGCGGACAGAAGGGCTTCGAGCTCTGTCGCCGAGGCGAGGCGCCGGGTGGGCTCTTTGGCCAGGAGGAGCAGGATCAGCCCCGAGAGGCCAGGTGGGACGCGGGGACTCACCAGGTCAGGCGGCGGCGGCTCCTGCTCCAGGTGCTGGCGGGCCATCTCTTGCCCCGTCGTGGCGCCGAAGGGCAGCCGTCCTGTGGCAAGCTGGTAGAGGAGGACCCCCAGGGAGTAGAGGTCGGAGGCCGGCCCCAGGGGCTGGTTGAGGATCTGCTCGGGCGAGGCATACTCCACGGTGCCCAGCGGCGGGCCATCGTCGGTAGCCGGGCGGTCTAGGGCGCGGGCGAGGCCGAAATCGGCCAGCTTGACCTGCCAGCGCATACCGCGAGTCCCGCCGGGCGCGGGGCCCATCAAGATGTTCTGTGGCTTGACGTCGCAATGCACCACGCCCTGGTTGTGGGCATAGGCGAGGGCCGAGGCGATCTGGAGGCCGATGACGACGGTCTCGTCCAGGGGCAGGATGCCGCGGCGTCCCAGCTCTTCCTGAAGGCTGGCGCCTTCGAGACACTCCATCACGATGAAGGGCCTCGCCTGGTCCACGCCGACATCGTACACCGTAACGATGTTGGGGTGGAGCAGCGGTGCGGCAGCGCGCGCTTCAGCCAGAAAGGCGGCTGCTCTGTCCGGCTCCGGCTCGGAAGCCAGCATCTTGATGGCCACTGGGCGGTCCAGAAGCTCGTCGTGGCCGCGATAGACCACGGCCGTGCCGCCGCTGCCCAGGGGCTCCTTGATGCGGTAACGGCCCTGGAGGAGACGGGTTTCGGGTTTCGGGGCGGGCGGTTCGGTCATCGGATGAGAGCCAGTTTCATGGGCATTCTAGCCGACGGCGCGGCGGGGTCAACAACCGCAAGGGGAAGGGCACCCCCGCCTGAAGGCGGGGGCATGAAGGATCTTGACTCATTCCCCAACCTTCAGGTTGGGGTCTGCCCCCAGCGATCTCCTCCAGGCTGACTGCTCGCTGCGGCCTGTGCTATCATGCTGAGGCATGCGGACGGGCCCAACGGGCGCTCCCCGGTGAGCCACGAACGGCGCGAAGGCAGGATGGGCCTGTCGCGAGTAGCCATCCTGGCCTTCCTGTATGGCGCCTTCGTGGCCGGAGGTATCTACTTCGGCGGCGTCTTCGTCGCCAACATCAGCGCCTTCCTCGGTGCCGTCGGTGCCCTTGATGTCCCTCTGCCCGGTGTCCCTGCCCTCCTCGGCGGCGCTTCCGAGGCGAAGCCCACCTGGACCCGGAAGGAACGGGTCAACATCCTGATCATGGGTGTGGACCGGCGCGCCGAGGAGGATCTCTCATTGACGCGCACGGATACCATGATGATCGCGACCATCGATCCCTACGGCAAGAGCGCCGGCATGCTGGGCTTGCCCCGCGACTTGTGGGTGCCGATTCCGGTGAGCGACAAGAACGTGCCTCGGGATCGCATCAACACGGCCTTCCTGTACGGCAACCTCTATGACTATCCTGGGGGTGGGGCTGCCTTGGCCATGAAGACGGTGAGCTACAACCTGGGCATCCCGATCCACTACTATGCGCTGCTCGATTTCGATGCCTTCGAACGCATCGTCGATACGCTGGGCGGCGTTACCATCGAGGTCGAGAAGGCGATCATCGACTACGAGTACCCCACGCCCGACTATGGTACGAAGGTGTTGCGCATCCCAGCCGGCACGCAGCACTTCGACGGACCCAGGGCCCTGGAGTACGCGCGTACCCGCCACGCCGACTCGGACATCCACCGCGTGAAGCGGCAGCAACAGGTGATCATGGCCTTGCGCGACCGAGCCATGCAGCTCGACATCATCCCGCGGCTGCCCCGCCTGGCGGCGGAGTTCCGCGACCTGATCAAGACAGACATGAAGGTGACCGACGCCCTTGCGCTGGCGGCCCTGGCCAAGGACATCGATACGTCCTCCATCGCCTCCTATGCCCTGGACTACACCTACGCCAGCTCGGCCGTCACTCCGGGGGGAGCGTCGGTGCTGGTGCCCGATCGCGCCCAGCTCCGGCGCCTCGTGAATATGGCCTTCTTCGACCCGCGCCAGCGTGAGGAGGCCGCGCGGGTTCAGGTGCTAAACGGGACGGCTGTGGCCGGTCTGGCGGCGCGAACGGCCCGGGTCCTGGAGGACAATGGCTGGCAGGACGTCTCCTACGGCAACCCGGCACCGGGCCAGAGCCACCCGTCGACGATTCTGTACGATCTCACAGGCAAGCCCTACAGCACCCAGATGCTCTCGCGTCTCCTTCAGCTTCCCCCCGACCGGATTCAGAGCCGGCCCGACCCCCAGGCAGGGGCGGACATTCAGCTCGTCATCGGGGACGACCTGAAGCTGCCGTAGTAACTACCGTTCCATAACCACCAGGCCCCACTGGTAGGCTTTGGTCACGACGTCGAGCCGGGTGGGGGCTTGGAGCTTCTCGGTGATACTTCCCGAGTAGCCCTCCACCGTGCGGATGGCGACGTTCAGCTTCTCGGCGATCTGGGTGTTGCGCAGCCCCTCGGCGATGAGCTGCAGCACCTCCCATTCCCGCCCGGTCAGCTCCTCGCCGTTGGGCAGGCGGACCCCGCCGTTGGCGCTCATCATGTGCACCACCTTGGCGGCCACCTCGGGTCCGAGGATGGTTCCGCCGTGCACGACCCGGCGCACCGCCTCGACCAGGTCCTCGGTGGAGACGTCCTTGGTGAGGTAGCCGTGGACGCCGATGGCCAACATGATCTTGACATAAGGATCCATGTCGAAGGCCGAGAAGACGAGCACCTTGGTGTCGGGCAGCAGGGCGCGGGCCTGCTTGGCCACTTCGATGCCGCTCATGCCCTTGAGGCGGATGTCCAGGAGCATCACGTCGGGCCGCAGGCGCACTGCCATGTCGAGGGCGCGCTGGCCGTCCTCGGCCTCGGCGATCACCTTGATGTCTGTCGTGGTTTCCAGGGCGCTCCGGGTGCCCTGGCGGACGACGGTGTGGTCGTCCACCAGCAATACGCGGATGGGGCGGTCTTCGTTGAACTCAACCATGGCAGTTCTCCCTCATGGACTTGGGCTGCAGGCGCGACGGGGATTCACCGCGGAGGGCGCAGAGGACGTGGAGAGGGCGGATTGCCGTGAAAGTCTGCCTCCATGCCCCAGCCTTTAGGCTGGGGTAGATAGGTCCTCCAGCACCCCAACCTGAAGGTTGGGGCATAGGGACCGTTTCCTCCCTCCCTGGTGGCCCCGCAGGAATCATGGACAGTCTTTTCATCGCTCGGCGATCTCCGCGGGCTCCGCGGTGAGGGGTTCCGCCGGGACGAGGGGCAAGCGGGCGCGCACGGTGGTGCCCACGCCGGGCCGCGATTCGATCTCCATCTCGCCGTGGAGCTGGGCCACTCGCTCGCGCATGCCCGCCACACCATAGTGGCCCCGCAGCGGGGCTCCCAGGAGGAGGGCTGGGTCAAAGCCGGCGCCGTCGTCCTGCACGGACAGCTCCAGGCGCCCGTCCGAGCGGCGGAGCCGGACCGTGGCGTGGCGAGCGCCGCCGTGCTTGGCCGCATTGTTGAGGCTCTCCTGGGCCACGCGGAAGAGGGCCACCTCGGCCTCCGCGGGCAGGCGCTCGCTCTCCTCGATCCCCTCCACCACCAGAGTGGTGGCGAGGGGGCCTCGGTCAGATACGCGCTGGACGAGCCACTCCAGGGCAGCGCAGAGGCCCAGGTCGTCCAGCACCGGCGGCCGCAGGCGGGAGGCCAGCTCGCGCAGCTCGTCGCGCAGCTCGCGCACCTGCTGCCGCAGCGCCTCGGTGGCGCCGTTGCGCTCTATCTGCCGCCCCAGGGCGATCAGCTCCTGCAGAGGGCCGTCGTGGAGGTCGGCGGCGATGCGGCGGCGCTCCTCCTCGACGACATCCAGGAGCTGATGGTTCAGCTCCCGCAGGGCCTCCACCAGGTGGGCGTTATCCAGGGCCACGGCGAGCTGCGCGGCGAAGGTGCGCAGGAGCGAGAGGTCCTCCGGCCGGAACAGCTCGCCCGTCGTCTTGGGACCCAGCAGGAGGGTGCCCCGGGGTTCGGAGCCGGCGGCCAATGGCAGAACGAGGGCCTCGCCGTCGATGGTGGCGAGGCGGCGGGTCTCGGGTCCGGCGGGGCCGGGGCCCGGGAGCGCGGGCGTCTCGCCCGCCCCGGGTGGCGCCACCCCCCCGGGGGTTTGTAGGGGCGGCCCTGCGTGGCCGCCCTCCCGGCCGGGCTCTGGCGACGGCGGCGCGGTCAGCAGGGCGAAGAGCTCCCGGCGGGCCTCGGCCGGCAGGCCGGGGCTCCCGGCGCTCCGCTCCACGGTGAAGGGCTCGCGGCCGGGCAGGGCGAGGCCGGCGAAGCGGAGGTTGAGGGTCTCGGCCAGGGAGGGCAGGACGCGCTCGGCCACCGCGCGCGGCTCGTGGAGCGCGGCCATCTCGAGGCTGAGGCGCTCGAGGGTGGCGCGGTAGTCGTAGGTGTCGCGGTAGAGGGCGCGGTCCACGAAGCCCCGGGCCAGGGCCAGGGCGCGGGGGAAGGTGGCGACAGTCAGGAAGACGAAGCCCAGGGCCAGGGTGGCCTCGGTCTCGTCGCCCAGGTTGGGCCAGAGGCGCCGCTGGGCCAGCAGGAGGGTGGCGTAGGCCAGGTAGAGGCTGCCGAAGAGGACGGCGTAGACGGTGCCCCGGTAGACCAGGTGGCGGATGCCCATGAGCTTGTGGCGAAGGATGGCGTAGGCCATGCCCAGGGGCATCAGCACGGCGGCCAGGATGCTCACCTCGGGGCGCACGGTCACCGGCCCGCCCAGGGCCAGGGGCAGGAGGCTGAGAAGGAGGAAGGGGGCGAAGCCCAGGGCCGTGCCCGCCACCATGATACGGAGCTGCTCCTTGCCCTCGGGGGTTTGGCGGGCGTAGGAGAGCAGGGCGAGGAAGAGCCCGATGGCGAACCCAAAGAGCATCTGAAGGTAAGTCCACCGCTGGAAGCCGTCGTATGCCGCTGAGCCTGCTGTGGCTACCCAGGGGTACGCGATGACGAGCGCGAAGCTCAAGAAACCCAGTCCAGCCATTAGGGTGCGCCCCAGTGTGCGGAAAACAGTGCCAGCGCCAGAGCCCTTAAGGAATTCATGGAAGAAGGCTGCAAAGATCAAGGACCCAACGGGCAACGCGTAGTATTCGGCCACCAGCGCCCAGCCGAGCCCCTGGCTAGTGGCTGGGGCCAAAGCCAGGGCGGCCCCTAACGCCAGGCAGAAACCGAAGAAGAGAACCACCCGGCGATCGCCCGAGGGTTGGCGCCAGGCCAGCAGGCCAATGAGCATGAAGGCGCCGCCCACTGCCAGCAGGGAGAGACTGGTGGGGATGGGGAAGCCGGCGATGTCCTTCGCCTGAACCTGCAGGGGCTCGCCCCTGCCCTCCGACACCAGCAGCAGGGACGCGGCCTCGTCCCAGCGACTCTGCCAGGCCGGCGAAGGCGGCGCGCCGTCCACGGCCAGCAGGTGGTCGCCGGGACGCACGCCGCCGACCCAGGCGATGCCGGCGGGCCGGACCCAGGTGACGAGCCAGGGGCCCTCACCCGTGGAGAGTCCTGAGTCCTGAGTCCTGGGTCCCGGGTCCCCCGCGGCCTCCCCGAGGGAGAGGGGGCGGGTCGCGATGCCCATGGCGGTGGGGCCGAGGCGGCCCAGGAGACCGGCGGCCAGCAGGCCGGCGATCAGGAGGGCGGCAGCCCAGGAGATGAGCGCGACGCGGCGGGGGGTCACCGACCTATCCCCCTATCCCCTTCGGCCGGCCGGGCCAAGCGAGCGAGCGG
>ORJL011486542.1_pt1 | contig 15638 bp, 7 predicted proteins | sample 1779941 | NCBI WGS metagenome assembly ORJL01 (sample SAMEA104232317, study PRJEB22302) | groundwater metagenome | biome: forest; feature: aquifer; material: groundwater | place: USA | collected 2011-08-07 | depth 5.8 m | reverse complement strand
CCAGATCGGCTTGCGCAGAATCGTCGGAACAAAGTAATACATCAATCCCCACCCGATCGGCGTGACGAACAGGCCGACCAGATCGTGAATGAAAAGCCCGATGATCGCCCCCGACGCTGCGCCACCGACAAAATACTGCGGCAGAAAACTACCCATTGCGTAAACCAAAACCGTCCACACAAGCGCTGCGATGAAATACCACAGGGTGACGTACATGGGTCCGGTCGTTCGCAGGCTCGGACTAAGGAAGTTGATGGCAACAAGCACCAATCCTAACAGCGCGACGGGGTCCACCCTGACGGGCGTTTCACCCCACTCGACGGCCTGGGCCTGTCCCGCAAGCAAACCGATAACGGTGGCTACGAGGATCGCCTGCCATGCCACGAAAATGAACCACGAGAGTTTGTTGCTCAACACCGGGCGAAGCGAGAGTCGCGGGACCGCCCAGTGAAGGCCGCCGAGGAACGCGTTGGCAATAAATCCATAGGCCACGCCGTTGGTATGCACCAACCGCCATCGTCCGGGCGAGAAAAACTCAATTCCCGCAAATGGGTATATGCCGCTCATTTGCAGCGCGAAGAGCAGACCCGCGAGCATGGCAACCAGCATATAGGCGAGGCTTGCCAGGAAGTAGTAAGCGACCAGCCGCTCGTTGACCAGCGGTTCGCCTAGCGTCTTCGTCGCCTCGGTTGTCGATACTCCCATTCTTTGCACCATCGTCTGCCCTTATCTGTGCGATGCTTGCGATCGTTTCCTATTCTTCCTCAAAGACCTCTCCCGTGGGCGCCGGCTTCGGGATCTCGGCGGGCGGCGGTATTTCGCCGTTGAAATAGAGAGTCTGCGGTCGATTGCGAACCGCGGTTTGACCTTCGCCCAGTTTGGCCGGACGCTGCTGAACCAGGCTTTGAACGTAATACGCGATGGCCCAGAGGTCCGCCGGCTGCACCAATACGCCGCCGTGTGCGGCCTTAATGTCCATTGTGTCGACCCAGGTGGGCATCGCGGTGCCCGTGATGCCCGCGGCGATCGAACGGTAGAGGTCATCGACCGTCGTCCCCGCACGCAGAAAAGCTCGTTTGAAATCCGGCGGATAGGCGACTTCGCCTTCGGTGCTCACCGTTCGCTCGGATTGGTTCAGCCCTGGCCGGAACGACTCGCGCCGACCCACTTCCATAGTGACCAGGTATTCGTTGAGCCTCGTCTCGGGCACGTACCCGGGGTGACAACTCCAGCAGTTGGCGAAGCCGTGATACATCAACTCGCCGCGGCGAATGGCATCGGACTTGTCTACGACGGAGCGGAACGGATCGTCCACTCGCGGAATGGCGGATGCAGGCTGCCGCTCGTGCCACTTCGTCGAAAACGTCTTGATGTAGGCGACCAAGGCATCGACCGTTTGCTCCGGGAGCAGCGGCCAGTCCGGCATAGCGCTGCCCTTAAGCCCCTTCCGGATGGTTCGCTTGAGGTCTTCCTCGGTGGGAAGCCTTCCCGCCCTCGTCGAACTGAATTTGAAACTCGCAACCTTGAAGTTCCGCGGACGCGGATGCAGGAATCCCGCGGCTGGACCGTTGCCATCGCCCTGCGTTCCATGGCAACCGATGCAATAGGCCTCGTACGCCTTCCGCCCGTCCTCGACCATCGACGCGTGTAAACCGGGGCGCTTTCCGATCGTCTCCAACCGCGAGGTGTCCTGCTCCGGCTGTGGGCCGCAGCCGACCAGCGTCACGATCACCGCCGCCTGGAAAAACGCCGCCACGGACCCCTTCAGGTCGTTGCCCTCCTCTCGCTCGCCGGCGGTGGCGCGTATTGACCCCATTGGCTGGGCGCTCTCGAGCGGTGGCACACAGCGGGCGCGCCGTCAACTCGTGGCCGGCGGATACGCCTCCGGTTGGTCGGTTAGGCGGCAACGTGGATGATGGAGAGTTTTTTCAAGAACGCCGGATCGGGCTCGGCGCCCAAACCCGCGGCCTCCGGCAGGATGACGTCGCCCCGTTCAATTCGGATCCCGCCGATGACGACGTCATCGCGGTGTCCGGTGTGCGCGTCGAGGTCGAAGTGATGGAAGATGGGGCGCGACGCGCCGAGATGAGCGGCCGCCGTCACGCCGAGTCGCGTCTCGATCATCCCGCCGATCATGCAGGGGATCTTCGCTGCTTCGGCTATGGCGGCGATCTCCAACCCGCGGAGGATTCCCCGCGATTTGCTGAGCTTGATGTTGAAGAGCGAGCAGGCCTTTTCGCGAAGGAGATGCAGCGCGTCCGCGGGAGTGAAGAGCGATTCGTCGGCCATGATCGGCACCGGAGACATCGCGTTCAGATGCGTCATTCCCGAGATGTCGTCGCGCCGCACCGGCTGTTCACAGAACTCGATGTCGAACGGCGCGATCCGCTTGAGAAAGGACAGCGCCTCCTCGCATTCAAATCCTTGATTGGCGTCGACGCGGATGGAGGCGGTCGTTCCGATCGCGTCTCGGACGAGTCGCACCCGCTCGACGTCTTCGTGAACGTCGGAGCCGACCTTGATCTTGATGGCCCGGTGTCCCATGCCGACGAAACGCACGGCGTCGGCCGCCGCGTCCGCCGGGGGTTTGATTCCTATGGTCTGATCGGTCGCCAGTCGCCGATTTGCGCCGCCGAGCATTCGCCAGAGCGGCATTCCCTCGGCCTTGCCTGCGAGGTCATATAGCGCCATCTCGATCGCCGACGCCGCGGCGCTCTGACCCGGCAGCACATGTTCCATACGCTCCACGAGCGCGGCGATGGAACGCGGATCCTCACCGACGACAAGGGGGATGAGCGATGGAAGGGTGGCCACGCACGTGGCCTGCGTTTCACCGTTGATCGAATGAAGCGGCGTCGCCTCGCCCCAACCCACAAGCCCGTCGTCCGTGCGCAAACGTACGAACACACCTTGCGCCGCGACGCACTCCATCGTCGCGATGCGAAAGCTCGCGACGAGAGGCACCTCAAACGGGAACAGATCGGCTCCGACAGTTTTCATTGGCGTGGGATCCCTTAGGCGTCGCGGAAGTTCAGCAGCGTGTTGTGAACCCGGCTTGAACTGTTGCGGCACCGGTCTTCAGCCGGTGCGGACACGGGTTGAAAACCCGTGCCACACGTTTTTCAACAGGCTGCCAACGTTCAGCCCGAAGCGGCGATCCCGCGTGCGGCGGGAGTTTCCGATGACATCACTCCGAGACCGCAGCCGTCAGCCGCCGAGTGGTGCGAAGGGTATTCAGCGACTCGCGGAGCGCGAGGAACTCAGCGGCCGACAGAGTCGCCTTTTCCGTCGCGAGCGTGCGCGTAAACCGCAGATTCCGATCGCTCATCTCTACGCGTTGCGACGCGGTGCCCCAGGAGCCGCTGATGGGCTCGAGCGTCTCCGGCGATGTTGCGGTTTTGAAGCCGCTGGGAAGCTCGATGGTCAAATCGATGGATTCCTGGATTCGCGTGCCGAGTTGCACGTCAGCGATTCGCTCCGACCGCTCAAGCGGCAGCGCGAGGGACGAGGGCAGGCACGGGCCGTCGCCGAACCGCACGACGGTTCGGGTGCCGGCTTTCGGGAGCGGCTTGGTCGTTGCAACTTGGATCGTGGCGCGGAGCGTTTCGTCCGACAGGGTTCCGATCGTGAACGTGCTTACGTCCACGCCGGTCAACACTTGCCCCACCACCGCGGCTATCCACGCCTTTTGCGTGTCTGCGCTTTGCAGTTTCTCGGGATCATAGTACGCACCCGTCGCTTGCAAGCGCAGTTCGCCGCTGGCGCTGCCGTCTTTCGCGAGCGCGAGCTTGCCGGACACCTGCACGTCGCTGGGCGTGCGCTCTCCGCGCGCCGCGACGTACACGGTCTCCAAGCGACCCTCGTTCATTCGCAGGAGGGAGCGTCGTCCCCAGACGCTGGGGTTTTTGATTTCGCCTTGACGCGGGTTCAGGTTCAGCGTTCCTTCCGGGAGAGTCGCCTGCACGACCGCGCCGTCGAACGAGGACAGCAGCGGTGCGATCCCGCCGGCCTCACTCCATTCGTCGGGCTTCACCGCGACCAGCGCGGAGGTCTTGAACCCCAGGGATTGCAGCGCCGTAAGGAGTAGCGCACCGGCTTCGAGACCGTTGCCATAGTTGGCTTGCAGGACCGTGCGAGCGTCCCTGCACGACAAGCGTCGCAAAGCGTTCGGCGACTCGACGAAGTTGAACGTATCGCGGATCTTCGCGGCGACTTTGCGAACCTGTTCCGCGGGCGCCGTTTCCTTCTCTATGGCCGCCCGAGCGAACGCCTCGATGTCCGGATGCCCAACGGAAGCGCGATCCATTGCGGACAGCAGGGTCGAAACCCACGCGGAGGTGTCTGGGCAAGTCGTGAACCTCAAGCGAGGCGAACGCGCGATCCAAGGCGAAGACAACGGTTCCTCGCGCTCGCCGGCGAGATTGGACGCCGACCATCGGAACGTATGCACGCCGCCGATGCTCTTCTCCTCCACGGCGACTTTCAAGTCGCCGCCGGTTTCAACTTGATGGTGAAGCGGAGTGCCATCCGGGACCGAAACGCTCACGGAGCGCTCTACGATCGGGAAAAAATCGTTCAGACGCACGAAGCCGTCGAGCCACGGGGACGTGCCAGGCGGTGACACAACCTCGTAGTCCAGCTCCAGCACGACGCCCGGTTCGATGCCGCTGAAGGACACAATCATGTCCTGCCAGCGGGCGTACTCCGGCCAGCCCGCGAGGGCGTCGGTCGCCGCGATGTTCCGCGAATACTCCGGGACGCCGAGGGTCGATCCATCGGGCAGGATCGTTCTGGCCTCGTGGATCGTCAGCTTGTCGTCGCCGCGCAGATGGGTGATGCGCGGGTCCGCGAACCGATCGAGCGGGCGGGTGTTGCGGAGCTTGACCGCCCATTGCTCGCGGAACCGAATGGTTCCGTCGCGCTCCAAGGTCCAATGTTGAGAGAGACGCAAGTAGACCGCGTCGTCATGGGGAAACCGGTCGATCCCGTCAGTCTGCGCGGCCGCGTCGCGTACCCCCTTCGTCGGCGGTGCCGCAACCGCCCGTTGTGAGCAGAGGGGGACCGCCACGAAAGCGGCAACGAGGAAGCCGAACGCTAGTCCGCGCTGCGTGGTAAGTTTGTTTTGCATGTTCGTAGGATTCTCTTGAAGGATCGCATTTCGTGATTCCAGCGCTCCGGGACGATGCGGAGCGCTGTCTCGCGCCCGGCTGAACAGAGCCCGGACCGTCCAAACAGAGCCGCGACCGTAAGGGAGCGGTTCTTTGCACCCGCGTTTTCGAGTGGATCAGTACACTACCGCCCGCCGGTTGAGTCGCCCGAGCCCGAGTCGCGGGGGGCTCGCGCCGTGGTCAGGTTGCCATCCGCCGAATCACACACGACCCAATCGTCCGCGGTTTCGTACATCGCGTCGACCGCCTTTTTGAACCCCTCATAATCCTCCACCGGGACCGTGGCTTTCTTGAGCGCGAACTCGAAGCGGTAGGTCAACTGCGAAGTTCCCGGAATCGCCTCGAAGCTCAGTGAAGCAGAGGGCGTATCGATTTTCCGCGGCGTCGGCATGTGCGAGACACGCCAGCCGTCCGGGAGCTTGATCGTCTCCTCGTAGCGGTCCATTCGCGTCGCCCCGAAGCGGATCGCATACTTTCGTTCTTTCAACTTGATGCGATCCAAGTAGCTCGCCCGGAGGAATCCGTTCAGCGGATGGGACAGCAGAGGCAATTGGAACATGGCCCCGCGACCGTCGCCCGCCGCATAGTCCGACTCGGAAACCTGAAGTTTCACGTGCGTGTCCTGTGTGTAGTCGAACGGGTCGGTGTACTCGAACGCCTCAAGTCGAGCGTTCGGAGCGAGATTCAGCGCTTGCTCGAACGCGGCCCGGCGTTCCGCCGCGGGCTTACCGTTCAGAACGCGACGGAACCGGTTGCACGCCGCGCCGTCCAGGTGAAAGGACAGGCTCGATCGCAACGTGCCGTCCGCGCTCAGCACACTGTCGGCTTTGATCTCGCGACGGTTCGATTCCGGGTCGAAGTACGGCGAAAGCGTCAGCGGCTGTCCCTCCGGTGTTCCGTAGACCAGACCCTGCAAATGTTCGAACGCGGACCATAGGTCTCGACTGAGCGGTACCCAGGTCGGATCCAGAATGCGGAACTTGCCGTCGCGCTCGCGTAGCGCCGTCACGGTGTGGTTGAATTGATCCGCGGGGATATCCTCGACCCGCGATCCGGCCATGGTCAGCGCGGGGTAGGCCTCTAGACCGAGAACACGCAGCATGGTGACCAACATGCCCGCTTTGTCCTTGCACACGCCGCCGCGGTCGCGGAAGGTCTTGCGGCTGTCGTGCAACGTATACCCTTCGCACGCCCCGCCCTGCTTCGTGCCGTAGTAGCGCACATTGTCGGCGACCCAGTGCGTGACCGCCGCGATTTTCTCTTCGTCACTCTTCAACCCGGCGACGACCTCGGCGACTTTGGCGCGGATCGCGTCGTCGGCGTCGAACTGCGGCTCGTTGACCTGGTGGAACCAGCGGGACTTCTCCTCCCAACTGCCGAGCGTCGCCATTACGAGCTTGGGAACACAGTCATCCGGGGCGACCATGTTCGGCTCTTTCTTGATCCCCGGAGTTTTCTCCGCCGTCCAGGTGTACACCAGCGTGTTCTCGCCGAACCACTGCGACGACCGAAGCGGGCCGTTATACACTTCATACTGGACCGGCATCTCCTTGGGCATGTGTACGCTGTACCGCTTGTTGAGGATGGGATGCGTGTCCTGGAAGAGCGTAACCTCGTACCAATGACCCGCCATCGGAGGCACGAGTCCCGCGCCGCCTTCTTGCGCGGCGCGAGCGCCATCCGAGTTGGACAAGTACGCGATGTTGAAACCGATCTTGCTGGTCCGCACCTCCACCGCGTCGCCGATTTCAAGGCGCGGCAGCGAGAGCAAGCTCTGGCGTGCGCCCCAATAGATCATGTGCTCGATCGCCGGCTGCGTCGCCAACTGCGAAACGTCCGCCTCCTCAACCTTCCCGCCCGCCCGGTGAATCCGGACACTGCGGACCGTCACGCGATTCGTGTCCGGATCGAAGTCCCACCGCAACACCGATTTGTCGCGCACGCCGTTGTTGGTGAGGATCTTGAACACCTGACAGGTTTCCGTCGTCGCCAAGCCGCCGGTCTGAACGTACACATCGGCCTCGTCCAACACGTAGACCACGTCCGCCTTGTCATAGTCCTTCGTTCCGCCCGCGGACTTGAGCATGGCCGCAATCGCGTCGGGCGTCGCGGGCGTCGGCGGCGCACCTCGAAGCGCAGGTGCAACGCCGCAGACGCACGCGCAGGTCATCAGCAACCGCAAGAGAATCTGGTAACGACTTGTCATGGCATCAAACTCTCAATGTCAGGAGCCGCCCGAACCGACCACCGCCGCCGCCGCCGAGGAATCCACATCGCGACACTCCCGATTCGGACCCCTGGGTCGCGTAGTGTAACGGCGCTGCCCGAATCATGCCATATCCGGTAGAAACTGCGGGGAAATGCAACAGGGCAGTCGCATCTAGAGCAGCTAACGCTCAAGTGTAGCGTCGCGGTTTATCCGCGGCGCTTCCCTGCACACGCCGCCCATGAAGGGCGACGCTACATTTGACTGTTAATCGCTCTAAAGTTCGCACTCAATCCCCGTTCTGCAGAGACGGAACGACCGGGATCGGTTGCGGCGTCGCGCGTGCTGGATTGTCGGCGCCGCGAAACCAGGTTTGCAGGTCGAGGAAGAGGGTGAACGCCGCGGGGATGACGAAGAGCGTGACGACCGTGGAAACGAAGAGTCCGCCGAGCATGACGCTGCCCAGGCCTCGGTACAGCTCGCTGCCCGCGCCGGGACGAACCACCAGCGGCAACATGCCGACGATGGACGTGAAGGCGGTCATGAAAATGGGGCGCGTGCGCGTTTCGACGGAGAGCGCAACGGCGTCCGCCGGCGACATGCCCTGTTCGCGCATGAAATTGAGGGTCTGGTGGACGATGAGAATCGCGTTGTTCACCACGATCCCGATGAGGATCACGAAGCCCAGCATGGTGAGCACGTCAAACTGTTGAACGGGCAACGTGGGATCGTGCAGGCTGATTTCGTGAACGAGGCGCAACGCCGCGAACCCGCCCAGCGCCGCGGGCGGAACGGAGAACATCATCACGAACGGATACGCGAAGGACTCGAACAGGGCGGCCATGACGAGGTAGGTAATCAGGAGGGCGAGGATCATGCGGGATTGAAGAAGGGTCATCGCGAGTTGGGGATTGGCGCCGAGAACGAGGAGCCCCAACGCGGAGAACCCGATGAGCGCGGTGCGGACGGCGACGCGCGCTCCGCTGAATCCCCATGCGACTACGGCGATCAGCGAAACCAGTCCGAAGAGAAGCAGGATCGACGCCGCCGGTGATAGACCGAAGAACCGAGGACGCCGCAACACGTCGGTGAAATCGCCGAAGAAAGCGCGATTCGCTTGGGTCAACTTGTCGGCGCTTCCGGAAAGGGCCGTGATGACCGAGCTAGAGATCTCGCCGGATGCGCGCAGTGGTTTGACGACGCGTTGTTCGATATCCCGCATCGTATCCTGCAGCGGGACGCCGTCGGGCGGTTTGATGGACAGCGTGACCGCGGGCATTTCCTCGACGCGAATGATCTGCTGCGGCGCGGTGGTGCGCTCGAAGCGAACCGCCGACGACAGCGGGACGATGTGCCCGGTCGGCGTGAAGATCGGCACTCGATCGATCTCCCGCGTCGACGCCGTGGGATCGTCGGCGATCTTCAGGACCATGTCGATGCGATCGCCGTGATCGTTGAATTCGCCGACGAAGGCGCCGTCGACGCACGCCTGCAGGATGAAGCCCACGTCGCGGATGTCCAGTCCGAGGTCCGCCATCTTGGCGCGATCCGGTGTGGCGCGGATTTCCGGTCGACCCAGATCGAAGCTCGGCGGGCTGGGCGTCGGATACGGATAGCCGACGCTCATGATTTTCCTTTGAACGGCGGCGGCCGTTCGCACGACCTCGTCGAGATTCTCGCCGCGAAGTTCGAGGTCGAGCGTGTTTCCGCTGCGGATCGAGCCGGAGCTGAAGAGGGACACCTGATTGAACATGGCGAAAACGCCGGGGAAGCGGGAACCGGCGCGGTCCAGAACTTTCTCGAGAGGGCGGACGTTGGTGGGATCCTGCGACGTGCAGCCCATGAAGGCGCCGCCGTCGAAACTGACGAAGAAGAAGTCTTCGATGGGCGGCGGCACCACTTGCTTCGTCTTTCCGTCCCGGCCCGCGGACATGGTGACGGGAGCGAGCTGCCACGCCTCCGGGCTGTCGAGCTGCGCCTCCCAATAGGGTCGGAGTCCGTCGATGCGTTTGGACGGGTCGCCTTCTTCGACGATTTCGGCCATACGCTGAAATTCCTCGATCGAATATGCCGGCGGCGAAAACAGAAGGCCGAAGACGAGGTTCTTGTTTCCGTTCGGAAGATATTCGGTACCGGGCATCAGCATCCATCCGCCGAGCAAACAGAACGACGTCAGTCCGAGGATGACCGCGGTGCGCCGTCCGGTGGTTCGGTTGACCCAGCGGATCCTGTCGCCGGCCCATACCCCGAGACGCCATGTGCGCCCTTCCGTCGCCAGGGCGCTCTTGGCGGAGAAGAACCGCGACGTGAGCGGTGGAATGACCAGGATGGACACGATCAGCGACAGGGCGGCGGAGGCGACGCTGGCGACGGCGATATCGCGGAACAGTTGCCCGGCTTCTTCCTGAATCGTAATGACCGGAAGAAACACGGCGATCGTGGTACAGGTGCTTGCGAAGACGGCGCCCCAGACTTCCTGTGCACCGTCGAGGGCGGCTTGCAGCTTCGTCTTCCCCATCGACAGGTGTCGGTAAATGTTCTCGAGAACGACGATGGCGTTGTCGACGGAGTTGCCCACGGCGAAGGCCATGCCCGCCAGCATGACCACATTCAACGAACGACCCTGCGAGGCGACGATCAGGAAGGTGCCGATGACGGAAATCGGAATGGTGACCGCGATGATCGCCGTGGCGCTGAAACTCCGCAGAAACACGAGCAGAACGACGAACGCGAGGAACCCGCCCCCGAAGATATTGTCGATGACCAGGCGAATGGCGCTCCAGATGTAGGTGGTTTCGTCGTACACCTGGGTGAGTTCGAGGCCAAGGCCGCGGGGGGCGAGGATTTCGCGGTTCGCCAGATCGACTTGGACGCGAAGATTCTCCATGGCGCGGATGACATTCGCGCCGGTCTCGCGTCGCGCGGGAATCGCCAGAACGGGGCGCCCCTTGCTGCGAACGAAGCTGACGGGTTTGCGAAAACCGTCGACGACCGTGGCGACGTCGCCGATGGTGATGGGCCCGCCGTCGCGATACGCGGCGACGGTTTGCAGGATGTCTTGTGTGCCGGTGAACTCGCCGACGGTGCGGTAAGAGAAATCGCGTTTGCCGTCGAGGATCGTTCCGGCGGAGGTATTCTCGTTCTGGCGACGAAGAGCGCGCTCGATGTCGCGGAACGTGAGCCCTCGCGCGGCGAGACGATAAGGATCGATCACGATTTGCATTTCGCGTGGGCGGCCGCCGTAGACGTCGACCTCGCTGATTCCCTCGGCCCGCTCGAGAATGGGCTTGACGTGATCCTCGATGTACGTTCGCAGCGTTGCGACATCCGTGCCGTCCTTGGCGTAGAGGATCATCCAGGCGATGGTCTGCTCCATGTCGGCGTTGGTGGAGGACAGCGTGGGTTCCTCGACCTCTTCGGGATAGTCCTTCACCTGGCGAAGCTTGTCGGAGACGTCGCGATAGGCGCCGTCCTTATCGACGCCGACGGGGAATTCCAGGCGAATGGTTCCCTGCCCCTGCGAACAGGTGGACGTCATCTTCTGCAAGCCCGCGACGCTCTTGAGCTTCTCTTCCTGCGGATCGACGATCTCGGTTTCGACTTCCTGCGGACTTGCGCCGCGCCACTGCGTGGTGACCGTGAGGATCGGACGATCGACATCGGGCGTGAGTTGGATGCCGATGCTGTAGAGCGAAAGCAGCCCGAAGAGCACGAGCAGCATGACGCCGACCGCGACCTTGACGGGATTCTCCACGGAGAACCGGATGATCCCCACGCTAGAGCTCCTGGACGCGCAGGGTGATGGATGTGTCGTGGTTGGGTGGCATGCCCAAGCTCGGCGAAGCCGAGCGCCGGCATGTCGTCCCGCAGCATGGCGGCGCTTCGCTTGGCCATGCCACCCGACCATCATTCGACGAGTAACGGAGCACTATGTTGGCCCTCGTTCGGCGGGGGTCGGCGTTGCCTCCTGTTTCTGGGCGATCGGGCGACCCATCTCGTCGACCAACTGGACCGGAGTGGGAAAAGGCATGAGCCGTTCCGTGCCGCGAATGACGACGGCGGCGCCGACTTCGAGGTTGCCGGAAGTGATAGCCACGGAGCGGTCCACATCGGATCCCAGCGTCACGGGCATGAGCATGCCGGAATGCCCGCCTTTTTCATCGGACATCACGACGCCGACGTAGGGAGTTCCGCCGCGCTCGACGACGGCGTCCTTGGGGACGGTGATGACTTGCTGTTTCGGTCCGGACGGAACCGTCGCGCGGGCAAACATTCCCGCGGCGAGAAGGCCGTCGGTGTTGTCGAGCTCGACCTCGACCGGGATGGTGCGCGCCTTGGCGTCTGCTTGCGGGATCACATGGCGGATGCGCCCGTCGAGGGAGCGTTGCAGCGCGTCAACGTGGACGCGCGCCGCGTCGCCGATGTGTAAGTAAGGAAACGCCGACTCCGGTGCGTCGACATGGACGAGCACCGTGGCCAGTTCGGCGATTTCGGCGATCGCTCCGCCTTCCGAGACCCACTCGCCGACTTCGACCAGGCGTTTCGTGACGGCGCCCATGAACGGGGCCGGGATGATTGTCTTCTTCAGCTCGCTCTCCAGGCGGGCCACGATCGCGGCTTGAGCGGCGACTTCGAAGGCGGCGTGCTCGATCGCCTCCTTGCGCGGACCGGACACGCCCTTTTCGTAATCAGCCTGGGCCGCGATTCGGCGGCGCTCGGCCATGAGGAAGCTGGCGCGGGTGTCCTGGAATTCCTTGGCGTTGGAGACGCTTCCGGCATACAGGCCCTCGATGCGGTTCATCTCGAACTTCCATCGCTCGTTTTCGGCGACGGCTTCGTCGAGGACCGCCTTCCAACGCGCCAAGTCCTCGCTGCGGGTTCCGGCCACGAGTTCGGCGTGGAGCGAGCGGAGGGCGCCAAGGCGGGCTTTCGCTTCATCGAGCTGATGGGTGAGCTTGTCGGCGTCCAAACGGCAGAGCACCTCGCCGGCCGCGACGCGATCACCTTGGCGGACGGGCATGTCGCGAACCAAGCCGGCGACCTCGGCGCCGATGCGGCTGCTGCGGGCGGGCATGAGGGTGCCTACGAGCGTGATCGAGGCGGGCGCGTCGCGCGTCTCCGCGACGGCGGTCACGACATTCAACACCGGCGCCTGCGCCCGCGCGACAACGTAGCCGCCGGCGACGTACAGGCTCGTACCGATGACAAGGATTCTCCGGATCTTCATGGAAACCAACCCCGACGGTACCGTTCCGTTCCACGAAACGGAAGGAACCCATTTCGCGGTTACGATTCTATACACCACGCTCCCTTCGAAGAAATCCACCGGGGAGGACCACGGAATGGCATTCGCGTGGAGGCCGCGCGGCCATCGCACGACCACGTCGAAGTGTTACCTCGCGTGCCGCAAGAGAGCCGCGACGCGGCGGTGTGCCGCTGTCCTGTGAGCAGTGGATGGCGCGGATACGCGGATGCGTGCCCCATCCTCGCTACGGCGAGGGGCTGGGCACAGACGGTGTGTTCGCGCGAGAATCCTCCTCACACAAACCGCTGATTCGCGTTCCGCGCCAACGCTGGAATCTTGGCCGACCGGATCTCCGCCCCGATTTCGCAAGTTTCCAACAAGTTCCTTGAAACGTGAGCGCTTTTCGTCGCTTTGGCGTTCTAATGGGTGTAGGATGGTGTGCCGTTTCACGGTTCGACGCTACGCACGCGGCTAATCGCGGAGGGTCGGTGATGCGTTTTCATGTTCGGATGCTTCCGGTTCTGGTTCCGGTCCTTTCGCTTTTCGCTTACCCATGCTCGTCTCTGCGGAGCGTGCTGATCGGAAGAAGTCCCCGCGCGAGGCGGACCTGCGCGTGGCGTTGATCCACACCAGCGGCACGTTCGTGGTGTACGACGCCAGCGGCGCGGTCGACGACGCCGGGGTTCCGTTGGACTCGAACACCCCTCTCCCTCCTAGGGAGAGGGGCAGGGGTGAGGGTTCTTCCGCCGAGCGGGTCGTCCTTCCCCACGGATTCCTCGCCTACTGGGCCGACTATCGAACCGGACAGTTCTCCGTGTATGGCCGACGCTTGTTCAACCAAGATGACGTAGCGCATGCGCTCCGCAACTTGCAGCGCGACCTCGACGTGGACCTCGCGCCGCTCCTCGAACTCGATCCCGACCTCGCGCGAGCCTTGCAGCGCACCCAAGCGGAACCCGAAAACCAAACCCCCTGGCGAACCGGCCTCGCCGCGATCAACGAAATGCTCCGTCCCGCTTCGCCGGGCAACACCCCCGAAGGCGGAACCGTAGCGGCCGTCGGCGGCGGGGTAGGAGACAGCGGCCACTGCCTAACCTTGCCGGAAGACCGCCTCCATTGCGACTACTGGGTCTGGGGCGGGGCTCCGCGGCGACGGATCCCAGGCCGGGCGCCGTTCGCGATGTCGGACGAGGACACGATCGGGTTCATCTTGAGGATCTCCGGTTGCCACGCCACCGGCGGCGGCGGATGCGTCGGTCCGTGTTGCGGCAGCCTCGATCCCTGCTGCGACGGAGAGGATCCTTGCTGCGTAAACCCTTGCCTGTGCCTCGATTGTAACGACGGGAACGCGTGTACGACCGACGGGTGCAGCGGCGGCGCGTGCCACCACGCCCCCGTCACCTGCCCGTCCTGTTCCGAGTGCAGTCCATCCTCCGGTTGCGGCCCTCCCGACTGTAATGACCACAACGCCTGCACGACGGACGGGTGCAGCGGCGGCGCGTGTTACCACGTTTCGGTCAACTGCGGCCCATGCGTCGCGTGCAATCCGTCCTCCGGCTGCGGCGGGGCCAATTGTAACGACTTCGACGCCTGCACGACGGACGTGTGCGTCGGCGGCCAGTGCCAGAACCCGTCCAACTGCGACGACGGAAATGCGTGTACAAACGATTACTGCGTGAACGGGGAATGCCAGCACGCCCCGCGCCAGTGCGACTCATGCGAGGTCTGCATACCCGAGCAGTGTGCGTCGGGGTTCTGCTGTTTGGCCGGATGTATGTGCAACGGCGATTCGGGTCCTTTCGGAATTCAAGTTCCGGCCAGCGAATGCGGCGCGTGCGCGGCGTTTCCCGCGTATGCCGGACCGGCGTGTACCGTCGTGTCAAAGTGCTACCGGAGGGACGCGCTCCCGTACCTGCCGGCGGACGGCGGAGCGGTGACAATTGGCGGGTTCACGAATTGTGAAAGCTGCGACACGGGTTGCCCGCAGAGTTCACCGCCGCCGCTCACGTGTCAGAGCAACTTTGAGAACTGCTACACCGGCACGGTCGAGATGAACATTTCTCCGTCCGTGACCCTCGGGATCGGCGCTGTCCAAGCCGCCCTGACCGGCGAGCTCGGGTTCTCGAACGAACAGCAAGTCTGTCTTGGCGGCGGCTGCAGTGTGACGCCGCCGTCGTGCCAGTGGGCCACAATCGATCATCACTTCTACGTAAGGACCAATCGAGTGGCGTCGATGGCGCACGAATGGACGTGGTACAACCTCCACACCGCGGACAGCTCACCGAGTTGCAATTGTGTCAGCTGGAATCGAGGGTGCCCGCTGACGGGCGAATCGCGCGCCACGGGGAGCGGTCCCATCAGCGTGATATTCTGTGGGTTGGAAAGCTTCGGGACCTGCAGCCCGAACCCCCCATGGCAGGGACCGAACCCCTGACGGGGTAAGAGGCTATCGCCGTAACCCGCCTCCCGCCCAGAAAGAGGGACAGGGGTCAGGGTTCTTGGAATCGGCTCGAACGCAAAGTGGGAGTGACGGTGCAACCATGAACTGGACAATGTTTACGCTCCTGTGTGTTTGTCGCATTGCGCCCGCGATGCAGAAGGTCGACCACGGGGTCGATTCGTTCCGCGCGCTCGACGCGCAGTACCTCGCCGAGTCGCGCGACACTCAATTCGCTTCCCGAGAGGAGCGGGTGGCGTTCTGGGAACGCTGGCTAAAGGCGTTTCAGGATGCGGCGGACGCCGATCCGGGTACCCAATCCGCCAGGTTGTCACGGGATCGCACCGTCGAGCTCCTCAACGGTCTCGGAAGATATCGGGAAGCGCTGGCGGTGTACGAGGCGTTCCTTAACCAGGCAACGTCCGATCGTGAACGTCTCATCCTGCTCGTGAACATAGGGTCAATAGCAGAAACTGCGTACTTGGCTGGTGCTGACAAGGCGCTGGCCACCCGGGCCATCGAGGCTGGGCGACTCGCCCGAGGGCTGGACGACACCACCGGAAGGACGCAGGTCATCACGTG
>ORJL010178490.1_pt1 | contig 15639 bp, 19 predicted proteins | sample 1779941 | NCBI WGS metagenome assembly ORJL01 (sample SAMEA104232317, study PRJEB22302) | groundwater metagenome | biome: forest; feature: aquifer; material: groundwater | place: USA | collected 2011-08-07 | depth 5.8 m | reverse complement strand
GCTCATGCACTTCCCGGACCGTCGGCTCGCGCCCTCCCCCGAACCCTTCGCGTGGGACTGGAAGCAGGCGCCGCGTGAGCCGTTGTTTGAACGTGGACGGTTTTCCCGAGGGGTGGCTGATGATGTGGATGCGGTAGTTTCCGTATGGGATGATGGGGTGGTCAAATGCCATGTGATCGGCCGAGTTTGGTTAGGCGAAATTCGTTATTATTAGAAATGGGCCTGGAGGGATTTGAACCCTCGACCACCAGCTGTCCTGGAGCTCGCCTCGGCGTGCCGACTCCGGCTTCCGGGACGGTCGTATAAGACTGGCGCTCTGGAGACCGGACTAAGCTACAGGCCCGTTGTCAAAAGCTTGTCCGGGCGGCTATAAAAGTCTGCAACCGCCTTGACTTGTCCATGGAGTTCGACCGCTTGCACGCCAAGGATTTTGCCACGTTGGGTTCGGCCGCGTTCGGCTTCTTGGCGTTGGTCTTCGTGCCTTCCAGCTATTGGGTCACCGCCGTTTTCATCGTTTTGGCCGCCGTCTTGGACGCGTTGGACGGAAAATTGGCCCGACGCGACGGCAATGCGAACGCCTTCGGTCGCGAGTTGGACAGTTTGGCCGATGCCGTGGCGTTCGGCGCCGCGCCGGCGTTTTTGGCGTTCTGGCCTTTTCGCGACTCGCCGTGGGTGTGGCTGTATGCCGGCGCAGCCGTCGTGTTCTTGTCGGCGTGTTTGATCCGGCTAGCGCGGTTCAACTTGTACGCTGCTGAACCGAAGACGAAATCCGCGGGTTCGAAATCCGTTTACTACGGCTTGCCCGCTCCGACGGCCGCCTTGGCACTGGTCTTTTTGGCGCCAATTTTCGGCGTTTTTGTCCCGGCACTTTTGCTGGTGCTGGGTGGGTTAATGTTGGCGGACTTTGTTGTAAAAAAACCGTTTTGACTCTGAATTTCGAAAAATTAGAACCGGTCCCACACGCTGGAGTCGGCGGTGAGTTCGAGTTGGGATAGGCGTTGTTGGACGTGGCCCGTGAGTTTTTCCTTCAACGGATCGTCCGGCAAATGGTGCAGCAGTTCCGAGGCGATTTTCAAGGCTTTTTTCTCGCCGGATTCGCGGTTTTCCTCGAAGGGCTTGACGCCGTGCTTTTCCGTCATGGCGAACATGAAGACGTGCGCGCCTTCCGCCGTGCTGACGCCCAACGTCATGACGTGGCCGTCGTCGCGGGGCAGCACTTCGGCCTGCAACACGCCGAAATACGGTTTTCCTTCTTTCAGCCAAGCATGATCCAGATTCAGGCGCCACCACGAGTTTTCCTCGTTGAGCCACAAGGTGGCGTCTTTGGGCAGGTTGAGAAACGGTGTGCTGGTCATGTCGAAAACCGATGAATGGGGAAAGACACCAAGGAAAGCCCGATTTTAATATCTTTAGGTTGCGGCGGCTTTAGGGTTTTGAAAAAATCTCGTAGACCAACGATTTGGCGGTACCGACCCGCCCCGTTTTAGCATTGATTTCCAGATAACGGTACAACCGGGGGTCGATGGCATTGGCATCCGGTATTTGTTCCGGTAACTTCCAAGTTCCTGACTTTCGGTCATAGATGACATGCCGTTTCCATAGGGCGTCGGGTGCTTCTTCGATTGGTACCCATTTTCCCGACTCGATTTTTCGGCGTCCCGGTACGTAGGCCCTGTATTGCGTGATGTGGGTTTTGCCTTCGTCGGCCGTTTTCCACGTGCGTAAATCGGGATTGGCTTGCGTTGGCATGTGGTTGAGTTGTTGGGATTGGATGCGGCGGAGTTTGCGTTCTTTCCTGCTTTCGTTATATTCGTAAAACTCGACGTCCACCGGATGCGTTTTTTGGCTTTTTTGCTCGAATATGGCATTGGTTCGCGCCACATGGTCGGCGCGGACTAAGAGGCGCTGTTGATCCAGGGGTAGTAAGTCGTTGGGCCGGATGCCTTCTTTCTTGATTCTTTGTTGGACCTGCAGGGCTTCATCCCACATGGCCATTCGGGTTCCGGGCATGAATCGCGTCACGAGGGTGGGCAGATACCCGTTCCGCAGTATGACGGCCACGGGGATTTCGGGTTCCAATCCTTTTTTCTGCAGATCCAATAATATACGTGCCTCGGTGAATGCCGTGTTGCCCAGGTTCGGTTTGGGCCGAAACGGACTGATGGTCTTGACCATGTAACTTCGCCCGGTGCCGCCTTTCACCCGCACTTGGCCCACGGCGCGGGTCGAATCGAACAAGCGTGGGAAGCGCTGCCAATTTTCCGGGAAGAAATGCTCGGCGGTTTCCGGATTATCTCCTTTTTCCAAATTGTTGCTGAATAGCACGACGCGATCGCCGTTCTTCCGTCGGACGACGGCCACGTTCGGACTCACCTGAGCCACGTGGAACCCTTTTTCCGAAATAGCGCGGTGAATTTGTTCAATCTTACGAGGCAGTTCTTCCAACAAGCGTTCACGTCTTCGGACGTCCGGGGCGAAAAAACCGACCGCCGTGTTCCGGACGCGTCGGCCCATGGCTTTTAAGCGTGAAAGAAAGCGCGTTAGGATAGTGATTCGACCCCGCGTTCCAAAATGAAATCCATATCGCCTTTTCGTTCCAGGAAGGCACGTCCGCCTAGAGCGGAAAAAACGTTCATTCCTAATGTCGTCATGGATGGCGGCAAGGAATCCAACAGCCGGCGAATGTGGCGGTGGCCGTCCAACGCGCTTGCGTATTTCTGCCGCCAACGCGTTTCGTAATCCAACTCGCCGCCGTCGGCGTGCGTCTTGACCGAGTCGGCCAATTCGTGCGCGCACAACGCACCGAACACGATGCCGCCGCCAGTGGTGGCTTTGACTTGACCCGCCGCATCGCCGACCAGCATGACGTTGCCTTTCTGGGTCTGCCGGCGGTAACGCAGCGGGATGGTGTGGTGGAACTCGCGGACTTTTTTGGCGTTGTGAAGCATGCGTTGGATGACGGGTTCTTGTATGAGTTTGCCTTTGTGGTGCTGCAGTTGGACCGCCGTCGTCGTGGCAAGGCCGACGCGAACCGTGTCTTCGCCTGCGGGCACGGCCCAGCCAAATAATCCGGGAACGTCCAAAAAGACGTCGACCACGTCGGGCTCTTTGAGCGCCGCGTTATCGAATTCGCCTTCCCATGCCACGACGAAGCGCTCAAGGCTCGGAAAGCCGCTTTGGCGGGCGACGTTGGAGCCGATGCCGTCGGCGCCGACGAGATAGTCGGTTTGGATCGGGCCGGCAGCGGTTTGGGCCGTGTGGGTGGCGGCGTTCCAGGTTTCAAACCGGGCCGACGTTTTCAATTCAGCGCCGGCGTCCTCCGCTTGTTCGACGGATAATGCGTCGAGTTTGAAGCGGTCCAGCACGTACGCGACGGGTTCTTTTCGCCAGACGGTGAGGCAGGCGTTTTGGCAGCGGATGTTCGCGCCGTGGATGTCGTGGAGTTTGGCGTCCTGGAATTTGATTCCCGTCTTGGGCAGGCCGGAGGCGGAGATGATGGACGTGCATTTGCCGTCTTTGCCGACGTGCGGCTTGTCGGACAACAATATGGTTTGAATGCCGCGCTTGGACAGCTCTTTAGCTGTCACGCCGCCGATGACGCTGGCGCCCACCACAAGGCTCTCCGTTTTCATCATGGGCGTATTAGGCAAGCGGCATATTAAAAATCCGGACGGGCCAATCAAACCCGTATGGATGTTCAAGCGTCAGCCCGCAAGTGGGCGTTGAAGAACCGCCAGGACCACGGCTCGGCTCAAGCCGCCGCCTTGATGGGCAAAGTCATCGGCGAAGTGCCGGACGCCAAAAGCGATATCGCCGGGCTGAAGGCGATTTTGGAAAAAGTCGCGGCCGATGTCAATGCCTTGTCCGTCGAGCAGGTGGATGCCGAACTTTCCGCGTTCACGTTTGACGCGCCCAAGTCCGAACGCGACGGCTTGCCGAAGCTTGATTTGGCTCGCTTGATTACGCGCGTGGCGCCGAATCCGTCCGGCTTTTTGCATATCGGTCATGCCAAGAACCTCATCTTGTGCGACGAGTACGCCAAGCAATACAAAGGACAGCTGATGCTGCGTCTGGAAGATACCGACCCGAAGACCAAGAAACCCATGCCGGAGGCGTATACGGCTATACCGGAAGACGCCAAGTGGCTGGGTTGCGCCGTGGCCCGCATCGTCATCCAGAGCGAGCGCATTCCAATCTATTACGAACACGCCGATAAACTCATCCAGGCCGGCCACGCCTATGTCTGCAGCTGCATTCCGGAGAAGATGCAGAAAAACCGCGCGGACGGCATTGCGTGCGGCTGCCGCAACCAGACGCCGGTGCAGGCCTTGCGCGAATGGAAGAGCATGCTTTTGACCACGAAGGAAGGAAAAGCCGTTTTGCGGATCAAGACGGACATGGCGCATCCCAATGCGTCCATGCGGGATTGGCCGGCATTTCGCATCGTGGAAGACGAACACCCGCGGGTGGGCAAGAAATACCGCGTGTGGCCCTTGTACAACTTCGCCGCGGCCATCGACGACCACCTCACGGGCATCACGTTGGTGCTGCGCGGCAAGGAACACGAATTGAACGCCGACAAGCAGCAGTATGTCTACGATTACTTCGGCTGGACGGCGCCGTTGACGTTGGAATATGGGTTGCTTCACATCGAGGGCGCCATGGCGCACAAATCGGACATCATCAAAGGCATCAAGGACGGCACCTACAGCGGCTGGGACGACGTCCGCCTGCCGACGCTGCGGGCGTTGCGCAAACGCGGCTTGCAGCCGGAGGCCATCCGCCGCTACATGATCCAGTTGGGCATCAAGCCCACGGACAGCACGCTGGATTGGACCATCCTCTACAAGTACAACCGCGAAGCCCTGCCTTCGGCTCCGCACTATTACTTTGTGGAAGATCCGGTGGCTCTGCCGGTCGCGGGCTTGGAAGCAAAAACGCTGGAGTTGCCGCTGTTTCCCGGCGCGGCCGAAGACCAAACACGGGCCATTGCCGTCTCATCCGACGTGTTCATTTCGAAGAAAGACGCGGGGGAAAACGCCGGAAAAGTCGTACGCCTCAAGGACTTGTCTAACGTCGACTTATCGCGCAACGCGGTGGCCGAAAACCAGGACCACAAAGGCGTGCAGAAAATCCAGTGGGTGCCGCAGCAAGGCGCCGTCGCGGTCAAGATCGTCAAAGAAGACGGAACCGAACACTTTGGGGTGGCCGAGCCCGCTGTGGTCCAACTCAAGGCCGGTACCGTGGTACAGTTCGAGCGCTACGGCTACGCACGGTACGATTCGGATGGACACGACGGCGTTAAGCTGTTCTACTTTGCGCATGCCTGATTGGACGAAGTTTGAACCGATGCGGATTTGACTACGTTCAATTGGCACTGTTTTTATTGGCCGGATCATCCTATCTATTCTCTATGCAAGTATCGACGCAGTTTGCGAACTATCTGGTAAGCTTGGGCGTCAAGTTGTTCCCGGACTTCAAGCACGTTGACCTCCGTGGTGTGGCCGAGCCGGTTCCTTTGCCGTTGTTCCTAAAAAAAACCGCCGAAAAACTGGCGGAGCAATGCACCGGACCCAGAGAAGTCGCCTTCCGCGTGATTCGGGAATGCATCGAAAAACTCCACCGGCTCGGCCGGCTCCGTCATCCCCGTGACTTCCAATACGTGATGGATGCGTTTTCGTCGAACGTGAATCTCATACACGTCATTCACAAGGCGCCCGAAGACTTGCCGGAACTGCAGGTGCCCTTGCGCGATCTTTTCTCACAGAATTCGGAGGCCATGGACCATCTTGGAATCAAGACGCTGCTCCACCACGTTGGAATGCCTGGTGATCTTCAGAGGGATCCGCATCGTCAACGAACGTGGTTACTGCATGCCCGGCAAGCGCGGCGGATTCTGGCATCTCCCGATGATTTTTTTGATCCCGAAGTCAAATTCCAACTGCGCCTCAGTTATGGGCACGACATTAAGGATTATTTTGCCAGTTCGACCGCGGCTCGGTATTTGGAGCGATGGATGACGTTGCACAACCTCAACGAATCGGAATGGTTGCGCCCGACGTTTTCGAAGACGTATGATGCGGAGGCACACGAACAGCGTTCGATGGACGTCGAAGCCCAGTATTCGTTGCATAAAAGTTTTTACGATTCCCTGTACCGGCTGCATGCCACTCGTACGATTGACAATCCCAAGCTACTCAAGCATTTTTTTAGGACCGTTGCCGAAAACGACCCGTCCAAGTCGGAGTTGCCCGCGGATTTCATCGTCCAGGCGCATCAGTGGTACAAAACGCACGATTGGACTGATCCGGGCTCCGATCGATTTAAACTTTCCCGGGATGCGATGAACAAAGTCTTGCTGTATGCTCATCAGAAAATGCAGCGTTGCATCGTGTCCCGCGAGCATCGCGTTGGTAGCGTGCCGGAGGTATACACGGAATTTCACGATCATATCGTGGCCCTGCAACGCATGGTGGCCGGTTATGACCATTCCGTTTCGTTGACCACCGGCCGCACTCCGGAAAGCGAGGTCGTGCGCCGCGTGCAGTATAACATCGAGCCTTCGGACAAAGATCCCATCCACTTTTACACCGGCGGAAACGATACCGGCGTGTGTGATTCAACAGCCGGGCCACAACGAGGAACCTTGAAAGACAGCGCGCTAAATCCCTCCGTGCAGTTTCACGAGATTTTCAGGGTAGATGCGCGCGGCCGTCGCAACCGGATTGGTCAGATTCGCATGTATATGGGCGAAATCAGCAAGGGTGCCGGTCATCGTTTGGTTCCGGCGATTTTAGTCAATTCCATCGATTTGGAGGCGGAAGAGCGGGATAATCTGCTTTTGTACCGCCGCGCTGTCGACTATGTCAAGGAGTTTGCCCAACGCGTCGGCGTGACTGAACTGCGACTGGGCCGGCATGGAGACCAGCACCTTATGGTGTTTGAAGAAAGCGGCAAGTTTCCGGATTTGCGTCCCGTTCAAGAAAACATTCGCTTGAAGCATTTTTTTGATGCCAGACGGGTCAAGCCGTTTTCTGACTTCTTTCGAGGCGCAAGCTATTCTACTGCGACGTATCACCACGCCGAAGGCATGGCGAATTTGTATCACGTCGCCCTGCCGTTGCCCGTCATCCGCCGAAAGCGTTGATGGGTGGTAACCCCTGGGCCGAATTCCTTTTCAACTGCGCCTGCCGCTTCGTTTTTAAGTTTGTCCTGCCCTGTTGTTCTGTATGGTGTATGACCGCATTGCGGAAGCCCGTTCTTGGCTTCTGCGTGCGCATGGAATTAAAAAACCCATTGCCAGGGAAATGGATGCGCATTTGCTTCGAATTGAAACCGCCCTAAAAGCTAACAACGATTTGCCTTTGGAAGATGCACGCCAATGGGCGCATGCTCAGGAGCTGCATCGAACGACGCTGACCAGCATCTTTCTCGCTCATTTGGATGCCATCGGCGACGCCTATCGGCAAATGCAAATCCAACGCCCTCAGTACAAGAGAAGACGAAAGCAACGCTAGCCCGAAGACGCGTTTGAGGTGGCCTCGCAGGCGCTGAGGGCACGGTTTTTTAAACTGCCTCCGTCACAAAAAATTCCGCTTCTTTTAGCCGACGGGCCTATTTCCGTTACAAAGGCCGTCGAGTACAATAAAGCAAGCCGATGAAATGAGGTGTTGTAGTTTATGGCCAAGTCGTACGTCAAGTATGAAACTCCCGATAAAGTCCGCAGCAAAGCGTTGGAAGCCATCGAGGCGGCCAAGGGCGGTTTGCGCAAGGGCACCAACGAGGCCACGAAAGCCATCGAGCGGGGCGAAGCCAAATTGGTCGTCATCGCCGAAGACGTGGACCCCGAAGAAATCGTGATGCACTTGCCCATGCTATGCACGGAAAAACGCATCCCCTTCGTCTACGTCAAAGACAAAAAGTCGCTTGGAACGGCCGCGGGCCTCCATGTGGGCACCGCCGCCATAGCGATTACCAAGGGCGCGGACAACGAGGTCAAGGCCATCGTCGCCGACGTGTCCGGCATGCTGCCGGCGCCCAAGGCCAAGTAATTTTCTTTTTGAGTTGATGTGACATGGCAGCACCCAAACCCAATTCCGAACCCGATGCGAAGGCGTCGGTTGCGAAAGCCCCGGACGTCAAAGCGGCTCCGACGGCCGCCAAGCCGGCCGCGGCACCGGGTCCCAAGACCGCTCCGGCCGCCGTGATGTTGGACTCGGAAGGATACCGCGTGGAAGTGGTCGACATCATCGGCCGCACCGGCGTGTTCGGCGAAGTCAAGCAAGTCATGGCAAAAGTGATGGACGGCCGCGACTCCGGCAACGTCATCCGCCGCAACGTCAAGGGCCCGGTCAAGAAAGGCGACATTTTGATCTTGCTGGAAACGGAGCGCGAAGCCAAGGCGCTCAAGAGCAAGAAACCGAAGAACAAGACGCGTTGATCCCCTATGCAGTGTTCCTATTGTCAACAAGAAGCCGCGTCCGCCACGGGCGTGACGATCTTCAAGAAAGACGGCTCGGCATTGTATTACTGCTCGCGCCGTTGCGAGCGCTACGCCGAGATGAAGAAGAACCCGCGCAAGCTCAAGTGGACGGGCCGCTTCGAGAAAGGAAAAGCGCAGACCAAGAAGAAAAAGTAGGCTTCCTGCGTCTCACTGGGTTTTTTCCCCACTTTTTTGATTTCTTTTTTCCAAGCCTCGTTCATTTTTACATAGTTTACATAGACGGTCTAATCTTTATTCGGCGACTTATTTTTGCGTAATGCCTCGTTTGAATCTTGAACCTTTTGAGGCTCATTTGGCATCCTTGAAGACGCCGGAGGAGTTTCTTCAATATCGTGATGCACTCATCCATCAATTTGCCCGAGGCCAAGATAGTCATCACTTGATGTCGGACTCCATCTGGCATCGACGAGTACCCGCGTCCGTAAAGCGCACATTCCATCGTTTCCTTGCCGTGTCTCATGTGTGGCAGGCGGTTGAGCACAAGCGAGTTGAAAATCACGACGCTGCAGGTACGTCTTTTTTTTCAGCGGCAAAAAACTACGGCAAAGCAGGTACGAGTTTCCTTGAAGCTCATCTGGATGCGTGGTCCAATTTTTGCTATCATTTGGAGAGATCCCGTGCACGCACTGGCACAGATAACTTCACTCATCTGAATCGATTGGCTGACGCCATACACTCCGTATCCCGTCTTTCGTTCGAAGGCGGACGCGCGGGTGAACTACTCCACCGATTCAGTTCCTTGCATTCCATTTGCACTGCCCGGCTTTTTCAAGAAGTGCGTCCGAATTTCCATTTTCTTAGGGTCCGCTTGCCGTTGTACCGCCTAGCTGGCCATGTGAGACTGGAGGAACGTGCGTGGCATGACATCCTGGCGTATGTGGCGGGATCTCCAGCTTATCTATCTGGGTATTGGTGCCCGGATTTGAAAACCGAGTTGCGTAAAAGCAAGCTGCCTCGTGAAGTGAAAGCCAGGTTGAGCCGACGCCTAGTCTTTCTTGCCAAACGTGCGGCCGTCCATCCATCAAAGAAAGGGGTTTAACCGTATCTTCCTTCGATGTAGTCGCGCGTGAGGTCTTGCTTGGGGCTTTCAAAGACGGACTTCGTGGCTCCGAACTCCACCAGCTTTCCGCTTAAGAGGTAGGCCGTGTGGTCGGACACGCGTTTGGCTTGCGCCAGGTTGTGCGTGACCATGACGATGGCGTGCTTTTCCTTGAGCTTGAGGATCAGTTTTTCGATGCGTTCGGTGGCGATGGGATCCAGGGCCGAGCACGGTTCGTCCAACAGCAATACGTCGGGCGAGACGGCCAAGGCGCGGGCGATGCAGAGGCGTTGCTGCTGGCCGCCGGAGAGGCGCAAGGCGCTATGGTGGAGGCGGTCCTGTACTTCGGCCCACAAGTCGGCTTTCTCGAGGCTGTCGCGCACGATGCGCGCGGTCTCTTCCGCGTTGGTCGTCCCATGGAGGCGGGGGCCGAATGCCACGTTGTCGAAGATGCTGAACGGGAACGGATTGGCTTTTTGGAATACCAATCCTACGTTTTTGCGAAGCTGCGTCAGGTCGACGCTGGACGCGTAGACGCTGGCGTCGTCATACGTGATGTCGCCGCTTTTCCGGAAGGAGGCGACGAGATCCGTCATGCGGTTGATGGATTGCAGCAAGGTGGATTTGCCGCAGCCGGATGGTCCGATGATGGCCGTGACGCGCTTGTCGAAAAAATCCAGGTTCACTTGGTCCAAGACGTGCTTGTCGCCGTACCAGGACGAGAAGTTTCGGACTTGGATTTTGGCAGGCAGCGGTTTCATCGGATTTCACCCAGGGTCTTCTTGCGGATCTTGTAACGGTAGTAGAAGATGACGCCGTTGACCATCAACACCAGGCCGATTAGCACGATGGCCGTGGCGGCGGCGTACGACTTGGCGTGGGGGTCGGCATGCTGCGTGGCCAGGATGAACGTGTGGTAGGGCAGGGCCATGAATTTATCCAACGGTCCGGTGGGCAGGCCATTCATGAAAAACGTGGCGCCGACCAGGATCAATGGCGCCGTCTCACCGATGGCGCGTGACACGCCCAGGATGGCGCCGGTCATCATGCCGGACAGCGACTGCGGCAGCACGATGTGCCGGATGGTCTGCCACGGCGTGGCCCCCAGCGCCAACGCGCCTTGGCGGTAGGCAAGGGGTACGGTCTTGAGCGATTCTTCGCCGGCCGAGATAATCCAAGGCAGGGTCATGGCTGACAGCGTGAGGATGGCGGCCAATAGTGATGTGCCCAACGCAAGCAGTTGGACGAAGAGCGCAAGACCAAAGAGGCCGTAGACGATGGATGGCACGCCGGCGAGGTTGCGGATGGCCAGGCGGATGAGTCGGACGCTCCAGGTCGAACGGGCGTACTCGGTCAGATAGATGGCCGAGGCCACGCCGATGGGCACCGACACGGCGAAGACGCCGACGGCCAACGCCAACGTTCCTACGATGGCTTGCAATACGCCGGCCTGCTCGATATGCTGGTGGTTCCAATTGTTGAAGATGAAATCGGCACTCAACGCCGATCCGCCGAAGGCGAACAAGAACAGGATGACGGCGAGAAGGATGCCCAACGCGCTGACGGCGGATAATGCGACGAGCGTCAGGTATGCTTTTTCACTCAACGTGTCGCTCATGCGCCCAACCTCTTCATGTGCCGCTGTAAGACCAGTTCGGCCAGCACGTTGAACGCCATCGTGATGATGAACAGGACCAATCCCATGGCGAACAAGGCTTGGTAATGCGTGCTGCCGGTGACGACTTCCTTTATTTCAATGGCGATGTTCGCGGTGAGGGGACGCACCGGGTCTAGTAACCCGTGGGGAAACGCCAACGCGTTGCCGGCCACCATCAGTACGGCGATGGTCTCGCCCACGGCGCGACCGAGGCCCAGCATGGTGGCGGCGAAGATGCCGGACAGGGAACTGGGCAGGATGACGCGGCGCAAGACTTGCCAGCGCGTCGCGCCCAATGCCAATCCGCCTTGGCGGTAGGCGTCGGGCACTGCGCTGAAGACGTCTTCGCTTAAAGAAGCAATGGTGGGCAGCACCATGACGGCCACGATCAATGCCGCCGTGAGGGCGTTGAGGCCGTTGGTGAGGCCGAAGAGGCTTGCGACCAGCGGCGAAAGCACGAGCAAGGCCACTAGGCCCAGCACGACCGAGGGAATGCTGGCGATGAGTTCGACGGCCGGCTTGAGCACTTCACGCACCCGGGGCGACGCCAGATTCGACAGGTACAGCCCGGTGAAAAGGCCCAGCGGCACGGCGATAAGCAGCGCCGCGGCCACCACCAACAGGGTTCCGACCAGCAGGCCGAGGATGCCCCACTGCGGTTGCACGTACGAAGTGGGGTTCCACGTGGTGCCGAAGAACTCGCCAAGGGTAATGGTTTGGAATGCGCCGATGGCGTTGATCAGCAAAAAACCGAAGATGCCGGCCAAGACCAGCACGGAGAGGATGCCGTTGGCTTGGAAAAAAATCCGGATGTGCTTTTCGCTGATTTTCATGGGCTCAACCGATGCGGGCCAGTTGTTTTTCGTTCGCTGCGGCATCCGCCGACGTCACTTGCAAAAAGCCGGTGGACTCCACGACTTTTTGGCCCGGAGCCGACAGCTGGAACAACATCAGCTTGTGGGTCGGACCATTTTTGGCCGGAACGCCTTTGGTGTATTGGAAGAGCGGCCGCGTCAGGACGTAGGCGCCGGACGCCACGGCGGCTTTATCTGTCGGGTTTTGGCCTTCCAGCGTCAGCGCTTTGACCTCGGGTGTGAGGTAGCCGATGCCGACGTACCCGATGCCGGTCTTGTCCGCTTGCACGGCGTCGACGATGGCTGAGGTGCCTTCCATGTTGCGCATGGTCGATGCATAATCGGCTTTGAGCACGGTGTCACGGAAGTAGACGTAGGTGCCGGAGGTGCTCTGCCGGCCGTACAGCGTGATGGCTTCGTCGTTGCCGCCCACGTCCTTCCAGTTCGTGATCTTTCCGGTGTAGATGTCGGCGACTTGGGCGCGCGTCAATTCGCCAACCGGGTTGTCCGGGTGAACGATGACGGCCAATCCGTCGCGGGCGATGATGAATTCGACCGGCTCGATGCCGTTTACTTTCGCTTTCTCGATTTCTTCAGGCTTCATGGAGCGCGACGAGTCGGCGATGTCGATTTCGCCGTTGATCAACGCAGCAATGCCCGTGCCGCTGCCGCCGCCGGTGACGGTGATGTCGACGTCGGCGTTGGTTTTCTTGAATTCTTCGGCTAACGCGGCGAACATCTGCAGCTCGGTATCCGAGCCTTTCAATTGTAGTTTGTTGCCGGCCGTTGGCGCGCCGCTTTGCGATGCCGTGCACCCGATGAGGAGGACGGATAGGATCAATGCTACGAGTAGTCTTTTCATGGGTCTCACCTGCGATGGGTACGAAAAACAAAAGGCATATAGTTTTCTATAGTTACTATATAGATTGTTTATTTAGGTTGGGGGGAGTTGAAACAGGCGCATGGCAGGTCCGTTCCGCCGCATTCAGAAGACCGGAGGCAGCACGTACATCGTCAGCTTGCCCAAGGCCTGGGTCGAGGCCCGGCTCAAAAAAGGCGACGCGGTGCAGGTCAGCGAGTTCGGCAACGACTTGGTCATTTCGGCCGATTTGAAGCAACGCCGTGACGAGTTATGCCGCATCCCTTTTGAGAAAAACACGTCGAAGGTCGTCCGTCGAGTCATCGCCCACTATTTGGACGGCGCGGATAAGTTCCTCATCGAGGCACCGCCGGAATCGCGCTCCGCCATCCAGGAAGAGCTCAAGGCCAAAGTACCCGGCCTGGAAGTGTTGGAAGAGACGGAGAGCGGCGTGCTGATGCACAACTTGCTGGCCCAGACGGGGCTATCGTTTCACGCCACGCTGCGCCGGCTGCATTCCTTGGCCACAGCTATGCTGGACACGTTGTACAAGAACTTGGATGCCGGCAAGTCCGGCCCGTTGGACGCGTTGGAACGCGAAGCCGACCGGTTCTACATCCTGGCTTTCCGGCAACTGGCCCACCTGCGGCAGACCGATGCGGACATCCGCGAGCACGCCGTGTTCTACGTCATCGTCATCAAGAGCCTGGAAAAGATTGCGGACCATGCCTTCATCTTCTCCAAACAACCGTTGCCGCCTCAAGCCGCGCGCCGCAAGGCGTTGTCGGCCCATGTGCATGCGGTGCGCGATGCGTATGTGGACGTCCTGCAGGCGCTTTTGAAAAAAGACGGCGCGTTGGCTGAAGCCGCGTTGGACCGCATCGGCGGAATAAGGCCGTCGCTGGTCGGTGACGACTTTTTGTCCTATAACCTGCTGCGCATGCTGGACTATTCAGCCGACATCGGCGAGATGGTGCTGGACATGTATTCGCCCGATTTCGGACGCACCTAGGGTTTGTCTTTTCCGCGTCCGAGCGATGGGGCGAGCCCACTTTTTTGCAATATATAGAGTTTATGCACGAAAATTATTGTCTTGCCGCCTCGTTCCTTTGTCCTGTGAGGACAAACGAGGTGGATTCCATGGGTTATGAAATGGACGTTCTGGACTTGCGCTTTCGCCGCAAGCGCCTGAGCCGTTCGGTCCGATTCAACCCGTTTAAAACCATCTAGCAATGTCGGCATGATTTCATGCGATTCGGCCAACGTTGTTAAGGAAGCCGCGATTCGCGGTTTTCTATATAGTTTATGCACGAAAATTGATAGTTTTGTTTGCGGCTAAGGATGACGGAACGGATGAATCAAGAAACCGGTTCCAGGTGAACAACAAAAAATGGGTTACGAAATGGACGTGCTCGAATCGCCCCTTCCACAGAACAAGAAGGTGGCCCGAGCCGTTCTGACACTTCTTGACATCTTCGGCCTGGCGCCCGTCGCGGTGCCCGCCGTTTCACGCACTTGAATTTTTCTTAAGAGGTCTGAACCGACATGGATGAATCTACTCTGACGGCTATTCTCGCCGTTTCCATCGTGGGCCTGTTCTTCATGGACTCCGGCCTTTCGTGGCTGGGCTTGGCCGCGGCAATTCCCTTGATCAGCAGCAAGACGCCGATTCCCCTATAACGCCGGAACGTGCACAACTGCTTTATGGTCCACCGCATCCTTTTCGTATGCAACCACAACGCCGGCCGCAGCGTCATGGCTGAAGCGTTCTTTTCCGCCTACAATCGGAACGCGGAGTGGTCGGCCCAAAGCGCTGGCACGTCGCCCAAAACAATCGTCAACTCCGTCGTGGTGCAGGCCATGAAAGAAAAAGGAATCGACGTCTCGAGCCACGTTCCCCGAATGCTGTCATTGGCCGACGCCCATGCCGCCGAACGCATTTTCACCATGGGTTGCGTCGAAGGCTGTCCGGTCACGCCGGAGGACAAGACGATGGATTGGAAATTGGACGACCCGGCAGGCCAACCCATCGAAGCGGTGCGAAAGATACGGGACGACGTGGAACGCCGCGTCCGTGCCTTGTTGGACGAACTACGCGTTCCTTGACGTTTTTTTTCGGCGCGGGGACGTTTTCTTCCCTTAGTGCCCCTGGCACTGCTTTTTTTAACTGCTTTGCCCCCAGATTCTCTTCCTCTCTTCGTGCATTTACTCGGGGATTCACCTCATGTTGGACAAATACGAACCAGCCAAGCTTCAGGAAAAATGGACGGCGTCTTGGGAAAAACACAAGCTCTACCAATTCCACTTGGATTCCGGCAAGCCCTACTACGTGATCGACACGCCGCCGCCGTTTCCCACCGGTGAATTCCACATGGGCGGCGTCCTGAATTGGTGCTACATGGATTTCGCCGCCCGCTTCAAGCGCATGTCGGGCTTCGAAGTCCTGTTTCCGCAAGGCTGGGACTGCCACGGTTTTCCCACCGAAGTCAAGGTTGAGAAAAAACACGGCAAGGGCTTGCCGAAAGACGAATTCCGAAAGCTTTGTCTGCAGTGGACGCACGACGTGGTCGGCACCATGAAGCCGCAGATGAAGCAGATGGGCTTTTCGATCGACTGGACGCAGGAGTACTACACCATCGACCCCGAATACTACCGCAAGGTCCAGTACTCCTTGTTGAAGATGCAGCAAGCCGGCGACGTCTACCGCGCCGAACACCCCGTTTTGTT
>ORJL010032076.1_pt1 | contig 15639 bp, 15 predicted proteins | sample 1779941 | NCBI WGS metagenome assembly ORJL01 (sample SAMEA104232317, study PRJEB22302) | groundwater metagenome | biome: forest; feature: aquifer; material: groundwater | place: USA | collected 2011-08-07 | depth 5.8 m | reverse complement strand
GGGGTTCGGGGGGGGGCCCGGGGGCCCGGGGGGGGCGTGGGGGCGCCGCTGGAGCCGCTCCCCCGCGAGGAGCGAGCGGTGGTAGGCCGACCTCACCTCCTCGAGGACGAGGCCGGTGCGGAGGAGCTGCAGCAGTCGATACGGTTCCATCGGTTCAGGCCCTCACCAGCTCTCCGGCCACCCACCACGGCCCCGTCCCCGCCACGCGCACGCGCGGCATCGTGTTCGCCAGCCCGTCGTCCCCCTCGAAGCGGACCCGCAGGTACCGCTCCGTCAGCCCCACGAGGAGCCCCGTCGCGCGGTCGCGACGCAACTCCACGAGCGGCCGCACGACCTCGCCCACGAACGGCGCCCGATACGCAAGCCCCAGCTCCCGCCCGAGCGTCGCGAGCGCGCGGCAGCGCGACCGCAGCACCCGCTTCTCCACCTTGTCCGCCATCCGCGCCGCCGGCGTCCCCGTCCGGTCGCTGTAGGGGAAGACGTGGATCTTGCTGAAGGCCGCCTCGCGGCAGACGCGGAGCGTATTCCCGAACGCCTCGTCGGTCTCGCCGGGGAAGCCGACGATCACGTCCGTCGTCACCGAGAGCCTCGGGACCCGCTCCCGCATCCGCGCGACCTTGGCGAGAAACTCCCCGCTCGCGTAGCGACGGTTCATGCGCTCGAGCACCCCGTCGTCCCCCGACTGCAACGGCACGTGGAAGTGCGCGCAGACCCGCGGGTGCGAGGGGAAGGCGTCGATCTCGCGCTCCCCCAGCTCGTCCGCCTCGAGCGACGAGAGGCGGATCCGCTCGAGCCCCTCCACCTCCCCGAGCCTCTCGACGAGCGCGACGAGCCCCGTGCCGAGGTCGCGGCCGTAGGCGCCGAGGTGGATCCCCGTCAGGACCACCTCGCGGTAGCCGTTCGCGGCGAGCGTCCGCGCCTCGCGCACGACGACGTCGATCGGCTTCGAGACCGGCTTCCCGCGGACCCACGGGATGATGCAGAACGTGCAGAAGAGGTCGCACCCGTCCTGCACCTTGAGCGTCGCCCGGGTGTGGTCGCGGAACTGCGAGACCGTGAGGTGGTCGATCGCGCCGTTCGCGCGCCACCCCGCCCACGCGGGGGCGCCCGAGACCGCCTCGCCGCCCAGGTGCCGCTCGAGGAGCTCGGGGAGGGCCGCCTTCTCGTGGTTCGCGACGAGGAGGTCGGCCCCGAGGACCTGGGGCGTCCCCTCGACCCCCTTTCGCAGCGCGTCGACGTAGCACCCCGCGACGACGACGGTCGCCTGCGGGTTCTGCCTCCGCACGCGGCGGACGAGCTTGAGCGACGCCTGGTCGCCGCCCTCGGTGACGGTGCAGGTGTTGATCACGTAGACGTCGGCGGGGGCCTTCCAGGGGACCTCGACGAACCCCCGCGCGAGGAGGCGCCCGCGGATCGCCTCCGTCTCGTACTGGTTCACCTTGCACCCGAGGGTGCAGAATGCGATGGAGCGCGGCATGGTCGAAATGTGCAAGACTCAATGTGCAATGAGCATGTAAGTCTCAAGCCCCAATGTGCGACGCGTGTGTTTCGACTTGATTCTTGCGACTTACATGCTCATTGCACATTGAGACTTGCTCATTCCCGGGTCGGCACTATAGCAACCTCGGGGGTCGCCCGCAACCCGAGGGCAACAGATCGCCGGCACCTTCGGTCGATCTGAGGGGATCACTCCGTGGAGGAACCGGTGACCGTGCGCGGGTCCCTGAAGCTGCTGGCCTTCCTCTGCTACGCGCCCGCGCTCGTCCTCGGGTTGTCGTCGCTCTTCCTGCCGTGGGTCACCGTCGAGAACGTCCCCGTGACGAAGCTGGGAATCGACGTCAACCCGATCGTGCCGACGTTCGTCGTCCTCGCCGCGGCGGTCTCTGCCGGGCTCGGGAGGGCGAAGGGGATGCACCGCCTCGCGTCGGGGTCGCTCATCGCCCTCGGCGCCCTCGCCCTCGCGAGCGCCTGGCAGGTGTGGCGGGAGGCCAGCCGCGGGCACGCGCCGTACTTCGAGGTCGACCTGACGTCCGCGAGGATCCGCCCCGAGCTCGGCCTGGGGGCAATTGCCCTGTCCGGGGCGCTGTTGGTCGTGTCGGGGGTGATCGAGACGATCCGGCCACGAGGGCGGTAGGACGTGCAGGCGAGGGGCGACGCAGCGCGTCGCCCCTACAGGGGGTCGGCTAGTTCTTCGCGGAACCGAGCAGGCCGACGAACGCCTTCAGGTCGTTGTCGTTCCACTCGAACGTGATCCCGCCCATGAAGTCCATCCCGTCCGTCGAGTTCCCCGCGCCGACGTAGACGCGGAGGTACTTCCAGATCTCCGTCGACAGCTCGCCGTGGACGATGACGCTCTCGTGCTCGTTGATCCCGCCGTCCTTCTCGTCGTGCCCGCCGCGCGCCTCCACGCTCGCCATGAAGTCGTGCTCCCAGCCCGGCACTGTGAACTGGTAGTCCACGCCGCCGCCCGGCTCCCCTTCGATCAGCCCCGCGCGAAGCGTCAGGTGGTTGTCGAAGAACTTGTACCCGAGCTGCGCGTCGATCTTGAAGAGCGTCTCCCCGCTGCCGTCCGGGTCGTCGTCGACCGGGCTGCCGCTCACCGTCGAGATCGCGGCGCCGCCGAGCTGGATGAACATGTTCTCGCGGGGCGCCACGCGGATGTACCCCTTGTTCACCCACTCCTTGCTCGTCCCCCAGTACTTCGAGGTGACCCCGATGAAGGTCCGGGTCCGCGCGATCGCGCCGAACGTCTCCGCCGCCCCGCCGATCGCCTCCTCCACCTTCTTCCCCAGCTTCGGGTCGACCATCAGCTTCCCGAGGGCGCTCTCCCCCTTGTTCAGCTTCTCGAAGGTCCCCTTCGCGCTGCCCATCATCTCCTTGGAGTCGTGGACGAAGACCTTGAAGTCCTCCTTGAGCTGCTGGTTGCTGACGAGTTCGCCGAAGAGCCCCTCGCCCCTGTCGAACTTCCCGGAGACCGAGCTGATGTTCGCCAGGGCGTCCGATGCGTCATCGCCGAATTTCTTGTCGTTCAGCATCCTGGAGGCGAGCCCCTCCCCCTTGTTCACCTTGTTCAGGATGTCCTTCGCCTCGTCCACCGCCGCGACGGAGTCGTCGTAGATCTTCGAATCGTTCAGCAGCTTCGAGGCCGTCCCGCCTCCCTCGTTGATCTTCTTCAGCACCTCGTCGAGCCTCTTCGTCGCGGAAGCGAGCTGGTCGTAGAGTTCCGCGTTCGCGAACATCTTCCCAACGCTGCCTTCGTTCGAGTCGACCTTCCGCATCACGTCGCGGAAATGAGTCACGGACTCGTGGAACTCGTCACGGAACTTCGAGTCGTTCACGAGCATCGCGAGGGTCCCCTGTCCCGCGTTGAGCTTCTCCATGACCTTGGAGAGCTCCTCGACCGTCTTCCCCAGGTTCTGCGACATCTCGTCCAGGCGCGGCAGGAACTTCTTCGCCTGCAAGGCGATCTCGTCCAGCCCGGTCGCCTCCTGGACCCCCAGGTTCAGGGGCCGCATCCGGACGACGTGCTTCTGCTCGTCGGTCTTCGGGAGGAGGAGCGGGCTCCCCACCGCGCTCCGCTCCATCGCGACGAACGGCGTCCCGATGAGAGGGGCCGTCTGCTGGACCGTGATCCGGTACGGCGGCCTCTTCGCGGGCTCGTCCTCGTCCCAGCCGACCGGGACGTCCTCCTCCAGCTCGAGCGTGCAGAGGACCATCTGCTCCGGCTTCCGGACGTGGAAGGTGAACTCGTCGGGCTTCGCGGTCTCCTCGTCGCGCGTGAATTCGTAGTAGAGGGTGTCGTAGTCGCCCGACATGTCGCGGGAGGCGATGTTGACCGCGCGCGTGAAGTCGATCGTCTTCGGCTGCGCGATGAGGGCCTCCCGCAGCTCCGGCAGGCGCTTCTGCGCATTGTCGGCATTCAGCCGAAGCGTTCCGTTCGAGTCTTCGGGCATCGGCCCGCGCTGGTATTGCCCCTTGATCGCCCAGCCCCAGTCCTTCTGCTTCGCCTCGTCCTTCGGCTCCGTCGCGAGCTTCATGCTGAGGATGGAGGTCGCCTTCGCGCCCGGCTCCTCCAGGTCGATCGACGCCAGGAGCCAGTCGAGCACCTTCGGGTCGAGCTTCACATGCCCCTCGGCCTCGACCACGACGTCGATGATGCCGAGGTCGGTGACCTTCCCCTTCGGGAGCCCTGCGACCTGGACCCTCTCCCCCTTCTTGAGGCCTGCGACCGACTTGAACACGACGTAGACGCGCTGGGTCTTGGCCGAGAAGAGCGAGATGTTCTGCCCGCCGGCGAGCCAGAGGAGCGCGAGGAGGAGGACGATGCCTGCGCCCACGCCCTTGCCCCCGGCGGCCCACCACCTGGGACGGATCCGCTTCGCGGGCCCGGGCCCCTCGAGCATATCACCCACGCGACACCCCCACGCCAGTGGCCAGGGACAGTGGCCAGTGGTCAGTCCTAGTCAGGCCAGATCCTCAGGTCGAGCACGACGTCGAGCAGCACGACGAACACCGAGCTGATCACCACCGCCCGCATCGTCGCCAATCCCACGCCGCTCGCACCGCCGGAGGCCTTCATCCCCTGCCGGCAGCCCACGGTGGAGACGAGCACCCCGAAGACGACGCTCTTCAGGAGCCCGCCCCAGATGTCCTTGTTCTTCAGGAAGTCCCGGCCGCGACCGTAGAAGATCGTCGGGTCGACGTCGAAACGCAGCTCCGTGATCTTCCCTCCCGCCCAGATCCCGGCGCAGTCGCCGAGGAGCGTGAGCGCCGGGGCCGCGATGAGCATCGCGAAAATCCTCGGCATGAAGAGGTACTTCACCGGGCTGATCGACATCACCTCCAGCGCGTCCAGCTCCTCGCTCACCCTCATGGCGCCGATCTCGGCCGCCATCTTGGAGGAGATGAGCCCCGACAGCGCGATCCCCGTCATCACCGGCCCCATCTCGCGACACATCCCCACCATGACCAGGATGCCGACCGACGACTCCTGCCTCAGTTCCTTGAGCTGGATGCCCGTCTGGTACGCCAGGATCATCCCCGAGAACGAGGCCACCAGCACCGTGACCGGCAGCCCCCCGATGGCGCAGATGCGGAGCTGCTCGAAGAACGCATCCTTCTTCTCCCACAGCGACCGCCCGTGGAGGAGCGCCTCGATGCAAAGCAGGACCGTCTGCCCGGCCTCGTTGAGAGGACCGAGGATCCAGGTCTTCGCCCAGTTGTTCAGCTCCTGGCCCAGGGGGCCCAGGAGCGCTTTCGCGCCCATCTATCCGCCGTGCGCAAACTCGCCGAAGTCGAAGTCGTACGGTTCCCCGAACATCTCCTCCGTGGTGGTCTCCTCCTTGTACGGACCGAGCACGAACTTCCGCACCTGCTCGTCCTCCGTCACCAGGAAGTCCTCGGAGCGGCCGATCTTCACGATCCGCCCCTCGTCCAGCATCGCGATCCGGTCCGCGACGGTGAAGGCGCTGGGCATGTCGTGCGTCACTACTACGGACGTGAGATTTGGCACCTTCTCCTTCATCCCGAGGATCGTCTCGTTGATCTGCCCCGTCGAGATCGGGTCGAGCCCCGCCGTCGGCTCGTCGTAGAGGAGGATCTCGGGGTGGAGGATCAGCGCCCTCGCGAGCCCCACCCTCTTCTTCATGCAGCCCGAGAGCTGGTCGGGCATCTTTTCTTCAATGTAGTGGAGGTCGACGAGCGCCAGCTTCTCGCGGACCAGCCGGGAGACCTCGTCGTCCGTGATGCGGTGGGGGCGCTTGAGGCCGATCGCCGCGTCGGGACCCAGGACCCGCGCGACCTCCTCGGGGGTGAACGGGCCGTGCTCGCGGAGCGGCAGGGCGACGTTGTCGCCGACGGACAGGGAGTTGAGGAGCCCTCCCGACTGGAACAGGACGCCGAACTTGCGCCGGACCCGCTGCAGGTCCTCCTGCTCCATCTGCGTGACGTCCTCTCCGTCCACGAGGACGCTCCCGCGGTCGGGCTGCACGAGCCCGACCATGTGCTTGAGGGTGACGGTCTTCCCGATCCCCGACCGCCCGATGATGACCATCGTCTCGCCGCGGCGGATCTGGATCGACATCCCCATCAGCACCGGGGTCCGCCCCAGCCGCTTGTGGACGTCGATGAACTGGATGACCGTGTCGTCGGAGTTCTTGGCAAACATGGCTGCTTCCGTAATGACCTGCGTGAGCGTCAAACCCGTAGGGTCAGGCTCGTCATCGTAGTCGTAATCGTAATCGTCCCGGCCGAGGGCCTCGTTCGGAGCGACTACGATTACGACTACGATTACGAACCGCCGCCTACCGGTACAACCCCTTATCCTCTATATATCGGCGTACGGCATCCCGGGTCAGGTACCGGATCGACCTCCCCTGCGCGACCCGGTCCCTCAGGTCGCTCGACGACACCCCGATCGTCGGGATGCGGAACTCCCCCCCCTCGTACCCCTCGCGGGAGGCGACGCAGACCCGCGCCAGGGCGCGGACGCGCTCGGGCGCCTTCCAGGTCGCCATCGTCGGTCCCATGTCGGCCCCCAGGACGAGCCAGAGCTGCGCGGAGGGCTCCTCGCGGCGGAGCGCCTCCAGCGTGTCGACCGTGTACGACGGCCCTGGGCGGCGCGCCTCCAGGTCGGAGACCGCGAACCTCGGGTTTCCCTCGGTCGCCAGGCGGGTCATCTCCAGGCGGTCCTCCACGGGCGCGAGCGCCTCGCTCCCCTTGTGCGGCGGCGAGGCGCACGGCACGAACAGCAGGCGGTCCAGGCCGAACGCCTCCACGGCCGCCTCGGCCAGCACGAGGTGGCCAAGGTGGACGGGGTTGAACGTGCCGCCGAAGACGCCAAGCTTCATGAGCAATCCGCAATACGCAATGTGCAATCCGGATTGCTCATTGCACATTGCTCATTGGACATTCGGAATCACGCCTTATCCGCCGGACCCGGGGGGCTGTCAAGGCAAAACCGGCCGGGGCAGGGGCTTCGGGATGAAGCTTGCGTGAAGGGGAGGAGCGGGTAAGATGGGGCCATGAGCGACACCCGCCCCGATCCAAAGGAAAGGGGACGTCGCAGACGTCCCTATCGCCGCCCGACGGTCCGCAGCGAGCGGATCCTTGAGATTCACCTGGCTGGTGACTGCCAGAAGATCAACTCTGGCCAGAGTGTGGACTGCGGCGCCATGCCCAAGATTAGCTAGCTGACAGGCCCTATGGATATCCAACGAGACGTGCTATGGAGTTCTCCGCCCCTGACGGGTTCCGATCTTCTTCGTCGGTTCGCTCGGATGCCTCGCACATCGTCGCTCCTTCGTGAGAGTCAGCCATGGAGGCGATCGATCACTTCTGCATGCTGCGCGACGAGGTGCGCTGCGGCGCGTACGAGCGGGCGATCCGGCGGGTCGTTCGGCCCGGCGACGTCGTCGTGGACCTGGGGGCGGGGACGGGGATCCTCTCCCTCATGGCTGCCCGCGCTGGGGCCGCGAAGGTCTACGCGATCGAGCGAGACCCTATCGGCCTCCTCGCGAGGGAGATCGTCCGCGCGAACGGCCTTGAGGACCGAATCGAGGTGATCCTCGCCGACGCGGCAACGGTCAGGCTCCCGCGCCGGGCGGACGTGCTCGTGACGGAAACCGTGGGCTCCGGCGTCGGTGTCGGGGAGGGAATCCACACGCTGATGAGGGAGGTTGCGCCCCGGCTCCTGCGCAAGGGCGCGAAACGGATCCCCTCGCGCATGGAAGTCCTGGGAGCCCCGGTCGCGGATCGAGAGGCGGAGATCGACGATCGCTCCTGGGAGGACGTCGGCGGATTCGATTTCTCGCCCGCTCGCCCAGGCTGGCGGAATCGCGCGCTGCACCGGCCTGCGGGGAAGATCCGCAACCTCGGCGCCTCGCGACGACTCTTCTCGCTGCCACTCGACGGGGGGCCCTCTACGCGCATGCCCAAGGAGGGGACCGTCGAATTCCGGATCGACCGGGGCGGACGGCTCGGCGGGGTCATGGCCTGGTTCCGCCTCGACCTGGCGCCCGGCGTGGCGCTCGAATCCAAGGACACCTCGAGCTGGTCGATCTGCCTGATCCCGTTTCATCCGGCGACCGACGTGCGGAACGGCGATCGGCTCCGGACGTGGATTCACGTAAGCGACGCGGGAGCCGTCACGTGGAGGATGACGCTCCGCCGCGCGGGGCGCCGGCCGGTCGAGGCCATGGGTAGCGAGGCCCTGGCCCATCCCGCGGGGATGCCGCGAGCGGAGGAGGCCAGGCCCGCGCTCGACGAGGAGGAGCGTCGCGAACTCAGTGTCCTCCTGCAAGCGGACGGACGACGGACCCTGCGGGCCATCGCCCGCGGGCATGCCCGCCGCTCGAATCTCCGGTACGAGGCGGCCCTGGACGAGGTCCTGGGACTCCTGGCGAAGCGCAGACGGAAGGTCGATTGGCTGAGGTAGTCATGCGTCATCGCATGGTCGTTGGCCCTGGCGTGCCTGCTCGACCCGGCGCGGATCCGCGCCGACGAGGCGGATCCGCTCTCCCCGGCATCCCTCCTCGAGGTCGTCAGGACGCTCGCGCCCGGCGCGCTGACCGCGGGACCACCCCGCGCACGCATCCCTCGGATCCCATGGCGGCACCCCGGTGGGAGGTCAGTGCACCGACCTGTCCGTCGCACGTGGCGATCCACGAGGAACCAGTCGCCAGACGCGCGCGCGGCGGGGGACAGGCCGGCCACGACGCCCATGAGGAGCACCACCCGGCCTCGTAGGAGCACACGACCCGCCCCGGAGCCTCGGTCCGGATCTTCTTCACCATCTCCCGTACCGCCTCCTCCTCTGCGCCACCTGCCACTCGACCAGGCGAGCCTCTCCGGGAGGGAGCATCGCCAGCGAGATCGGGGATCGCCCAACTTCGGCCGCTCGCGGCGTCGTGTAGGTCTGAACGATCTGGTTCGGGACAGACTCCAGCCTCGCGGCACTGCGCTCGCTTTTCTTGAAAGCGAGCGGCCGAAGTTGGGCGATCCCAGGGTTCGCTCGACCGGCTTCTACTTCGGGCGAACCCAGTCCAGCCACGTCCCCTGCGGCGTCTCGATCCCCAGGATCGAGAGAGGCGTCTTCCCTTTCCGCTTTCCGCCTCGGAACGGAGTTGCGTTGTGGACCAGCGCCAGCAAGGCGAGGAAGTTCCCGCCAAGATGCTCCAGCACGTGCTGAGCCACGCGGATGCGGCTGTTGATGGCCTCGGACCAGCTCGAACTGCGAAACAGGTGCTCGATGTCGTCCTGGATCCGTGCCCGATGCCCAGGCCAGGTCGGGCACGCGACCGTCAGCCTCTGGTCGAGGAGCCTCGCGAGCATCCAGGCAAGCTCCGCCTCGGGGTCGGTCGGACGCGGACGGGTCAGGTCGATCGCGACGTTGATCAGGTCCTCGGGGTCGAGCGACGGGAGCCCGGTGTCGAACTCCGTGGGGGCCTCGATGACGGCCTTGAACGTGAGGATCCGGTCGGGGTCGAAGGCGTTGGCCACCTTCCTGCGGTAGGGGGCCTCGACCTCCGAGAGGATCGAGAGCCCTTCGCGGATCAGGTCTGTCGAAGCGGAGAGAGAGACCCAGCGCCCCTTGGAGTCGAACGGCTCCATCGCCCGTCGGAGCAGGGGTTCTGCGCGGCTGGCGCGGTCGAACCGCTTCATCGCGTTGTCTGCGGCCTTGCGCGCCTTGCGATGCCTCTGCGCCGCGCGCTTCGTGGGGCGTCGCTCCACTCTCCTACGGGTGAGGTCCTTCTCCGCCTGGTACTCGTCGCGGATGCGGCGATACGCCTCTCGTTCGAGCGCCCCGAGGCAGCGCGTCAGGTCCTGATCCGCGTGGAACGGGTCTCCCTGGGAGAGCAGCGCGAGGGCGTGGATGGCCCCCAGGATGCCCGTCCCCTGGTCGCTCGCGACGATCTCGAGCGCGGGGAACCGCGCAAACGCCTTCTTCCAGGTCTCAGCCGGCCCGCTCTGCGGGCACCCCGTCGGGGCCGCGCTGGAGCAGGGGGACCGCCATGGACCGCGGCTCGACGCAGTTCAGGATCGGCGTCTTCCCCGCGAAGAGCTCGTCCGGGGGCGCCCGCTTGCGGGCCGCGCGACGGATCTTCTCCGCCCAGGGGAGCGACTCCATGACCTCGACAGCCCGCTTGGACGCCTTCTGGATGCAGGTGCGGATGGTCTCGCGTCCCGAGGACGTCCCGAACGCAGCCCGTCCAAGAGCGGGATCGAACGAGTCGACCCGGGGAGCACGGCGGCCTGGAGGATGAGGTCCTTGCGGCCCCGCTCGCGCTCCGCGGCGAACTCCTGGCGCAGCTTCTCGATCTGGCGGTCCTTCTCCTGGCATTCGGCGCACCCGCCTGTAGGATCCGCGACGTGGACGGCCTGGGGACGTCCGCCGAGACGAGGCTCCAGGGCGATCGAGAGACGCTTGTGGACCTCCCAGACCTCCGAGTGTTCCAGGCCGAAGCGTCGCTCCACGAACACGCCCCGTCCGTAGCCGGTATTCCCCAGGAGGTTGACGACAACTTCCCGCTTCCAGTCCAAATCCTGCGTGAAGAACATGGCCGCGTCTCCGCCCCGGCATCCGCAATGCACCGGGTAGGAGTACCGCGGCCATTTCGTTTCCGGAAGTGTTTTCCGTCCAGGGATCGCCCGGATTCGGGCTACGGGGTGTCGCAGTCAGACGAGATCGACCGTCCGGGGGGCGGTCAATCGTTCAGAGGTTTCCGACCGCTCGATCGCCCGAATCCGGGCGATCCCCGGGTTCCAAACCCGACGGGTGGCCGCAACTCCAAGCCCCAACTCGAACGAACTCCAACTCGAACTCGACGTCCAACAACGTCGCGCCAAGGGCTTGAAGTTGGAATTTGGGGAATGCTCGCGCGAGTGTCACCTCCGACTGAATCATGCCATACTGTCTATTGATCTCCCACGTCCGGCGGGGCTACCATCGGCCGGCGTGGCGCGCGTCCCTCACGCGGAGAGAGATGTCCGTTGACGGAAATCCTGTGGACAAGCTATCAGGAAGCGCACATCTTCGTGCGGCACGGCGTCTCGGATCAGGACTTCATGGAGGCATGGGGCGCGAGGGAGGACTTCGGGGGAGGGGACGATCCCGACTACGGGCCCTACACTGAAAGCGTCGGATGCACGTTGGACGACCGTGTGATTGAGATGATCTGGCGGTGGCAGGACGATGACGTGTGGCCCATCACCGCGTACTTCGTCTCGATCGAGGAGAGGTGAGCATGGGACTGAAGCGTGAGGACCCACGAAGCGATGCCCAGAAGGCGTCGGACGAGAAGATGCAGGGGGCCATCGACGATGGGACCCTCCCCAGGGCCCCTGAAGAGGTCCGAAGGGCCGCGCGCGCTCGCGCCATCTTCAGACACCGACTGAGCCGGATAGCACCAGACCGGGTCCTTCCCCGGATTCCGCGATACGATCCCGCGGTGCTGGAGTTGGAGCGACTCGCTCCCCCGTAGGAGGAGGAAGATCGTGCAGAGCACAGCGGCTCGGGAGCTCGCCCTGGACCTGCAGAGCTGGTTCGACGAACTCTCCCGGACCTGCGAGCGGACCCTCTTCGCAACCGGTGACGCGGCACATCATGAAGCGGCCGTCATCGGGTTCGCAACTGGAAATGCCCGTCGCTTGACGGCGGGGCCCCTCGACGCCTCAGGGGCCCTCTACACGCCGACATGCCTTCTTCTTGCCGCACTCTGCGAGAGGAACGCGACGCAGCCGCGGATGGAGCACTGGTACGCCGCCATCGATAACGTGACCTCGCTGCAGCTGAAGCTGGCGGAGTTGGCAGGAAACCCGAGCTTCGGCGTCGACCTCGGGACGCCTGCCTCCGTCTTCCTGGACCTCACGTACGAGGCGTTGGCGGACGCCGGCCTCCTCCGGGAACCAACTCTGCTTGACGACGAGAGCCGGAAGCGCGCGGAGCTGCTGGCTATCAACTGGGCACTGCGGTTCCTTCTCGCATACGCGCTCGATGCAAGGCCGCCGCAGGAGACAGGGCAGAGCAAACAGGGCCTGGCTTGGATGCATCGCAGAATGAAGCGCGCCGCGAGCGAAGCTGCATGAGCGCCGCTCGGGCGCGCGCCATCGAGACGACAGCGCGCGCCATCGACGTGGGCTAGCCCGCGCTACTTCACTGGGTGCAGCTCGACGCTCGAGGTGTTCTCCACGTTCGTGTTGAGGTCCGCGAGGCCCCCGTTCGGGTCCTTCAGACCCTTCACCGCGACCACGTAGTGCATCGACTGCTCCTTCGCGATCAATGGGAGCGTCGGGTCCACGGGCAGCCCCCCGCGCATCGTCACGGTCAGATCCGCCTTCTCCACGTTCGCGTCGGGCGGCATCCCGGGCGGCGGGCAGGGCGATACCGCGAGCTCGATCGCGACGTCGAGGTTGTCGATCCCGTCGGTCGTGCCCTTCGCCGTGATCGTCACCTTCCCCTTGATCGACTTCGGGTCGAGCGCCGAGCCCATGCTCTTGCCGAGCGACGCCGCGATCTTCGCGGAGTCCACCTCCCAGGAGTCGCCGACCTTCTTCCCCGTGGCGTCGAACATGTCGTCGGTTTCCTTCGAGTCGTTCTTCTCGACCGGCAGGAACTCGCCGAGCAGGTCGGCCAGCTCCTCGGCCACCGGGCCCGCGTCCGTCACGACGCTCGGTCCACTCTCCGTCATCGACTGCGTGAGCTTGGTCCCCTTTGCGAGGCCCTCCTTGCCGTTCTCGCCCTTCTTGCTGCCGACGAGGCAGTTCGCGACGACGCAGGAGGCCTTCGTCACGCGCCCCTCCTTGTCGATCTCGAGGACCTCGACCTGCCCCTCGAAGATGATGGAGGCGTAGTTCTCCTGGGTCTGCGCCTGTCCCCCCGAGGGGGTGATCGTCTGCGTCTGCGCGCGGCTCGCGCTCCCCGCGACCGTCCACTTGCTCCCGACCGTGCCAGGCCGCTGCAGCTTGATGTCGTAGGTCTCCTGCGCGAGCAACACGCCGCCCGCGTACAGCGCCAAACCCAGGATGAGGGCAACTCTCGTCATCGGATCACTCCACAAAATGCGGCGCCACCCCTCGGGAGCCGCGAACGGAAAAGAGGGCTACGCAACTCCAAGTCTCCGAACTCCAACTCCAATCGACTCCAAGTCCAACTCCAACCCCAAGGCCCCTCCTTGGGATTGGAATTCGAGTTGGAGTCGATTGGAGTTGAAGTTCGTACACTTGGAATTGCGCACTCGCTGGCGTCAGCTCCGCAGCATCATGAGGCGGTCGAAGAAGTCTGGGAACGACTTCTCGACGCAGGAGGGCCCCTCGACCCTCACGCCGCCTCGCGCGGCGCCCGCGATCGCGAAGCTCATCGCGATCCGGTGGTCGTTGTAGGTCTCGATCGTCGCATTGCGCAACGTCCCGGGCCGGATCTCGAGCCCGTCCTCGCGCTCCTCGACGGAGGCGCCGAGCTTCTCCAGCTCCTTGCGAAGCGTGGCGATCCGGTCGCTCTCCTTGATGCGCAGGTGCGGGACGCCACGGATCGTCGTCGCCCCCTTCGCGAAGAGCGCCGTCACCGCGAGCGTCGGCACGGCGTCGGGGAGGTCGCCCAGGTCGGCGTCGATCCCCGTGAGCGCCCCGCCGACGACCTCCACGCCCCCGTCGCGCCACGTCACCTTCGCCCCCATGCGCGTGAGGAGCTCGAGGAACCGGAGGTCGGCCTGGAGGGAGTCCTTCGCGAAGCCAGGCGTGAAGATCCTCCCGCCGGTGATCGCCGCGAGGGCCCAGAAGTAGGTTGCCCCGCTCGCGTCGGGCTCGACGGTGTACTCCGTCGCGCGGTACCCCTGGCCGCTCTTCACGCGATAGACGACCTCGTCGGCGCCCTTGATCTCCTCCGTCTCGACGCCGAAGGCGGCCATCGTCTGCCGCGTCATCTGGATGTAGGGACGCGAGACGAGCTTTCCGCGCACGCCGATGTCGAGGGGCGCGGAGGCGTACGGCGCCGCGAGGAGGAGGCTGGAGGCGAACTGGCTCGATCGCTCGCCGCTGATGTCGACGCGGCCCCCGGAGAGGCCGCTGCCGACGATGACGACGGGGGGGCAGCCATTGTTGTGGACGGAGAGGGCACGGCAGCCGAGGTGGTTGAGGGCGACGAGGAGGTCGTCGACGGGGCGCTGCCGCATCCGCTCGTCGCCGTCGAGGACGAAGTCACCGTGCGACAGCGCGAGGAAACTCATGAGGAAGCGGATCGAGGTTCCCGCGTTGCCGAGGTCGAGGTTCGCACGGCGCGCGGGGATCTCGCCGTTCAGGCCCTCGATGATCAGTTCCTTGTGCTCGCGCGCCCTGGCAGGGCCAGCTTGCTGGCTGGCAGGGCCAGCTTGCTGGTCTGAGATCGTGAAGGCGAGTTCGCCGAGGGCGTCGGTGAGGAGGCGCGTGTCCTCGCAGGAGGAGGCGTTTTTCAGGCTCGATCGCCCATCGGCGAGGCAGGCGCACATGATCGCGCGGTTCGTGTAGCTCTTCGAACCGGGGATGTCGACGGTGGCCTGGACCTTTCCGACGACGGGGATTTCGAGTGCGGGTCTGGCAAGGCCAGCTTGCTGGTTCGCCATCTACTTGCTCGCGAAGTCGTCTTTGTGCTTGTCCCACCAGTTCTGCCAGGCCTTGGCATCGTCGCCGAAATCCTGGCCCGTGAGGTTCTTCAGGGCGGCGCCGATGACCTTCCGCGTGATGACGATCATGCGTTCCTGGACGCGAAGGACGGTGACGTCGAGGACGATGCCGCTGGAGACGGTCGCGGGGATGGGGTCGGCGATGACGGCGTTCGTGGCGATCTCGATGTCGTAGTCCTTCACATAGGCGGTCTGCTCGGCGAAGAAGGTGTTCACGCGCTGGGTGGAGCCGTAGGTGATGAACAGCTCCTGGATGAGGACCTCGACGGCGCCTGCGTTCCCGGCGCCGACCATGCCGATCGCCTCGGCGGCGCGGATGTGGGCGAGGTTGCTCTTGAGGAAGAAGGCGGACCAGAAGGCGCGGATGAGCTCGTTCTGCTCGACGTCGTTCTTGAGGGAGGCGAGGGCGGCGGTGCGGACCTGCTCGATGTTGTCGTAGAGGACGGTGTGGACGAGCGACTTGATCACCTGCTCGTCCTTGATGCCGTCGAGGAACTTCGCGGCCGCCTCGCGCTCCTGGTAGGGGCGGTTGCGGATGATGTCGGTGAGGGGCTCGATCAGGTCCTTGGCGGGGATGGCCTTGATGGCGGCCTCGGCGTCCTTCTTGACCGACTCATCCTTGGAGTCGAGGAGGGGGAAGAGGCGGCGGAGCCTGGCGGTGGCGCCGGGCTTCTTCAGGGCGTCCTCGAGCTTGTCGCGGTCCGTGTCCTTGGCCTGGGCGGCCAGCGCAGAGAGCGCGACGACGGCGATGACGATTCCCCTCGTGAGGCTGTACACGGCGTGATCTCCGGGCAGAGGTGACAGCCCCTGACGCGGATCAAGGTAGCACGCACGGATCTTCCGTGTCAAACGCATTGCGGCCCGGTTCGTGCTCGTGCTCGACCCGCGTTCGAGATGGAGAGGCTCGCGTAAGCGAGCCGGGGACTGGCTCCCGGAAGCGAGCCCGGGGCCGGCGCGCGCCAGGGGGCCCGGGGCGGGGCCCCGGGGG
>ORJL010874791.1_pt1 | contig 15640 bp, 11 predicted proteins | sample 1779941 | NCBI WGS metagenome assembly ORJL01 (sample SAMEA104232317, study PRJEB22302) | groundwater metagenome | biome: forest; feature: aquifer; material: groundwater | place: USA | collected 2011-08-07 | depth 5.8 m | reverse complement strand
TGGGGCCCGCCAGCACGATCTGGCCCACATTCGTGGTGAGGTTCAGATCGCCATTATCGGCCTGGATATCGGCATTCTCAGAAATGTTGATCTGGTTCGCCTTGGAAACGGTCGTCGTGGTAGCGCCCGTCACGTCCTGATCGAAGTCGACCGAGTTGAAATTATCGACGAGGATGGAGGCGACCGTCGAGGTGACCGGCCCGTTGAATTCTGCGTGGTCGGTGAGACCCGTTCCCGTGACTGCGATCGAACTTGCCGAGAGGTTGCCCGCGTCGAATGTGTGCGTGCCGTTACTGTCGGAGTCGACGTCGGCCGTGAGACTACCCGCGTTCAGCGTCACGTTGCCCACCGTGATGTCCTGTTGGGACGTGACGACCAGTGTGGCGTTGGAGGTCGCAGTGATGTTGCCGGTCGTGACGGAACCGCCGTTAGAATCCATACGGTTCGTGCCCGCGGCGCCGGTGAGCGACACGCCGTTGACCGCGTTCGTGATGGAAAGAGCGCCGTTGTTCGAGCGGAGGTCGACGTTCTGCGCGAGGCTTACTTTGTTCGTGTTGTTGATCGTGAGCGAAGCGCCGGCCGTGACATCGGCGTTCACGTTGACATCGTCGGCGTTTTCGATGCTGATCGAGCCGGTCGTCGTGGTGACGGTGCTGCCCAGCGTGACGTCGCCGGTCGTCGTGATCAAGATGTCTCCCGTTCCCGCGTTGATCGTATCCTCGATTGAGACGTTGTCTCCGGCCGTGAACGTCACATCGCCGCCGTTGGAAGTCACGGAGCCGCCGTCGTTGAGAGTAATCTGACCGCCGGCCGTGAACGTTACGTTCAGGAGGTTCGTGTTGCTGGAGATCGCGTTGTTGACCGTAATATCATCGGCCGCTAACAGCGTGAACGTGGCGTCGGAGCCGCCCGTTTTAGTGATGGAGGCATTGACGGTGATGTCACCCGAATGACCGGGCGAGCCGGGAGAACCGACAGTACTCACCGTGACGCTCGTTCCCGCGTTTAGAGCCGTCTGAATGGTCGTGTTCGTAACACGTGAGGCGCTCCCGGTCGGTGAATAGACAATAGGATTCGTTCCGGAAGTATTGAGCTGGTTGTCAGTGGCGCTCGTGATGACGATGTCCGTGGGATCGAGGAGCCAGAGACCTGCATTCCCGTTCGCGGCCGACGCGTCGACTGGATTCACGACGTCGAGATACCCGCGGCTAGAGGTCTCAACGAAACCGCCGTCACCGCCGGCGACACCGCCACGAGCGAAGATCCAACCACGCGACTGCGTAACCTTGTCCGACCAAAGCACGATCTTACCGCCGTCGCCCTGGAACAGCGAATCGGCCTTGATAACGGAGTTGTCGCCCACGTACGTGTAATCCGCGTTCCGAATGCCGGGGTTCAGGCCCTGGTAGTCGCCGCCGAGGAGAACAATACCGCCATTGGCGTCTCCTGAAACGTCAATAGTACCTTGATTGACGGCGATCTGACCTTCAACGACGACCTTACCACCCTTTTCACCCGCATCCTTGCCGGAAGCGTCGAGGGTACCGGAGTTCATGACGATGCCTTCGCTCTGCTTGGAGGACAGCACGATCTTGCCCTCTTTCGTGCCCAGCGACTGGGCCTCTATAATGCCCGTGTTGTTCACAAGGTTGTCAAAGATGCTGTTTGCCGCTTCGGCCGTCATGACGACGATGCCGCCCTCAGTCTTCACGATCCCTTTATTAAGGACCGCGTCCTTGATCGCCGCGCCGTCGTTGTCTTTAACGGTCTCGATCGTGCCCTTGTCGACGAGGACAGAAAGCTGTCCGGAATTATCAAAGCTGACGGTCGCTTCGGAGCCTGCCGCAAGGACCAAGCTGGAACCCTGAGCGAGGATCACGCCGCGGTTGGCGACCGCACCGCCGATGAGGGCCGCGCCGTTGGTGCCGATGTTCATGGTGCCGGCGCTCACGACGGAAGCGGGGTTGGCGTTCGCCGATTGCGCAAAATGGTAACGCCCGCTCAGGAAGTCCTGGTTATTGATGTCGAGCGTGGACGCGACGAGTCCCGCGGCATTGACCTGAGAGCCGGGAGCGAAAAAGATGCCGCTGGAATTGACGAGGAAAAATTTGCCCTGAGGCACGTTGAGCGCGCCGAAGATCTCGGACGGGTTCGCCGTGATGTCGCGCGAAAGATGGACGGAGTCGCCGGAAGGAAGGTACGCGTTGAACGTATTCCCCGCGCCGATGTTGAATCCGCCGTTCCACTGACCGATCGTCGCCTCATCGGTCGCTGTCAGGTTACCCGTCGTGCCGTCGGGGGATGCCGTATAAAAGGATCCGCCGGCCACGGCTTCGTAACCAGCCGGAAGGTTGTCCGCGTAAACGGGAACGGCCCATGTCACGAACGACGTGAGCGCGAGGAACGCGGAAAGGGTCTTGAGGATCGGATTGTGAGTGTTCATGTGAGGAGAACTCCCTGTTTTTTTATCGATTTGAACTATCGGAGATCAGATTATGGAAGAGCTTATTTTCAATTAAAACTGACTGCAACGCTTTGAGAGTGATCTTATAAACGAGTTTATAAAAAAACATGCGTGCATTAAAAAGTCATATAAATCAGTCTATGCCAATGAGAAACGCTGCAGAATCAGGGTAAACCCCTAATTCTGCATAGGAGAAAAGCTGGCGATTACAAGGGGAAACGTTACTTAGAGGGGAGGGTCAAACCGAATATTAACCGGTGAGCTTTTTACACCAAAGAGCGCTTAAATCCATTTGTTCAACAATACGTCAGAAGAATTCCCCGCTGACAGTAAAATAAAACTGACCGTTCGAATGGTCCGTGGGATCGTCCCCTAAGGGCGAGGCCCACTCGAAACGCGCATTGAGATTGTTGGGAAGATCGAACCGGACACCGCCGCCGGCGCCGATGGAGGTCTTGCTGGCGTCCTCACCGACCACGGGGCTGCGCAGCTTTGCGTAGCCGCCGTCGATGAAACCGACGAAATGGATCTTATCCCAAAGCGGCTGATCAGACTGAGGCACCTTATATTCTCTAGGCAGGAAATACCAGGGCACGCGCAGCTCGAGACTGCCGGTCACTCCGGAATCACCCAGATAATCGCTCTGAGGATAACCGCGGACCGAATACACGCCGCCCATGTCGTACTGCTCGGCGGAGACAAGCTTGCCGTTGGACTGCTGGACGGTCCCCTTCATGAAGAGATAGGTCTGATCATAAACAGGATGGATGCGGTTCAGCACGCCCTTGTATTTAAGGAAGGGCGAACCGGCTCCGGCGCGCGAATTCAAAGGATCATTGCGATCATTGGCGCCCAACCACGTCCCGGCAAACGAGAGATCGTTGGTGATGAACGTGCGGCCCCAACGGTCGATCAGATCGACGTTGGCGCCGGTGTGAATGATGCGCAGCTGGTCTTCGCTGGACGGCCTGCCGAGCACTTCGTTGTAGATCGACTTCGATTCAAAGCTCGACGTCCAAGTGAGATCAAAACGCTCAGAGTCGTAAAGTGGGTGGTTGAAGAAAACGCTGCCGGTGTAGGCCTGCCCGCCGATATCCAACACGGAAAACGCGCCGCCAACCTTGACATCCGTATAGTTGAACGTCCAGCCGGTCTCAGAGCCGTAGGGACCGACCGGGAGAACGTGTTGTGCGCCGACCGCGAACACTTCCTCGCCGAACTGCACGCGGGCCGCGAAGATGTCGTCCACGCCGAGCAGATTCGTATGACGGGCCGTGACGTTGTAGCGCTCCTTGCCGGTAAGCTCGGTGCCGAAGTTGTTGATCTCGCCGCCGATATGGATCGGGCGGCTGTCCTTGACGTCGAGCAGGAGGTCCGACGTGCCCACTTGCTGGCCCGGGACGATGACGGCCTTCACTTCGCGGTCCGGGTGCATGTTGAGTTTCGTGAGGCTCGACTTCAGATCGTCGAACTTGAGCGGCTGACCGCGCATCTGTTCCACGTAGCGCTTGATGACGCTCTTCTTGAAGAACTTATTGCCGCGGACCTTGACCTTGCCGAGCTTACCCTCCAGCACCTTGATCTCGAGAACCTTCGTTTCGATCTTCTGAGGCGGGATGTACGCGCGGCAAGTGATGTAGCCCTTCGCGCGGTAAGCTTGGGTGATCTTGCCGGCAGCTTCCTTGACCTGCGTCAGTTTGAGTTCCTTGCCTTCGTACGGAGCAACGATCGAATGGAGCTCTTCATTTTTGAAGATCGTATTGCCGGTGACATTGATCTTTTCCACGAAGAACGGGACTTCTTCGCGAAGCGGCGCCGCACCCGCTGCGATCGCGGCGGCATCTTCGGAGGCTTGGCGTTCGGCAGCCTTGAGGTCTTTCTGTTCGGCGGCATTGTAGCCGGCCGGCGGAAGCGGACGGTCGAATTGGTCGGAAGCGTACGAAACACTACGCTTGCCGCCGCCCTGATCTGAAGGTACGGGGCGCGGCTGATCTTCGTCTTCGGAGTAGCCGGGTTCGGACTCAGCGAATTCAACCACAGATTCTTGCGGCTTTTCAGTGGATTGATAATCGGCCTCCTTGCCCTCAAACTCACTTTTGAAACGTTCTTGTTCCTGTCCGGGTGTGACGGCTGAGAAGAAGGAAGGAATAAAAACGACGGAGCTGACAACCTGAGAGATTAAAACCACGAAAACTATTTTTTTTAATTTCAAGGGTGCTCCACATTACCTAAGCCGGTTTTTGCGACGATTTCCACCAACCGGGGGACCCAACCGTTCGCGCAATTCTATGCTATTCACCGAGGCAATTTGAGTCAACATAATTTCACTAAAATTTTAAGCAAATTTTAAGCTATTCAGAAGAGATATTAAGAGATTATTAAAAATAATTAATAATACTTAAAAGATTATCTACCCCCCGTAGTGCCAGGGGGTGTCTCCCATCACGAGCGGGTGCTCGTCCTTCCGGATTTCAGCCTCCACGACTTCACCGACGACAATGGAGTGGTCACCGGCATCCAGAATGTGCTTTACGTCACATTCCAGATAAGCGATCGCCGCGTCGAGCACCGGAGCGCCTGTGGTCTTGACTGAAAAACCAAGGTCGCCAAAACGATCGCCGCCGGAAGGGGCCGCTTTAAAAAATTGTTTCAGGATCTCCTCATCTTCCTTCGCCAGAAAATTAACGGAGAATACTCTCCCCTTCTTGAGCATTTCAAGCGAGTGGGTCCCGTGACGGACTCCCAGCATCACGCGCGGCGGCTTCATCGAACACTGCGAGAACCAGCTTCCGGTGAACGCATGATACGCTTCGCCGTCTTTAACGCCGATCACATAAAGCCCGTACGGAATTTTTTTTAGGATATTTTTTTTAGCTGCTTCGTTCATCTGATCTTCTCCGCTGTGGTCGTTGCGATGAGTCCGCTCAAAAATCCGGACAAGCGCGCGATGGATCCAGCAGCTTCTTGTCCGTTAAAAATTGTTTCAGTGTCGCGACGTGCGCACGCATATCGGTCTTTTTTTTCGGCGAGTAAAGAAGATACGCCGGATGATAGATCGGGAACGCGGGAACGCTGCGTCCGGCAAGCGTCACGTCCACAAATTTTCCGACCGTCGCCGCAAAATCGCCGTTCGGCATCAAACGCGAGAAAGCCGTCGCCCCCAAAGGCACCACCACCGCCGGGTCTACCAAAGCGAATTGCTCCGCCAGATGCGGCGCACATGCGGCGACCTCTTCCCGTTTTGGCAGGCGGTTCTTCGGCGGGCGGCACTTGAGCACGCTGGCGATAAAAACGTCTTTTTCGGGATCCAGGCCGATCGACCGCAGGATCGCGTCCAGAAGCTTGCCGGAGCGGCCGACGAACGATCGTCCCTGAAGGTCTTCCTGAGCGCCGGGAGCCTCGCCAAGAAAGAAGACCTTAGCGGCGGGATTCCCGCGGTCCAGCACTAGGTTTGTGCGGGTCTCCGAAAGAACGCAGGCCAGGCAGGGGTCGGCGTGGAACCTTTCCCGGAAGCTTTCGTAAGCGGCGTTAGCAGAAAGAAGGGCGGGTTTCAGGAGGAGCGGGTCAAAACCGGCTTGCGGTTGTATGCCTTCACCGCCATGAACACCCCGAAAAGAGCGGTTGAAAAGAAAAGGTCTCCGAGAAAAGCATTACGAAAGAAGGGCAAAGCCATCACATAGCACTGAATAAACCCTCCGGCAGTGTGCGGATAAAGGCCTCCGTACAGGAAAACCCCGAAATTGGTCACCAAAAAGAAGAGAACTGATCCTGCAAGCGTTCCAGCCAATATCGTTAAGGGACTGGCCTGCGCCCGTAACAGGCTCCCCAACACCCCTATTATAAGGAAAGATCCCCATGTAAAGACGACCAAATCGTGAGGTCCGATCACGATATCACTGGCCATCATGATGAGAAGTGGAACCGTAAAGGCGAGGCGGCGGGGCATCGTGACGCCCGAAAAGAGCGCCAACGCGGCGACCGGTGTGAAGTTCTGGGCGTGTGGAAGGAGCCTGGCGGCGACACCCAGGACCACAAGCGCCAGAGCAAACAGCCGTTCGTTTTTGGTGTCGGCAGTTATCATGGGAAGATTATAACATCAGGTTCGTATTATTTCGAGCAGCTTCCATGAGTTGAAATCAGGCGTCGTTTCTCGTTTGGCGGCGCTGACGGAGACGAACACGTGTTCGGGATCTCCCAAAAGCGCCAGCGGGACACGGATCTGATAACGGTTAGGCAGCGTGCGAAAAAATATCTCGGTCGGCTTCGCGCGTCCGAGGGCATCCGACGCAAAAAAACGTTTTCCGAAAAAACGCAGTGCGAGCTTGGGCATTCCTGAAAAATCACGATCGTGCCGATAGGGATAAAGCTCGACGCCGAGTCCTCCGATCTCATCAAGTGCGGTGTCCAGATGCACATCGATCCAAAGGTCGGGTCCTTTCAGATAATAATCGACACGGGACGGCGGACGTTTGTCCCGGCTGCGGCCTTTCGTTTGGGCAGGCGGCGAAACCTCTTCATCAGGCGCGCCCTGCTTAGGGTTCTCCTGTGTCAGCGGCAAAAAAAGTTCGTTGGTCCTCACGAAGCTGAGCAGGAATTTTTTTGAGTACGTCATCTGGCTCGTGTATCGGGTGATCGCCTCTTTTTTGACAGTGATCTCCGTTTCGGTGAGCGGGAAACGCACCCAACCCGCGTCGCCTTCGGGGGTGCCCGCATCGGGTGCAGCTAGGGGTTTGCCGGGCTTGTACGCGCGCGGCCGCGGCCAGCGCCGCGCATGGATGACATAGCCGAAAAGCGCGGGCCGCGGAATGGCCGCGTCAAGATCGAGCAGCGCCAGCTGCGTGAACAGATACGCAGCCCGGTGGTCGGCGTGTTTGTCGAACGGAACCGTCACAAAAATATGCGTCGGGCGATATTCCTCGAAAACGCGGCGCATGTCCTTCTGGACGCTCTCACCTTTGTAAGGACTGCCGTAAGAAGGGTCGCCCTCATAAGGCACTTTATCCGTTTCCGTCAGAAGGTTCTTGTACGGCCGGGCGCTCCCCCAGCGTTTTCTCCAGATGGAAAGCGCTCCCCCATCCGGATAGCCGAGGAAAATAAGTTTTTTGTCAGGGATATCCAAATGCTGCATCGCCGTCTCGCTCTCGTTCTCGCGGAGGTCCCCGATGCGGAGAAGATTTGCTTTCGTGAGGATCGGCTTTTTGAAAAAAAACAGCGAGGACATTTCATTGTCGTCGCCGTGCGTCAGATACACCACGCGCACGTCAGCGCCGGACTCCACGGCCCGCTGGATCAATCCGGCGGCGCCGAGCGCTTCGTCATCCGGATGCGGCGCAACGACCAGAATGCGGTCGGCGGGTCCGAAAGCAGGCAGATCCGCAGCGGCCGCCGTGCCGCACAGCGTAGAAATAAAAAAAAGCGCCGGTAAAATGGTCTTCATGGGGCCGCCTTCACGCGGTCCAGCCGGACGATCTCTTTTTGTCCGTCTGAGCGGATCGTGGTCACGGAGTAATCCCCGTTTGCGGCGAATTCCCTCAAAAGCCGGCCGTCTTTCATGCGCAGAAAAGCGTACACCGGAAAATCACCGTCAGGGATGAGGGCCAGATCGCCGCGCTTTGAAAAGAGCGGCAGTGCGGGACGCGTATAAAAAGCCTTCTCGGCATTGCCGCCAAAAACGGCAAGACGGTCCGTTTCCGTATAATACGAAACACCTCTGAACAGGATCTTGCTGGCAAGAAAAAAAGGAGGCTTGCCCTGAATGGCCGCTCCGGCTTCAGCGCGCCAGACCGATGCGTCACTGCGCGAAGAAAGTTGGGCGTCGGCGACAGGCAATAGCCACGCGAAGCACATCGCCGCGAACGCGAACACAGCCAAGAGCACCGCCGTAAACGCCGCGACAGGACGCCGACACAAAACATAAAAAAAACCGGCCGATGCGGGTGCAAGCGCTACTGCGGCTGCAACGGCGGGGCCTTCAAACGCGAGCCCTTTGGAGACACCGTAATACCAAAGCGCTGCGGCTATTCCAGCCGGGATCGCCACCCATGAAACGAATAGCCAAAAGATGAGCGCCGGATGCGGCGCGGTCTTCCGCATGACGCGCGCCGCGCGGGCCGCCCAACCCCCTGCCAGAAGCGCCAGCGGCGGAAAAAGCGGCAAAATATAGCTCGAAAGTTTGGATTCGGAGAGCGTAAAAAAAACGAGCGGAATAAACGCGCAGGCGATGAGGAGCCGCTCCGGCGCGCGCCTGCCTGCCCCTGCCTGGCCGGCAGGTAGGCGGCTGAACGCCCGGACGATCGCAGCCGGCAAGAGGCCGCACCAGGGGAAAAAACCGATGAAAAGGACCGCAGGGTAAAAAAGCGGGGTGCTCATACTGCGGTGTTCGGCGACAAAAAAACGCCTCACGTTCTCATGGACCAGGAAATGCGCGAGAAACTCCGGCCCGTAGCGCGCCGTCATGACCGCAAACCACGGGACCGCGATCACCGCAAAGAGCGCGAGGCCTCTTTTCCAGGGGAACCGCGCCAAAAGCGAGGTCTCATCCGAGGCAACAAGAGCAGCGCCTATACCGAGCATCGGAACGATCACACCCAGCGGACCTTTCGTGAGCACACCGAGCGCCATCGCCGCGAACGTCAGCGTCCACGCCATCGTCCGCGCGCGAGGTCGGGCATATCCCCAGCTGAAACACGCAAAAGCCGCCGTCGTGAAAAGACACAGAAAAATATCGGTCAGGACGAGCCGCGACAGCACCACGAATTCCGCCGCCGTCATGAGGATCGCCGCCGACACGAAAGCCGTTCCGGGCCGCTTCCACAACACGCGCGCCCAACCATATGTGACGAGCACGGTCAGGATGCCCGCCAGACACGGCCCCAGACGCATCGACGCCTCGTTCATCCCGAAAAGTTTGCCGCAAGCGTACAGCACCCAATAAAATAAAATGGGTTTTTCGAATTGGGGCGCGCCAAACAGGACCGGCGTGGATGCATCATCCCGGACGAGCATCTCCTTCGCGGTCAGGCTGTAAAAAGGCTCATCCGGGTCGATAAGACCGACCGCGCCGAGCTGGAAACCGTAAAGAAGTCCCGCCAGAACGGCCAGGAGACCAAGATTAAAGAGATCCGAACGGAAGAGGCGCATAAGCGTTTATTATAGGGGAAAGCTTGGAGAGGCGGAATATTTTTAGTATGATGCCTCCATGAAACTGCAAAACCTCCTCTTGGAGTGGTTCCGGACCCACCAGCGTCCCCTCCCCTGGCGAAAGCATTACCGCCCCTACGAAGTCTGGATCTCTGAGATCATGCTCCAGCAGACCCAGGTCGCCACGGCGCTCCCTTATTACGACCGCTGGATGAAAACATTCCCCACGATCGGATCGTTGGCGAAAAGTCCCGAGAAAAAGGTGCTCAAAGGCTGGCAGGGGCTCGGTTATTATTCGCGCGCGCGAAATCTGCATTCCGCCGCGAAGACGATCGTCACGGCGCATGGCGGAAAATTCCCGTCGGACTATGAAACGATCCTGGCGCTCAAGGGTGTGGGCCGGTACACGGCGGGTGCGGTCGCGAGCATCGCTTTCAATCAGGAGCGGCCCATCGTGGACGGAAACGTCATCCGGGTCCTGTCGCGTCTGTACGCGATCACCGGAGAAGACAAAGAATTGATCTGGACGCTCCAGGAGAAACTTATTCCGAAAGGAAAGGCGCGCTTTTTCAACCAATCGCTCATGGAACTCGGCGCCCTCGTCTGCCTGCCCCGCGAGCCGCGCTGCGGAGACTGCCCGGTCAAAGCATACTGCAAAGCCTTCACTCTGGGAAAAACCGGAGAATTTCCTGCGCCCAAAGACCGTAAAAAAACCGTGCGCGTGGACGCGGGCGCGGTCATCCTTGAACGATCAGGCCGCTTTTTTCTGCATCGCAGGCCGGAGGGGGCGATCATGGGCGGATTGTGGGAATTTCCGGAGTGGAAGATCGGACGGGACGAAAAACTTCCGTTGAAAATAGTGCTCGAAAAGACGCGGCAACGCGCGAAGAAAGATCTCGGAACCGAACTGCCCCGGCTCACGCACGCGGGCGTCATCCGCCGCGCCTACACGCACCACCAAGAGAAACTTCAGGTTTTCAGGACTTCGCTTGAAGACAGCGCGCCGCTCAGAAGCCAGTGGCCTTGCGTGTGGGCCACCAAGGCGGAGTTCAAAAAATATCCCTTCACTTCCGCGCACTCTAAGATCGCACAACTGATCTAGCCACTCTCTAGATCGTCGTCCTTCTCAGCCGCAGCGCATTGGCGATCACCGAGACGGAGCTCAAACTCATCGCAGCACTCGCGATGACCGGAGAAAGCAGTATTCCGAAAAACGGGTACAGAACACCCGCCGCGATCGGCACCCCCGCGAGATTATAGACAAAAGCAAAAAAGAGATTTTGACGGATATTGCCCATCGTGGCGGCGCTCAACCGGCGCGCTTTTGCGATCCCGCGAAGGTCTCCCTTGACGAGAGTGATTCCCGCGCTTTCCATGGCCGCGTCGGTGCCTGTGCCCATCGCGATGCCCACATGGGCCTGTGCGAGTGCGGGGGCGTCGTTGACCCCGTCACCCGCCATCGCGACGAACCGCCCGGCCGTCTGAAATTCTTTGATGATCTCCATTTTTTGATCCGGAAGAACGCCCGCGCGGAACTCGTCAATGCCGAGTTTTCCCGCCACCGCTTCGGCCGTCACCCGGTTGTCGCCCGTGACCATGATCAGACGAAGCCCTTCGCGATGAAGCATCAAGACCGCCTCGGGCGTGGATGCCTTGACCGGATCGGAAACCCCCAGAAGCCCCATTATTTTTCCGCCCCTCGATAGAAAGACGACCGTTTGGCCATCTCTCCGAAGCGTATCCGCGCGGTCCGCCAGATCTCCTACAAATATACCGGACTCCTCCATCCATCGCTGGTCCCCCAAAACCGACGTTTGACCGTCGACGACCGCCGTCACACCCTTGCCGGTCACCGATCTAAAATCTGTGGCTGCGGGAATGGCCGCGCCGCGAGAAACAGCACCGGAGACGACCGCCCGGGCGAGCGGATGCTCGCTGCCTCGTTCGAGGCCGGCCGCCAATCCCAGCAATTCCTTCTCGCTAACACCGGCAACCGGGACCAGAGACACGAGCACGGGCTTCCCTTCCGTCAGCGTGCCCGTTTTGTCGAAGATCAGTGTATCGACTTTCCTTAAGATTTCGAGCGCCTCGGCGTTTTTGATGAGGATCCCCTCGGAGGCTCCGCGGCCGATACCCACCATGACGGACATAGGCGTCGCCAGCCCCAACGCGCATGGACAGGCGATGATCAAGACCGCCACCGCGTTCACCAGCGCATGGGCCGCCCGTGGTTGGGGGCCCCACAAAAGCCAGACCCCGAATGTCACCGCCGCCGTCAAAATGACGGCCGGTACAAAGTAAGACGAGACCTTGTCCGCAAGCCGCTGGATCGGCGCACGGCTTCTCTGGGCTTCTCCGACCATTTGGATGATCCTGGCCAGAAGCGTATCCCTGCCGACCCGTTCGGCTCGGACAACAAGACCCCCGGTACCGTTCAGCGTGCCTCCGGTGACTTTGGAATCCTTCTCTTTGGCGACGGGGATCGATTCGCCTGTGACCATGGATTCGTCGACAGCGCTCGCGCCCTCAAGTACAACTCCGTCGACGGGAATTTTTTCTCCGGGGCGCACGCGCAGCCTGTCGCCAAGCTTCACCGCTTCGAGCGGGACCTCTTCTTCGCTCCCGCCTGGCATGAGAAGCATCGCTGTTTTAGGGGCCAGATCCAAAAGCGAACGGATCGCGTCTCCGGTACGGGCCCTTGCCTTGAGTTCAAAAACCTGCCCCAGCAATACAAGGACCGTGATCATCGCGGCCGCCTCGAAATACACGGGGACCTCGCCGCCGTGCCCCTTGAAAATCGCCGGGAAAGATCCGGGCATCAGCGTAGCGGCGGCGCTGTAAATGTAAGCAACACCCACACCGAGCGCGATAAGAGAAAACATATTGAGATTGCGGCGGGTGACCGAAGCGGCCCCTCGCTCAAAAAAAGGATACCCGCACCAGAAAACCACAGGGGTGGCAAAAGCCATCTGTATCCAACCCGACAAACGCATGGACACGATGTTCTCCAAGGGACGCCCAGGCAGCATTTCAAAAACGGTCAAAAATCCTATAGGCGCCGTCAGCGTCACTGCCGTCCAAAAACGGCGGAGCATATTCCGGTACTCCGTATCATCGGACGCGCCCGATCCGGACATCGGTTCGAGCGCCATCCCGCATTTCGGACAGTCTCCCGGCTTCTTGCTTTCGATCTCGGGGTGCATGGGGCAGGTGTAAAGCGCTCCGGCAGGTGCCGACCGATCATTCCTTTTACCGGCGGCATACCGGACAGGGTCGGAAAGGAATTTGGAGAGGCAGTGCGCGCTGCAAAATCCGACGGTCTGGCCGCCGTGCTCAGTTTTTATTTTCGGAGGCTCGGCGACTTCCATTCCGCACACAGGATCTTTCATGGGAGGCCTTTGGAAACACGAAGAAACTATCGGTTGCAGTTCTTACAAAATCCGAACAGCTTGAGGGAGTGGTAAACTACCTTGAAATCGAGCTTGCGGGCCTCGGCATCCTGCAGGTGCTCGATCTGGTCGTTCTCGAATTCGAGTATCTTGCCGCAGCGGATGCACACAAAGTGATCGTGGTGCTTCACGCCGATGGCGCGCTCGTAGTTCTTCTTCCCGCCGCCGAAGTCCTGTTCCTGAAGGATGCCGGAATCCTTCAACAGCTCAAGGGTGCGGTAGACCGTCGCTTTCGAGATCGTGGGATCCTTCTTCTTGCAGAACGCGAGCAGTTGGTCGGCCGAAAAATGCGCGCTCGCGTTCACCGCCTCGCGAAGGATCGCGCGGCGCTGGCTTGTGAGCTTCAGATCCTGCTTCTCGAGGAACTCGGTGAACTTGCGTTCGGCTTCTTTCAAGACGTCGGCCATGGCTCCAAGTTAGCAGGCGACCAGGCGAGTGTCAAACTTCAGATTTGAGATACCACCCACTTCACAAATGAGAGCGCAACCAGCATCCCGCCGAACGTGCAGACGACGCTCGCGCCCGTCGGAAAATCCAGGAAATATGAGAACATGATTCCCGCAACGCTGCCGAGGAAGCCGACCGTCCAACCGATCAAAAGACGGGTTTTGACGCGATCCGCGAAGAGTATGGCGCACGCCGCCGGGATCACGAGGAACGCGAAGACCAAGAGCACGCCGGCGATGGCCACGGAGCTCGTCACTACGATGCCGAACGACGCGTAGAACAGAAAATCCCAAAAACGCACGTTCAGCGTCTTCGACGCTTCGGCGTGATCTTTCGAGATGAGCAGGAAGTTCTTACGGAAAACGAAGTGGAAAAGACCAATCAGCGCGTAGATCACGGCGATTTTCACGACTTCATCGGGACGGACGAGGAGGATGTTCCCGACGAGCGCCTCGCGGATGTGCTCGTCCCCCTCGCCTGTGCGGCTCAAAATGAGGATCATGAGCGCCGCCGAGACTGCGTACGTAATGCCGATGGTCGCCTCCTGGGGCACGCGGGGCCGGCGATAGCGCGTGACCGAGAAAATGGCAGCTCCGACGAGCGTGAATCCCAGCGAGAGCCAATAGCCTTGGGCGCTGTGGAGTGCAACACCCATGAGAATGCCAAGGCTCCCTCCCAAGATCGCGATCTGCGCCAACGCCAGATCCACGAAGATGATCTCGCGTTGGATGACGTGAAGTCCCAGGTAAGCATGGATGCCCGCGAGCACCAGGCACGCCAGAAACGGGATCGTCATGATGCCTAAAAATTCCGTCATTTTTTCTCCCTGTTTTACCCGCCTTTTAGCGCAGCGCCTCGGCGATGGTCTTGAAATTATAATCGAAAAACGAGAAGAAGTCCCCCGTTCCTTCGACCTCGCCCGGGTTCTGGCAGATGATCACGGCTTTGCTGCCAGTACGCGCGGAAATCACATCGGGGCCTGACCGCGAGTAATAAGCCGGCATCACGATCGCTTTCACGTTTTTTTCCTTGATGTAGCTTTCGAGCAAAGACAAGTGTTTCGGTGTCGGCGGAATGCCCGGCTTCGGCTCGAAGTATTGCTCCACCGTCAGGCCGAGAAAGTCCGCGAAATAAAGAATGTCCTTATGGTACGACACGATCTCCTTCCCGGAGCAATGCAGGCAAAGCGCCTTCCATTCGGCGATCTTTGCGTCCAGCTTCGACAGGAAGTCGGCGAGGTTCCGGCCATACGTTTCAGCCCCTGCGGAATCGATCTCCTTAAGCTTGGCCGCGATATTTGCGGCCATGATGCGCGCATTTTCAGGATTCATCTGATAATGCGGATTGCCAAAAAGGTGCATGTCACCCATAGAGCGCGACAGCGGGCCTGAGGGAACCTCCAGAAGCCGGATTCCCGCCGAAAGATCCAGGTTCCGCGCCCCACCCCGGAAGAGATCGGGTTTTCCCGCGGCCTCCAGGAGCGGATCCGCCCAGGCCTCGATGTCCAGGCCGTAAAAAACGAAGAGGTCGGCGTTCCTCACGTTCTTCACGTCGCTCGGGCGCGGCTGGATGAAGTGGATGTTAAATTTAGGCTGTGCGACGTGCTTTACCGAAACGCGCTCTCCCCCGACCTGGCGCACGAGGTCGGCGAACAGCGTGGTGGTCGCCACGACATTCAGCTTTCCGGCCGCTGCGGCGTCGCGGACGGGAGCACATAGGAGGCAGGCCGTCAAAGCAATGAGGAATGATTTACGCATGGGTTTATTCCTTAAGTAAGCTTGTGTTTGTGCTCGCCGATGGCGAACGTTCCCTGGATCAGCACCTGGTTGTCGTCGCCGCCGTTCGAGAGGTCAAAATGCGAGAACTGGGCGCGCCAGCGGGCGAACTCACTCTGGTAGAACGTCAGGTAGCCCGTATATCCGGTATCGCCGGAATGAGGATCCTCGGCCGGCGCGTCGACGATCATCACGCGGTCGAAGCGGAAACCCGTCGCCCACTGCGGGTGGAACCGCAGGTCAGCGAGTAGGTAACCGCCCCACAAGTGGCGGTTGTCGTCGACGTCTTCGTAGATGAGGTCGCCGGTCCCGGCGTCGGTCCCCTCGACGAACGACTCGGCGCGGTTGACGTTGAACACCTCGCT
>ORJL010349020.1_pt1 | contig 15645 bp, 10 predicted proteins | sample 1779941 | NCBI WGS metagenome assembly ORJL01 (sample SAMEA104232317, study PRJEB22302) | groundwater metagenome | biome: forest; feature: aquifer; material: groundwater | place: USA | collected 2011-08-07 | depth 5.8 m | reverse complement strand
CCATTCCGTAGACAGCACATTCAAATCACCCGCCACCAGCCCCTGCGCCTTTAAGGCCGCTTTTTCTCCCACAACCAGGCGGTTTTCCGCCGCGTCGATGGCCAGGACATAAAGAGGAACAGGATGAGCTATCCCCAACCCCTTCCTCTGGCCGATGGTATGAAAGACAATGCCGCGATGCGTGCCCAACCTTCGCCCCTCCCGGTCCACAATGGCCCCCGGTTGCTGGCCGGCCATGCGCCGGGCCGCAAACTCCTGAAAATCGCGGCGGCCTACAAAGCAAAGGTCCTGACTCTCCGCCTTTTCCGCCACGGGCATCCCCGTTTTTCTCGCTATGGCGCGCACTTCCGCTTTGGTGAGGGATGCCAGGGGAAAAAGTATCCTCCCCAGCGCTTCATAAGGAGTGGTGTAGAGGAAATAGGTCTGATCCTTTTCCTTGTCCCGCGGCCTCTTTAAGAAGTATCCTCCTGCCTGCCGGTCGATGGCCGCATAATGTCCAGTGGCCAGATAATCAAAGCCCAGCGCCAGGGCCTTCTCCAAAAGGCTCCCGAATTTCAGGTAACGGTTGCAGTCGATGCAGGGATTAGGCGTCCTCCCCCGGCTGTATTCGGCGACGAACTTGGCAACGATTTTTTCCTCCAGCGCCCGGGAAAAATCAAAAGCAAAGTGGGGAAACTGAAGCCGGTCGCAGACCCGCTTGGCGTCTGCGACGGCATCTATGCCGCAGCATCTCGATTCTCCGCCGCTCCCCACGCCCAGGCACATGGTTACACCTGTTACGGCGTAGCCGGCCTCCTTCAGTAAAAAAGCGGCAACGGATGAATCGACGCCGCCGCTCATGGCCACCATCACTTGCTCCGACATCAGGCCGTCTTTTTATACAGCGGGGAGAGATCGCGCAATTTTTCCACCACGCCGGGCATTACCTCCAGCACCCGATCGATATCGGCATCCGAGGTGTGTCTCCCCAGAGTAAAACGCAGGGCGCCATGGGCAAATTCGGGGGGAAGGCCGATTGATTTCAGTACGTGGGAAGGCTCCATGCTGGCGCTGGAACAGGCCGAACCGGAAGAGCAGGCAATCCCGCTCATGTCCAGCCGGAGGATCATCGCTTCGCCCTCGATGTACTCGACACAGATATTAACGTTGTTCGGCAAACGTTTCACGGGATGCCCATTCAAACGGGTATGCTCGATCCCCTCCAGGATGGCCCTGATAAACCTGTCCCGCATGCGGCTAAGCCGCAGCATTTCTTCGGGAAGGACATTTGCCGCCAATTCCACCGCCTTGGCCAAGCCTATGATGCCGGGCACATTCTGCGTGGAGGCCCGACGTCCCCTTTCCTGCTCTCCCCCGTGGAGAAAGGAATCTATGCGGGCCCCCTTGCGGACGTAAAGGATACCCATCCCCTTCGGTCCGTACAATTTATGGGCCGAGGCACTCAAAAACGTCACCCCAAGTTCATCGACATTGATCGGGAGGTGCCCAAAAGTCTGAACCGCATCCGTATGAAAAGGGATTTCCCTTTCCCGGGCCAGGCGGCCGATCTCCGCCAGGGGTTGAATGCTGCCGATCTCATTATTGGCGTGCATCACGGAAATAAGAATCGTCCTTTCGGTTATGGCCTTTTGCAACGTTTCCGGATCCAGGATCCCCGACTCGTCCACGGGCAGGTAGGTCACCCGGAAACCCTGTTTTTCCAGATAATGACAGGTCTCCAGAATGGCGTGATGCTCAATGACCGTGGTGATGATATGGTCACCCCTGTCCCGAAGCGCCGCAGCGGCGCCCTTTAAGGCATAATTATCGCTTTCCGTGCCGCCGCTGGTAAAAACTATTTCCTCAGGCATGGCGCCAATAAAGGAGGCCACTTTATCCCTGGCTTCTTCCACCGCCCGCCGCGCCTCCTGGCCAAAAGAATGCAGGCTGGAAGGATTGCCAAAGATTTCGACGAAGTAAGGCTGCATGGCCGCGACTACCTCCGGGTCCGTGGGTGTGGTGGCGGCATGATCAAGATAGATGCGCTTCATAATACATCCTGTAAGTTCTTTATAGTTAAGGCCTGTTCATATCTTAAAGGCTGTGGGAAAGGGTTGCCTCTACCTTTTCCCGATTAAGTCTGATCAAGTGCTCCAGGGTGAAGGAACTGAGCGTTTCGGCAATCTTTCCCCCCAGAAAAACCCAGATATCGCGACTCGCGCAAAGGGGGGCGCGAGAACAAGCGGCAAAATCCTTCACGCAATCCACCAGGCAGGAATCTCCTTCCAAGACATCGACGATCTCTTTGATGTTGATCTCTGCCGGCGGCCGGGCCAGGGCATATCCACCCCGGACGCCTCGGCTGGCCTGGACAAGACCAACGCCTTTCAGGGGAATGGTGATCAGGCTCAGATATTTCTCCGGCATGCCCTCCCTTTTGGCGATATCTTTCAAATAAATATAGCCCTTACCATAATTCTGCGCTAAAGCAAGCATCATTCTGACGCCATACTGCGAGCGCGTGGAAAGTTTCATAATTAAAAACCCGCCTTAATTACTACTATTGCCAGTAGGTTAGTAGTAATTAAGCCATGCGGGGAATTATGTCAAGGAAAAAAAGGGGAAAAGCGGCATAATCGGCACCTGCAAGAAGAGGACATTTCTAAATTGGCTGGACAATTTTATTTTTAAAATTGACTTTGAAATCGATAATAGTATAATAAAATTATGTGTTCCAGATTGCTCAGAAATCCCCTCACCTGTGTTATTATCATTGTTTACATTCTTATACCTATGCTTGACTGCATGTCATGCGCCGACTGCATGGGTAACGTACCCTTCCAAGGGGAAACAAAAATCTCCCACCTGCAAGTTCCTCACGACGATGCGGTCGATCCCGCGCACGATGCTACAAAATCAAAGACTTCCAATGAGAACCATGCCAAATCCTTCTGTTCGATCTGCGCCAACGTCCTCATGGCCGTTGAAGCCATTTTCCCAAATCCGCCTACCTCTATAGCTTATTGCGATGCACCGCCGGCGGTTCCCGCTCTCTCAGAACTCCACCATTCCATAAATAAACCTCCCCAGAATCTCCTTACATAGGCTTTTTCCCGCGACATATCAGCAGATTTTTTGCCAAAATTCCGCTGATATATCTTTACCCAAAACCCGATATGTCTATATGAGGTGCATCAATGTGGCTTATTATTACGACGTTTTCAACGCTTATTCTCACCATCCCTGCCTATTCCCTGACTGTTGAAGAGGCGGTAAGGATTGCCCTGGCAGGCAATCCGGACCTCCAGGCCCTCCGGCTCGAAGAGGTAAGGGCAAAGGGCCAGCTTGAGAAAGCTTTGCTGTTTTTTAGCAATAACCCGACGGTCGAAGGCAATATCTCAGCAAAGGACCGGCCGGAGGAAGAAGGGGGCGGTAAATTTACTAACTATGGATTCAAGCTTTCCCAGGAGTTCGAGATTGCCGGGCAGCGGGACACAAGAATTGACATAGCTGGAAAAGAGTCGGCCAGAGTAAAGGCCGAGATCAATGACAAAGAACGGGTTTTGACAGGGGACGTGAAAGATGCCTTTACCAGGGTGCTGGCCTTAAAAAAGAAAAGCGGCCTGGCCCGGGAGATTGTCCGCTTGAACGAAGAGTTGCTTGGCTACACGAAGATCAAGTTTCAGGCGGGCGAAGTTTCCGGCCTCGACGTGAACCTCGCGGAGGTTGAGCTGAGCAAGGCGAAAAAAGAGCTGCTCTTATCCGGGAAAGAATACCGGGAAGGGCTTCTTGCCTTGCAGGGATTCCTCGGCGCCTCGCCGGACCTGTCCCTTGCCGTCCAAGGAGATTTACCCTCAGAATCACCGGTGTTGCCTGATAAGGGAGTCCTGCAGGAAGCCCTTTCCCGGAGACCGGATGCCAAGGCAACCCTCTTCGAGGTGGAAAGAAACCGGTCTGCGCAGAAACTTACGGAGAAGGAAGTCGTTCCGAACATTACGCTCTCAGGATTCTACGACCGGGACGAACTAAAAAACGTCGTGGGAATAGAGATGTCCATCCCCCTGCCGCTCTTCGACCGGAAGCAGGCGGAGAAGAAAGAGGCCTATGCCAAGGCCGAAGGGGCAAGGATAAAGTCGGAAGGGTTGAAAAAAGCCATAGCCCGCGAAGTTGAACAGGCCTTGAGCGATCTGGCAACGGCCAGCGAAGAACTCTCAATTTTCAAAAAAGAGATAATTGCCAAAGCGGCGGAAAATTTGGACCTCCTGAATCTGGCTTTTAAGGAAGGGAAAATCGGCTTCTTTGAAGTGCGGCTGGCCCAAAAAGATACTATCGAAGCACAGCTTGCCTATATCGACACGCAGACAAGGGTACAACTGTCGCTAAATGCCATAGAAAAGACCATAGGGGGTGCACTGAAATGATGATCACGAACCGGGATACCATAATAAAAAGGGGGCTTGGTGCCGTCCTGATCGTTTTTGGCATCGCTATCCTGACAACGGGATGCGGAAAAAATGAAGCGCCGGCCGATGGAAAATCAGTAGCGGCGGTAGAGAAGAAGGAAGCCGGTCCCAAAGGAAGTGATCTAAAAGAAGAAGCTGACAGTGTAACATTGTCCCAGGAAATGCAGAAGTCTTCCGGAATAGTAGTTCAACCAGTTGCCTTTGAAGCGGCGGCGGTTCCCCTGTCGGCGACGGCCGTGATCGAGATGAACATAGACCGGTCGGCAAAGATCAGCCCGCGGGTGGCGGGCAAGGCTGTCAAGATCATCGCGTCCCAAGGCGACAAAGTAAAGACCGGCCAGGCTCTTGCCTATCTTGACAGCGTGGAAATCGATCAGATATGGGCCGATTATCGCAAGGCGCAGGGGAAGATGGAATTGGCAAGGAAGAACCTCCAGAGGGAGGAGACCCTTTTTCAGAAAAAGATATCCCCGGAAAAGGACACTTTGAAAGCGAGGCAGGAGTTGGGAGAGGCAGAGGTGGACCTTAACCTGGCCCGGGAGCGTTTCCGGCTGAGCGGCGTCGATATTGCACAGTTTGAAGCAGCCAAAGGTAATGGGAACCATCCACTCGTGCCTATCACATCACCCATGAGCGGCGTGGTGATGGAGAAAGCGATCACCCAGGGAGAAGTCGTTAGTCCCGACAAAACCCTCTTCATGGTTGCCGATCTCTCCACGCTCTGGGTGGTCATTGATGTCTATGAAAAAGATATGTCCCGCCTCAGGATCGGTGCGGGCGTGAAGGTGTCGGTCACGGCCTTCCCCGACAAGATATTCAGAGGAAAAGTCTCCTACATTGCCGACGTAGTGGATGAAAAAACGCGTACCGAAAAAGCACGGGTGACCATCGACAATGCCAGCGGCCTGCTCAAACCCGGCATGTTTGCAACCATCCTAACGGAAGCGACACGCGGCGGGGCCGAGCGGCTCCTTGCCGTGCCGGAAGAGGCAGTCCTGATGGACGGCGCAAAGCGATGTGTTTTCGTCCAAGTCTCTCCCGACAAATTTGAAAGGAGAGATATCGAGACGGGCAGGACACTGGGAAAAAGTCTGGAAGTTACCGCCGGACTTAAGGCGGGAGAAAGAGTGGCCGTCCGGGGTGCGTTCATACTGAAGTCGGAACTTAAGAAAGGTGAACTAGGAGAATAGCATCACCATGATTGTTAGTGGGAAGCAAAGGGGAGATGGAAACCAATGTTAGCAAAAATCGTTGCCTATACATTACGACAGCAAGGAATGGTTATCTTTCTGGCACTGCTGATTATTGCCGGCGGATCCTATTCATACTTAAAATTGCCGATTGACGCTTTTCCCGATGTAACAAACATTCAAGTGGAAGTCGTCAGCCACGCCGATGGACTGTCGGCCATAGAAATTGAAAGAAATGTAACGTACCCGATTGAGATGGCGATGCGCGGTTTGCCGGACATTGAACAGATGCGTTCGGTGACAAAGTTCGGCCTGTCAATCGTGACAATAGTCTTCAAGGATACCGTTGACATTTATTTTGTGCGGCAGTTGGTATTTGAAAGATTGGCGGAAGCGAGGGAACAGGTACCGAAAGGCGTGGAAGTTGCTATGGGACCGATTGGCACGGCCATGGGAGAAATATATCAATATACTATCGAAGGAGAAATGCCCAGAGATCCGGCGAAGAAAATTTCTTACCTGACAAACTTAAGAACAATCCAGGAGTGGATTATTACCCCGCAGCTAAAGAGCGTTGCCGGAGTGAATGAAATCAATTCATTCGGAGGCTACTTTAAACAATACCAGGTCATTGTCTTGCCGGAAAAATTGTTGAAGTATGCCATAAGCGTAGAGGATGTTTACGCGGCGATTGGCAATAATAATCAAAACGTCGGCGGTAATATCCTCGAAAGGGATACAGACCAATATATCGTCCGCGGCGTCGGATTGATAAAAGATGTCAGTGATATAGAAAATATTGTCCTGAAATCTGAACATGGGACGCCGACGTATATACGAGATGTTGCTCAAGTAAAGACGGGTGAAGCCGTACGGATGGGTGCGGCCATGAAAAACGGCAAAGATGAAGCTGTCGGCGGGATCGTCATGATGCTGCGCGGAGAAAACAGCCGTGACGTGGTGCGCCGGGTAGAAGAAAAAGTGAGGGAAATTAATGACAACAATATTCTTCCCGATGGCGTCAAGATGGTTTCCTATTACAATCGAAGCGATATCGTAAAAGCAAGCGTGGGTACGGTAAACAAGGCGCTTGTTGAAGGCGCAATCCTTGTTCTCATTGTCTTGTATTTATTATTGAGAAGTTTTCGCGGAAGTTTTGTCGTGCTGATCGCTTTGCCACTTTCCCTCTTTGTGACGTTCATCGTCATGAAGATCGTCGGGTTGAGCGCCAACCTCATGTCGCTGGGCGGCATCGCAATTTCTATTGGCATGATTTTAGACTCGACCATCATCCAGGTGGAAAATGTGCAACGCCATTATGTGGAGATGAATAAAGATGAGCACCCAATCTTTGCGGTACTTAAAGCTGTCATTGAGGTGCAAACGCCCAGCATCTTCGGAGTATTGATTATCGCGATTACCTTTTTACCGATCATTTCTTTAGAAGGGATTGAGGGAAAGATGTTCGGACCGCTGGCCGTAACAGTGGCGATAGCCCTTCTTTCGTCTTTGTTCCTTTCTATATTTGTCATCCCGGTACTCTGCCTGCTTTTTCTGAAGCCGCAACGGGAAAAAGAAAGCATCATCATGAAACATGCCATGAAAGGTTATGTGCCGCTTCTGGAATATGCGATGACCAGGAAAAAGATAACCCTGGGCATTGCCGGCGTTTTCCTGATGGCCTCTCTGTTTTTGGTAACCAGATTGGGAACGGAGTTTATCCCGACCATGGATGAAGGCGCGTTTGATATGGATGTGTCCATGCTTCCCGGTGTTTCCCTGGCGAAAGCGATGGAAGTGAATCAACGTGCCGCCGAAAAGCTCAAACAGTTTGATGAACTGGACGAGGTGGTGTCACGCACAGGGCAGACCGGTGTGGCCTTGGATACCCGTGGACCGGATAAAACCGGTTATGTGGGAATATTCAAACCAAAAAATGAATGGAAACGGGATATAACGAAGGAAGAATTGACCAATGAGATGCGTAAGTCTTTAACTTCAATCGCGGGTATCAGTTTCGGGTTCAGCCAGCCCATACAGTGCAGAATCGATGAATTGGTCGCCGGAACGCGCGCTCAACTCATCCTCAAACTCTTTGGCGAAGATATCGACGTCCTGAAAAATAAAGCGGCTGAAATAGCCAAAGTGCTTTCCTCCATAACGGGGGGGATCGATTTGTCCACCGAAGTAGTTTCGGGACAGCCGTACCTGACGGTAGATATCGACCGGGCCAAAATTGCCCGGTATGGTCTGAATATCAGCGATGTTCAGAGCGTCATTGAAATAGCCGTTGCCGGAAAGGCTGCGTCTCAATTTTACGAACAGAATCGAAGTTTTGATATTACCGTTCGTCTGCCGGAAGAAAAACGGAATTCCCTCGAAGCAATCAGGAATATATTAGTCACCACAAAATCGGGGATGAATATTCCGCTCGAACAATTAGCCGATGTGAACATGACGGAAGGACCGGCGCAGATAAGCCGCCAGGACGGCATTAGAAGGATCGGGATCGAGATGAACATTAGCGGCAGAGATATCGGAGGTTTCGTTGCGGAAGCAAAAAAAAAGATAAAAGAGAAAGTCAAGCTGCCGGCCGGTTACTACCTTACTTGGGGCGGACAATTTGAGAATCAGCAGCGGGCAATGAACAAACTCATGATCATCGGACCCGTTGCCATCGGATTGATACTGCTTCTCTTATATGTGACGTTCAAATCGATCCGTTTGGCGCTCCTGGTAATTTCCAATCTGCCCTTTGCTTTAATCGGCGGTATCTTCTCCCTCTATATATCGGGACAATATCTGTCTGTTCCTGCATCCGTGGGATTTATCGTCCTCTTCGGCGTTGCTGTGTTAAACGGACTGGTGCTGGTATCGCGCATCTCGCAATTGCGCGAAGAAGGACTTCAGATGCGTGAGGCAATCAGGAAGGGAAGTACCGACAGATTGCGCCCCGTATTGATGACCGCCTCGATAGCAATTTTCAGTTTGATTCCCATGCTGCTTACTGGCGGAACTGGTTCGGAAATTCAAAAACCTCTGGCCACGGTTGTTGTAGGGGGGCTCATTACTTCTACGCTGCTTACGCTGTTAATTATTCCATCGGTTTACAGCTGGTTTGAAAAGAGAAAAGCCCATTGACGGGTATAACAAAAGAAGGGTTCTATAGGCTCAGTATGCCCAGTAGGGACCGGTACCCAGTGTAGGTGCCGTTTTTCCTTCAAACCCCACGTAAACACTTTTGCCGAAAAAGAAGGGGAGTCCCCAGTCGAAAGAGGAAAGAGGGAAAGTCCCGCCGATTTCGGCGAAGACGCTGTTGGCCGCATTGCCGGTGAGGTTCAAATAGTTGTCGATCTGGAAGTTTACCTGGCCCGACGGGGAACCGGAAGAGGCCGTATTTGTCGCGGAAAGGGCAACCGGTGAACCGGGGCAGAAAAATGTCGAACCGGCGCAGGCGGGAAGCGAGGCGGCGACCGCGGCGGGAGGGCTGAAGAATATCCCGTTGGAACCCGTATCCAGGAAGCTGTTGAACGTGACGCCGCTGAAGAGGGTGGAAAATTGCGCGGACGTATTGGCGCTATAGGCGGTAACTGAGGCGGGGTTGTTGTTCGCCTGGGTGCCGATCCCCAGCACCAGGCTGCCGCTCACGGACGGCATTCCCCCGGCGGGCACGCTCGGGAGCTGCACGATCACCCCGTTATTGTCCCGGGGAAGAAGCGCCACGGGGTTTGGAATTTGACTGGCAAGGGGAACGGTGGTTCCACTGCAATTCGTTCCGTTGCAGGTGAAATAGATCCCGTTATTGGGACTGCTTACACAGGTTGGACCGCAGTCCTGGACATGCAGACCGACTCCTAAAATGCCGGTGAAACGGGCAACTGCCGGACTCAGGTCGGCATTGCGGCAAACGGCCGGGAGGGTGGTCGCGCCGAACGTTGCATCGATCACCTGGATCGGCACCCGAACAGCCGGTTCACTCCCCAGGACCACGTCCGCCATCTGCACCGGCCCCCACACGGAGGTGCCGTCGCCGAACTGGATGCACTCGGCAAAAGTGCCCGCTACCGGAGGCGGCGCAAGAACGGTCAAGGCCTGACTGAAAATCCGCAAGCCATAGCTTCCCGTATCCAGCAGGATGTCACTGATCGTTTGACAGTTTGAAGTTCCGGGAGCACAAACCGTCACGCTGACACAGGGTTTGTTGGGATAGGTAGAACTGGCCGAACAAGAGGGGCCGTTTATGGACAGGGGAAGAACGTTGCTTACCACAGCGCCGCCGGTCACGGTCAGCGTGGCAAAACCCGAGATAGTGCCTGATGTGGCCGTGATGGTGGTTGTACCGGCGGTTACGGCGTTAGCCAAGCCGGCATTACTAATGGTCGCAATGGAGGTCGACGATGAACTCCAGGTCACCGCAGCGGTCAGGCTCTGCGTGCTGTTGTCCGAATAGGTGCCCAGGGCAGCGAATTGTTGCGAGGCGCCGCCGGCCATGGAAGGATTGGCCGGCGACACGGCAATGGAAACCAGCGTGGGAGCAGGCGCCGTGCCCGGATTTCCGCCGCCACCTCCGCCCCCGCAGCCCGTTGCCAATGCCAGGAGCAGAAGCAGCAGTATTTTACTTAATTTCATCAATGGTTACTCCGGCTGGGATCAAGGCCGGAATGTAGGCGCGGCCCTGCAGATTCCTCATTTGCCCCCATTTTTCGACGACGACCCGGTTGGTTTCCACATGAAGACGCCGGCGTCCCGGTCTGCGTGCCGCACGCTGCAAGGCGCTCTCATATTCCTTTGCATAGGTGCCCAGCAGCGGTATCAAATCGGGATGGATCAATCCCCTCCAGGTAATGGCGAAAACGACACCGGTTGGTGAAATGTATTCCCGCACGCTAACCGAGTCGGCATCGATCTGCTTAACCCGGAAGCTGTTGGCGACTGTTGCGGAAACCCTTTTGCCGGATAGGGTCCCCTCATCTGACGCCACCGAGTCTTCCCTTTCGCCGAGCGTTGCCTGAGCGCTGCCGGCAGCGATAAAAAGAGCCGCCGCAAATCCGAGGCCGATTAAAAGGGTGGAGAACCGTATTCTCATTATGATACCTTCCTTCCTACCCTATCTCCTTATTTCATCTGTACAATGAATTTAGCAATGAGAATGCATAATGGCAAGTAAAATCACCCAGGCATCCCGCCTGTCTTTTCCGATCCGGGACAGGTATTATTTCTACCGGCAATGTTAGGGAGAACAGAAACCGCAGATGATGATTCTATACTCTCTTTAAATGAAGACTGCCATTCTAAAAAATTCAGGTCGACGACCTTCCTCTTAAAGCGTTGAAAAAAATATTGCTGTTAATTCGCCGAAAAGGTGTGAGTGTGAATTAGTACCAAAAGTTACGAATGACAGTCAATTATTCTTGACACATCCTCTCTTCATTGCTATGAGGCAGCGCAGGATTGGCCGATCTCTTGTTTCTTACATGATCTTCTTCGCTGCCGCTGGCCGGCACGGTTCAAGCCGCTGGCACCAGAATATCATCAACACATCAAATTCAAGGAAAAACGAGGACCGATCTCCATGCTGTCGCCCGGCCTGTCCTATAAACAAAAGATTATACCTTTCCTCATTATCCTAATGGCCTGTTCCTCCGTTGCCATTGCCTTCGATCACCATGAGGGAAAAGGTTCTTTTCAATGCCCCGTTTGCGAAGCAAAGAATCAATTGCAGGGCACGCAACATGCCGTCATCCTAGAATTTAACTTCACAAAAAGCTATTATGATGCAATTAAACAGTTACAAAGCATAACCCCCGCCCTATCCCGACCCTGCGCAGGCAGGGCGCCTCCCGAAAGACATCACTCGTAACTAGCAAGATTTTTTCACTTTTTTCTGCGGTCATAGTTTCTCCTACGTTAATGACGGAATGATAGTGTCCGGGGAAATGAATCCGGTTGAGCGCTGAGCATTTAGAGGAGGTCGGAATGTTTTCGGGAAAATCAAAAGAAATTATAGTCATTACATTATTGGTCCTGGCGGCGTTCTTGGGGGGGAGCGGCGGTAATATCTTCGCATATACCGTTCCCTTCTCCGTAAACATCAATAATATTCATTATGCCGACAGTTCGCCCCGCGCTTTCGATTATGATTTTTCCACCGGCGTCGGAGATGCCAATACCAACACCATTACGATTCCCACCACTGATCCGAACCTTTCCTACACCTTCGGACCCTACCCGGGGCAAAACGATATCACAGTGCAGCATTATCCTTCCGGGTCTACCGCGGTCTTGAGAACCACAACGAAAGGCGCCGCCCTCCTCAATACGGTTCCCGCGGCCACTTCTCAGGCAGTAAACCAGTGGGAATATGCCGTGCAGTTCGGGGGCTTCAGCTACTACGATCCCACCGCTACGCAAGAGTACCGCACACAAATCGGCCTGGCGCCCCAGGCGCCCGGCCCTCACCCGGTATTGTCGGCAACCTGGACGCCGATGGGAGACCTGGTGCTGAAGGCCGCGATCGTCAATGAAGCCACCGACCAGACCTTCTGGTCTGCCGTGAAGAAGGTCCAATCATTCGATATGCCCACTCGGGGAAGCAGTTCCGTTATCGAACTCCGCATCCGCCGGAACGGCGATTTGATTTTTGAGTATCGTTTTCCCGTACTGGATTCTACGACCTGGACGTATCAGTGGACTGACAACTGGTCAGTCCTGGCCACCTTCCCGATTGGCAACAGCGCCGATGTGCTACCTTACGGGAGCTTTCCCAGCTTATCCCCCTTTGTAGCTCTGGAGATTGCAACACCCCGGGGAGGAAACGGCTTGATTTCCTATAGCAGTTCAGTCTCTGCGGCTACAGGTTATCCCAATGCACCTGTCGAGGGCGCCACCGTGACCCTTACCGGTCCCACAGGAGGTGATAATTACACTTACGGTTCCAGGCAAACCACCACAGATGCCCAGGGCGCCTTCACTCTTCAAAACCTTCGCCCGGAACAGAACCTCAGCCCGAACAACGGCGGAGGTTTCGGAATCAAGATTACGGCCACAGGTTACCTTGACGTCTACAGTGCCGCGATACTGATAATGAAAAACTTCACCGGTCTGAAACCCTACGCCCTGTATACTGCCGATGAGGCGGCAGCGGGCCCCCTGCAGTCCTGGGATCGCGCCACCAAGGGCGTCATCCTCGGGACAGTTGTGAACACGGAGCCTGATCCCGATGTTGGTCTGGCCGGTGCGGTGGTGACAGCTGCGGACGCCAGGCAGGGATATGGCACGTATCCTGTTACCTATACGGGGGGCGGCAATGCCACCGCTGCCGACGGAATGTTCTATGTGCTGAACGTCCCGGATGGAACACCGGTTCTGCTGACTGTCCAGCAGCGTGACGGCTATTCCTGGATCTTCACCCAGGCGCAGATTACCGCCCACGCCGGGGCCATTTCCGAGGAATCCTTCTTCGGGAAACCGGCCACGATGATTACCTACCGGGGCAGGGCCAAGACCTTTTACAACAGCGCATTTGATACCACTTGGGACAACGCAATTGTCGAGGCCTATAATGCCGGGAACAACAACCTGATCTGGACAACGGCGCTGACCAATCCGCAGGGTATCATAAACGACTTCAGCCTCTCCATCCCTTCGGGAACCCCCTTCTATCTCTTCGTGAAATCGCATTACTACGGGTCGGTCAAGTCGGCAAACATGATGTTCACAGCCGATTATACCGGCAACGACGACTTCATCACCTTTACGCCGTATGAAGTCCCGGCTTGGAATACGGACAAAGGAATCATCCGCTCCACCGTCAAGGACGAAAACGGCAATCCCATCGCCGGCGCCCAAGTTATCGTCGTGAACCAATCACAGCCGAATGCCAGTGTCGCTTTAACAGTTTGCTATGACGATGCCTGCACGCCCGGTCTCACGTCCACGGGTGCGAACGGCCTCTACCTGATAAATAACGTTCAATCCATCATCAACAACATCGTCACCGTGACGGCCCAGAAAGAGGGTTTTAGCTTCAACCGGCCCGTATTCGATGTCGTGAGTATCTGGGCACCATATCAGGGGGTCATTTACGGAACACCCCTCGGCAATTGCAGCTATGCCCTCGATCCGTCAACGCTTTCCCCTCCTGCGACCGGTAGTGCCACCCTCTATTCAGTGTCCGTGAGTGTCACGGGCGGCCCGGCCTGCTCCTGGGACGCTCTCACCACCTACAACTGGCTACCCTTTACCGATGTCGGCGGCATCAACAGCGCCAGCGGCAGCGGGTCGGTGCAATTCACCGTGGACGCCAATGGGGGCGCGGCCCGGACGGGGACAATCACCATCGCCGGCCAGACGCTGACGGTAAACCAGGCAGGATCATCGGTAACGTATGATCTTGCCGTTGCCATAAACGGCACGGGAAGCGGTATGGTCACGGCAACGGGCCTGTCCTGCACCGGCGCGAGCTGTACGGGGAGTTATACTTCAGGCACGCAGGTGACGCTGACGGCTGACGCCGGGGCGAATGCGATCTTCGTAACCTGGGGTGGTGATGCCGCCTCCTGCGGCATCGCAAGCACGTGCCAAGTGACGATGGACGCGGCGAAAAACGTGACAGCGACCTTTGGCTTGAACACTGTTAACGGAGTCTGCGGCAGCGCCCAAGGGCAGACCTTGACCGCGGCACCGACGACAAATCTGTGCAGCGCGGGTACGGCCTCTTCCTTAAGCGGCACAGGTCCTTGGAGCTGGAACTGCAGCGGAGCAAATGGGGGCGCAACGGCAAGCTGTTCCGCAAATATCCAGTTGCCGGGCGATCTGGATGATAATGGTACCGTTGATTTGACCGATGCTGTCCTGGGGCTGCAATTATTATCGGGCTTAACGCCCGCAAAACCGCTTTACAAACAGGCTGATGTCGATGGAAACGGCCATCTCGGACTGCCGGAGGTCGTTTACATACTCCAAAGGGCGGCAGAAATCCGCTGAACAAGGTTCTCTTTCCGGCGCCGGTGTTTCTGAACAGGGTTGCACCGGCGCCGGAGGGACAGGAATTCTTACCAAATATTTATGCTGTCGGATTTTTTTGCGGGGCCATGATTATCCGGTTCGGAATCAGGTTCTAGTTTTTACAAAGATATGAATTAGCGCCAAAATTACCTAAGGCGGGATGTAATTTATCTTGACATAACCGTAGTTCCATTGCTATGAGCCAAACTTGGGTTGCCTGGTACCTTAAGTCTTATGGCGTCTTTGCTTAGGATGGACTGGGGCAATTGCTCAGAATCTTCAACCTATTTTCGAGGCAAATAACGAGGTATGTTCTCCATGCTATCGTTCGAACTGCCATATAAGAAAATTATATTTTCCTTAATTTTATTAATGACATGTTCCGCCATTGCGATTGCCGTTGATTGCTGTAATGAAGAAGATTGTCCTGCTTGCTCCATTTACGCAGCAAAGAGTCAATTAAATGGCACTCAGAATACGACAATCCTTGGATTCCACCCCACAACAACCTGTTGTTACTCAATCGAACAGCCAATGTGCATCTCCCTTCGTATTTCCGCACCCCGCGAAAACAGGGCGCCTCCCATAGCATATCCTATTTAGCAACATTCATCTCATTTACGAGATGGTTTTAATCCCTGGACTGGCCTTGGGACAGCTTCCCGGCAATAGTTGGGCATCGGAAGGCCATACATCCCGGTTGGTCACCGAGCCGCTTTTGCCGCTATTTTGACTGTCGTTCATTGCATGACAGTCAGCCGGACCATAAGCAATTTAGAGTCGCAGATCAAATCTCTGATGGAGACAGATGATGACGCTGAAATGTTGGACAACCGAGCCCACTACGGAGCGCGTGTCAAAGTCTCATCCCACAGCCTCGCCTTTTGTGGCGGAAGGTAACGGCAAGATGCTTGCCCAATGGCGGCGTTCCGGACCGGGCGATAATATCTCGGGGAATCCCTGGATCTTATACTGGCCCGGTAATTACCAGGTGCCTGACGATCTGG
>ORJL011109999.1_pt1 | contig 15646 bp, 18 predicted proteins | sample 1779941 | NCBI WGS metagenome assembly ORJL01 (sample SAMEA104232317, study PRJEB22302) | groundwater metagenome | biome: forest; feature: aquifer; material: groundwater | place: USA | collected 2011-08-07 | depth 5.8 m | reverse complement strand
ATTTATTTGGCTCACTATAATTCTTCTAAAAATTGCTTTGCTGTAATAATTTTTATCCCTCTGAATTCTTTTACTTCCAGCAAGTCTGGATCTCCAGATACAATATAATCGACATTGCCCTCAACTGCAGCCTCTAAAATTACATTGTCATCGGGATCATTTTTGATGACGTCTATCTTTTCAACAGGCTTGACAAATGTCGCTAACTCTAGAATCAAAGTTTTGAACCTATTTTTCTGTTCCTCTGAAAATTGAAACTTAGGGTATTCTAGCACTTCTGACAATTCAGAAAATTGTTCATCTGAAATAATCAGTTCAACTTCTCCGCTAACGACCTTGCTAAATGCCTGATTAGGATTTCCTTTCCAGCCTAACGCAGAAATAAGTATGTTGGTGTCTAGCGTCGCTTTTTTCTTGCCCATATGACAGCCTCTTCCACGTCGCTTTCCTTTACTTTCCTTTCTTTAAACTTTTTGGCTATCTCTTTTGATAAAGATTCAAATTCTGCCCTGACATCAGGTATATCCACCTTCTTAAACAGAACCCCATCTTTAACGCCAAACGCAACAAACCTGTCGCTGGGCTTGAAATTTTCTTTTGTCCTTATTTCTCTGGGCACAACCAGCTGGCCTTTTGGGGACATCTTGACTAATTCTTCTTCCATTCTAATCACCTGTAAAACAGTTTAACTGTTAAACTATTTAACATTGTTATTCATCAACCCAAACGCCCGCGGCGGCTGCGGTTGCGGCAAGTCCTTCAGATGAGCCTTTTCTTTCATGCATTATAGAACTTATTGTATAAAGAAATCCCTCGGGAAAAGAAAATAGTATTATTTCGAAGTTCCTGAAAACACACCGTCTTCGCGCAAAAGACTTTCCAAAAGTCTTTTGGCGACTTAGGAAATCAAAAATTTCCTCAAGTTAGTCGTGTGATGCTTTGAAAAGCAAGCTTTTCATGCATAGGCGAACGCAACCGCCATATGAAGACAAGAATTTTGAAATTGATGCACAAAAAACCTGCAGTTTTAACCACAGGTTGTATGAGGCATCTTATTCAACAAATAGTTCGATTATCAGCAGTTGTATTCAATTTCAAGTTTTAGGCTGAGATTCCCAGTATTTCAATTGTCGATAATTCATTTGGTCGGAAAAATTCAAGCTGTCTGCATTTCTTAGACAAATATGCCTAAATCCTTCATGTAATTCAAATGACCTTCTTTCCCTGAATGTTTGGTATTCTACCAACCTCATTTCAAGAAGCAGCCATGTCACAAATCCTTCTTCATCTATATTTCTAGAAGTTTTCATTCGATCGTGGATTTCGTCATTAATAGATGCTTCCAATAAACCTAATTTTGAATGGTTTTTTAGATTAAAATAAATGCCTTGAATTTTTCCTCTTTCTAATCTTTCAATCTCACCATTCTCAAAAAATATATAGACATCATTGTTTGGTTGAGTGTATCCTAACATAATAATATGAATTATTGATAGCTTTAAATTTAATTGCTACATCCATACGTCATATCGCGAATAATTTATTTTATATTTTTCTAGAACTTCTATGAATATATCACGGTTTTTTCCAGGAACCATAATGGTGCCGCCGCCTATCTTTTTGCCGTCTAGTTTTTTCAGCATTCCAGGATATGATTTTTTCCCAATTCTATACCCATATATCTTGTTCAAAAGCGCGCCTTTTGCTTTGCCAGGCATTTCCCACGACAGTACGGTATAGGATTTGAGACCAGGCGGTGCTTTCATGTACTTCCCATAAAGCACGATGCCATGAGAAGAAATGCTTTGTGCAAGGTCTTCCCATTCATCAAGTTTTCCGACCTTTATGCTGATTTCATTGTTTATGTCTCTGGACCTGAATTCAAAGGCTGTGTTGGTTAGATAAAATTGTTCTGCCAGCTTGTTCAGCTTTGATCTTAGAGAAAGTTGGCTCTTTTTTGGCGCACTTAAGTCAAAAAATATATCTATATCAGATTCTTCGCTTGCAGATAGCCTGGCAGAACTGCCAAATAAAATAATATTGTTCAAAATTTTTAGCTCGCCTGCCGAAAGGCCCGAAATCAGATAAGCAGCAGCATGGCATGCATACTTAAAAATTTCATGCTGTCTTGTCATCAATATCACCTGCAGCTTCTTTGACCGATTTTTTCAACTCAATGAAGTAATCCAACTTCTCCCTTAAAACAGAATCGCTCTTTAGTGGCGCGCCGTAAATTATATCATCTCTGTTCCTCTCTATCTCTCTTGAAAATTCAAGTATCTTGTCCGCATTTTTCAGGCTTGTTATCTGCTTTGTCATCATGCCAGAAAGCCTTATTAGTAGCCTCTTTTCCTCAGCCTTGAAAAATTCATGTTTTATGGTTGCACCGGGCTTTATTGCACCAGATTTGTGCAACCACAGCTCAACAATGTGCTGCACGCCCAAAGACAGCGCTGCCATAAGGAGCCTCTGCCTGCTTAGCAGCCCTCTGGGATCTTTAAGAGCTTCGTCTATAGATGTGTTTACCTCAGTCAGAGCAGCCAGATGTTTTTCCTCTTGCATGTAACTATATAGACTTTGGTCTTAATAAAGCTTTCTATACTATTTTAAGACTAAAGTCTTAATTATCGGCCTTGCATGAAATACTTGGCAGGGCTGCGGCAAGAGCAGGTAAATTTTTCCATTCCTATAATATTTAACCTATATTTTACAATATATAATTTACTTCTGTCCTAAAGAAAGTTATATATATGCTCTCACTTCTCAATAACAATCGAAAAATCATTATATAGTTTCTTTCTCTTTAATTGCCCATGGTAAAAATTGTTATCAGAAATCCGGCCTTGATCAATATGCTGGTTTCTTCCATAGAGGTCTACAAGAAAGAGGCGCTGGGCATACTCTTGGGCATCAAAAGGGGTAAAAACTATTACATCAGATACGCAGTAAACTTCCAGAAAGCAAAAAGAGGCTATGAGTCCATAGATATTGACGACAGAACAGAAAAACGCATAAATAGCCTTCTTACACGCGTATCAAAGTATCGTTTAATAGGTGATTATCACTCGCACCCTGATGGCCCATATGCATTGAGCAGCACAGACAAGAAAGACATGAAAGAAACAGCCACAGACATATCTGTACTGGTAGTCATTAAAAAAGGGTTCAAAAAACCAAAACAATGGAAATACGCAAACAAGCAACTTCAGGGCAGTGTAGACGGCTATTTTGTAACGCTTCAGGCATATGAGCACTCAAAAGGCAAAATAAAGAAAATATCAATTAAGGCGCCCTATGTCAAAAACCTAAACAGGATTGCCAAGCTCCATCAGATGAGCAATTAAAGAAAGAGTTTCTAATAGTATGTTCAGTTTATTTTGGAACATTTTATACTCAACATACAGTATAGCAGGTTCAAATTAAAAGTTCCAATATTATTCGAACCTACTATAAAGAACCATTACACCATATGTTGTCACAAAAAATAACTTGGCTAATAACCTGACTTTATTTTTCCTTTGCAAGATATTTTGCAATGTGTTTTGCAAATGTATCAAAATCGTTTACCTGCTTTAGATTTTTATAGAGTTTCTTTGTGTCAATTGTGTCATACATATGAACAAGAATATTTCTAAGCCCGCCAGCAGGCGCAAATTTTTCTGAAAAATCTTTGGGAAGCACATTATTTTCTCCTAGTATTTCTATTACTTCCCTGTGTTTTGTAGCCTTACGAAAGCCTTCATTTGCTATGAGCATTTCTCCTATTTCAAGGCATATTTCTATGGAAAGCTGAAGATATCTTTCAACAGCTCCTCTAAGTTTGCTATCCTTTTCTAATTCTGTTAATGTACATGAAGAAAATTTCCTAAGTTCAGAAACATATTTTTTTAGAAAATCAAGCTTTGCATAAATTTCTACATTTGCTGATGTTAATTTAGCTTTGTATTTCATGCTAATCCCTTTTCTGCAATGCGAGCAAGCCCTATTTTGGCGCTCAATCTCTCGTGGTATTCGTTGTCAAGATATCTGTTCATTGTCAAATATTCAAAGTTGCGCCTTTCTTTGCTGTCTTTTATTAGGATGCCATCTTTTATAACATTAAACTGCATTAAAAGAGGCGCATCATTCAGAACAACTACATCAATATGATCGGGACCTTTAAAATCAGCAAGATTTTCGACTATTTTGTGCCTTTTCCCTTTATTTTTCGCCGACAAAAATATAGCTACATCGATGTCGCTAAGAGGCCCTGTCGTGCCCTTTGCCACAGAGCCAAAAATATAGGCAAAGCTAATTGAGTTTTCCCTTGAGACCTCATCCTTAATTAGGTCAATAGTTTTTTTATGTTTCATAACAATAATATATTGCAATCAGTATTAAACGCTTTAACCTATTTAATTCATATGCAATCTTCAAAGATTAATTGGCTAAGCTGGTCCAAAGAAGCTTTTGAAAAATCAAAGTCTGAGAACAAACCAATACTTCTCTCAATTTCAGCCACGTGGTGTCATTGGTGCCACGTTATGGACCACGACAGCTACGACAACAAAGATGTGTCAGAATTTATCAATGAAAGTTTCATCCCAGTAAGAGTCGACACAGACAAACGCCCGGACATAAACGAGCGTTACAATCAGGGCGGCTGGCCATCTACTGTTTTCCTTGATGAAAATGGCCAGATCATAACAGGCGCGACATACGTGCCTGCGTATGATTTTCTTTCAATGCTAGGCCAGATAAGCGAATTTTACAAGCATAGGAAAAATGACATACTTGGAAAGCTGACTACTGTTAAAACACTCCAAACAACAAAAAAAGGCGAACTATCAGATGAGATCATTTCATCTGTTTCAAAAATGCTGCTAGAAAGCTTTGACGTCTCATACGGAGGCTTTGGATTTGAGCCAAAGTTTCCAATGCCAGAAACAATAGAGCTTTGCCTTACAAATTTTCTAAAAACAGGAGCGAACGAACCGACGCCAGAGGCGTCCAAGCACACTAGCGTCTCAGCAGGCAGACAAAGTTTGAGAATGACTACAATAACCCTTGACAGCATGGCATTTCTACAGGACAAAATAGAGGGCGGATTTTTCCGCTACTCTGTAACAAGAGATTGGGAAGTGCCGCACTTCGAGAAAATGCTCGAAGGCAATGCAGGAATAATTAGGAATTATCTGCTTGCATATAATTTAACAAAAAAAGAAATATATAAGACAATAGCTTTGCACGCATTGAACTATATTAAAAATAATCTGCGCGGAGAAAATTACTTCTTTGCAAGTCAAGATGCAGACGAAGAATACTACAAGATGAAAATGGAAGAGAGAAAAAAAGCAAAAGCACCATTCATCGACAAGACACTTTATGTAAACTTCAATTCAATGATGATTCAGGCTTATCTGAAAGCATACTTAGTGCTCAAAGACAAATTCTATCTGGAATTTACAGAAAAAGTGATCAACAACATAATAGAAAATTGCCTTGACAAAGAAGGCCTAAGCCACACGCCAGACGAAAAGCTCTATTTGTTGACAGATCATGCAAGATTTGCATTAGCTTTGATTGAAGCCTATGAAATAACCCAAAATAAAAAATACCTCGATACAGCAGAAGAGCTGGCTTTGATAATGCTGGATAAGTTTTTTGACAAAGGCGAATCGACGTCAGCCAACGACGCCTTGGCGTCCAAGCACACTAGCGTCAAAACAACAGGTTCATTCAATGACATTTCAGAAGAGGGTGAAGGACACTTAAAAGAAAAAATAAAAAACATAAATGAAAACAGCATAGCAGCAGAAGTTTTTCTCCGTCTTTCAGTTCATCTTAAAAAAGAAAATTTCAGAAAAATATCACAACAAGCTTTAGAATCATTTGCAGGCGCTTACACCAATTTCAGCGTCCATGCATCGCAATATGCACTGGTAGTAGAAAAACTTCTTCACACAAGAGAAATTCATGTATACGGCATAGAAAACATCGAAACCCTATTGATTGATCCAAGAAATATCGTAATAGTGTTGTCAGAAGACGAAGCAAAAAAGAAAGGCTACACAAAAAAAGGAATCTATCTATGTGCAGACGGGCTATGCAAGTATTTTGAATCCGTCCAGGATATGGAAGCAAGCAAAACCTTAAATATGTAAGTATACTTATTATACTTAGGTGATCTAGATGACAAATATGACATTAGCCATACCGGAAGACCTAAAAAAGATAATGGAAAAGCACAAGACAATAAAATGGAGTGAGGTTGCAAGGCAGGCTATGTGGGATAAGGCAAGGAAGCTGGAACTTATGGATGTCCTTGTTGCTAAAAGTGAAATGACAGAAGAGGACGCCCTTGTGCTAGGACGAAAAATAAAACATGGTATTGCAAAAAGACACGGCTTGATAAAATGAAAATAGTAATAGATGCCAACAGGATAATTGCTGCAGTTATAAAAAATAGCACTACAAGACTAATACTAACAGATGAAAATTTTGAATTCATAACACCTGACTTTACAATAACAGAGCTTGAGGAACATAAAGAAGAAATTAAAACCAAGTTGAAGATAAGTGACAGGGAACTCAAACTACTATTTGAATTAATCTTTGAAAACATAATTGTTTTGCCATCTGAAGAATATGCTGAATTTGAGGAAAAGACCATGAACGATATAAGAGACCCTGATGATGTATCCTATTTAGCAGCCTGTATAGCAACTAACGCAGCAGGCATTTGGACGCACGATCCAGACTTCCTTGAGCAGAAAAAAGTGAAAGTTTTCACGAATATTGACATGCTCAAAATGAGCAGGGGAGAAGCCTAAAATTTTTTTCTGTATGTGTAAAATCCAATTCCACCAAGGACTATTATAACAAAAACAGCTAATCCAAATGTGTAGTCTGTGTTTGATTCTGTAACCAAGCCTGTTATGGGAATATTAGGTTCTGCCACTTTCTCAACAAGATCATTATCTTCTACTTCTTCAAATTCATTTTCTTTCTCAGATGATGGTGGTTCAAATGATCTATTTTGCGTTGCATTTTGTTTAACAGTAGAAGGAGCTGGCTGAGCTGCTACAGTAGGCGAACTGGTTCCTCCGCCCCCACCAGAATTACTTGAAAAGCTAGGTACGCTAGGAGCAGGTGCTGGAGTCGGAAGAGAAACTGTAAACGACACAAAAGTCTGATTAACATTTCCAGAACTATCATTAGCATATAATGTAACAACATTAGACCCGTTTGCGGCAGTTATTGTTGCATTCCAGCAATTTTGTAAAGTAGTATTTACTCCATTAAGATTATACCAGCAGGTGCCCAATGCAATGTTGTCGCCTGCATTGTACGATAGGCCTACAGATGCAGAAGTATAAGTTGTTGCAGTAGGCAAATTCATGATTAATTCCGGAGCTTGTGCATCTGTAACAGCTGCTGCGCCTGAGAATGACGGCAAGAACATGGTAGAAGAATTTATACATGGAGTGTTTGTAATGTTAAGATTGCATGTATCAGTTACGTGTATGTAAGTGAAATTATCCTTTGATCCATTCAAATAAAAAAACAGTTTGTGCGGATTGCTAAAGTCAATGTTTGCACTATATTTCCCTTCCGCTATTAAACTAAAGTCAAGCCAGACATAATCACCTATTATTGATTTAAAAGGCAATGAAACATTTTGAGTTTTATTTATTGTACCATTAAGATCATCTATCAGGAAATTAAAAATAGTAATTGATAGATTTGTCAAGTTAAATTTCAGCTTGTATTTTTCAAATGAAAAAAGCTTTCTCGTATTCACGTTTCCATTGGTTGAATTAAGAAGTTCAAAATTAACTCCTAAGTTGTTAAATATTTCTGTTTTGTTTCTTGTAGCATTTATGAAAACCCATCTAGTTTCAGAGATATTTATATTACCAGACGTATCATTGGCAAAAAGTTTAAAAGTGTAATTGCCGTCTTCAAGATTATCTTTTATAATAATTCTGGTAGAAAGGTTTCCTGTAATTGTTTCATTTAATCCATCCCACTGTAATATAAGTGTATCAAGATTTTCTGAACTTACATTTATTGTTACAGTATTTGAAAAATAAAACAACTCATTATTAGGCGTTGGAGAGCTGAGCATAATTTTTACTGCAGAATCTACAGTAAAGCTGACATTTTTTATTGCTGTATTATTGTCATCGTCTGCGCATGAGATATATATTGTATTATGCCCTTGTATTATACCGATGATTTTGGAAAAATATGTTTCAGTACCGCTAATTAGAGATATATTGTCCAAAGTCACATTGCACGTGACATTCTTGCTTACATCATCAACTGCAGAAAAAGTCAAGTTGACTGTTTGGTTTTTGTAAGTCCTACTAACAGGGGAAGTTATGGTTATGTTAGGTGGATATTCGTCAGAAAAGTTTTCAGATATCAGGCTTTCGGATGACAAGAAATAATTAGATCCATTAACTTTATTTCTTATCTGAACCGTCCATAAGCCTGGAGCGACATTTGCAAGCGTTATGTTTTCGCTGGAGTTTGTCAATGAAAAGCCTTCGATATCTGAATCCATGTTAAAAACTCGGATATCAAGATCAGTTTTAGTATAATCAAAATCCAGGTTAACAGACAAAGAACTGTTTGTAACGTTTATAGTATGATATGATAATTTTTGGCCGATACTGCCGAATTTGGCAAAAAGCTGCCTGCCAAACGGATTGTTGGAAGCAATGGCATAAGTCTGTTCTGATGTCGCGTTCTGTGGCTTTACCAGAAGTTTCCACTTTCCAGAAAAGTTATTTGACACGCCATGTGCATCGATTTGTTCTTTGCCAAAAATTAAAATTTCATCAGTATTATTGATGGAAGATGAGTTGATTATTATTTTCCCGTATGGGTCCAGAAGATAAAAATCCAAATTGTTATGTATAGAATAGTTTTCTGGCCAGTAAAGTGTTGCTTTGATTGGTTTATTTGTTATATCTAAAAAATAAACATTGCCATTCAAATAAACGGTTTCTTTCTTTGTGTTGTTTATTTCATCAAGAACCAGTCCGCTTATTCGTCCGGCTCCATAAATATTATCCTTTCCTGAATCGCCAAGATCTTTAGCAGTATTCATCATCAAAGCTTTCAGCTCTTCCGGCGTAATATTTTTCTTTGCCTGAAGAATTACAGCAGCAAGTCCGGCAACCATTGGGGTAGCCATGCTTGTACCGCTCATAGAAATCCACCCATCATGGAAGTTTACAGACGTTATTGACTGGCCATGCGCTGTTACGTCTGGTTTAATTCGTCCATCCTCAGTAGGACCTCTGCTACTAAAAGAGCTAATAACATCATCTTTCTTTGTGGAACCTACTGTTATGACCTTATGAGCAAGACCAGGAGAACATACTGACTGTAAAGAGCCGTCGCCAGAGGTCCTGCACTCAGAATCTCCAAAAGGCCCGCTATTGCCAGCAGCAATAACAACTATCTTGCCTGCATCAACCGCTAGATCGACATAAGCTGAAAGCATATCATCAGATGTTCCAGCTCCTCCAAAACTCATTGATAAAATATCTGCGCCTTGTTGTATGCACCAATCTATCCCGCTCATTATATTGCTGTCAGTTGCAATTGTTGTAGTCGAGCTAAATACCTTTGCATTTAACAATGAGGCGCCATAAGCAATTCCTTTGTAAGTTTCATTTTCAGAAGCAGCAATGCCTGCCACATGGGTTCCGTGCCCGTGAAAATCAGCAGGATTATTGCCATCGCTATCATCAGTTACAAAATCCTTTTCTGCTATTACTCTCGAGCCAAATGCGGGATGCGTCTTGTTTATTCCAGTGTCAAGTATGCATATTTTAATTCCGCTCCCATTGTAGCTTGAGTTCCAGAGGTCTGTTACATTTACAACAGGGACCGCTGTATCAAGAAGCAGCTTGTACTCTCTTTCTATCCATAATCTTTTTCCAAGATATTTTAGATCTTTTTTCTGAACTTTAATTTTGTAGAAATTGCCCAGCATATAATGATTTTCAGAATTCATGTTTTTTGCATTTGTTTGTTCGACTATTACAGTAACAATATCAATGTCCCTTTCTGCTTCTGCATTTCCCTGCACAAAAATTTCAAGAACTATAAACAATGCAATCAATAAAACTATCTTTTTCATTCTGTCTAATTAGCGCCGGAATTACTTATTGTTTTTTGTATATAGCATAATCGTTACGGTGCCAATGAATTGCCATTCTCGTCCTTTACATGTATAACCAGAACAGGGCATGCCTTTGCAGCGTCTATCTCTTTTTGAAGCTCTTCTTCTGTGATCTCCAAAACAAACCAGCCGTCTTCATCCTGACTGCTGCCAACAAGATCCGCCTTCCCGTCCGCTGCAATCTTCCATTTATCACTCACAACTGCACAAGCAGCCGCGCCTATACAGCCTTCCCTGTCGTATTTTATGAAAAACTTTGGCATTGCCTTAGATTGAAGTTAATCTATTAATAGCTTAGAAGCAAATTACCTAAATTCTGGTGATAGTTATAGAAGACAATTTAAATAAAATTATAGAACTTGCTCAACAATTTGGTGCAAATTATTCTGATGTTAGATACGAGAAAAATTCATCATTGATGATTTCCACAGAAGATGGGAGCATACATACAATAAGCTCAAACATAAATGAGGGGTTCAATATAAGAATTCTTATAAATGGCACATGGGGGTTTGCAGCATCAACGGACATCAAAGACTACAAACATACTGTCGAAAAAGCCATTAAACTTGTAAAATCAAAACCTGCAGGCACAATAAAGCTTGCAGAAATCAGGCCAGTAAAAGAAAAATATGCGCATCCGCATAAAAAAGACCCATCAAGAGTTCCACTAGAAGAGAAGGTATCTCTGCTTTTGGATGCAAACAAAGAAATGCTGAAGCCACAAATAAAAAAATCGAATGTCGCTTACAGTGAAAACCATAATAAAAAATTGTTTGCTTCTTCTGAGGGTTCAGCCATAGAAGAGAGCAAATTTATAATGTATGCGCAGGCTTTCGCATCTTCTGGTAGAGAATACTACACAGATGAGGTCGGAAGTACCACAGGTTATGAACTAATAGAAGACACAAATCTGGTTGATTTTGCAAAAAATATTGCTGATATGGCCATAAAGATATCAAAAGCGCCAAATGCCCCTACAGGCAAAACAGAAGTCATATTGGACCAGGATTTTGCCGCCTTAGTCGCACATGAAATAATAGGACATCCAAGCGAGGCAGACAGGGTATTAGGAAAAGAAGCGCACTGGGCAGGTAAAACGTGGTGGGAACATCTGCGCGGCACACAAATTGCAGCAGACATCGTAAATGTTGTAGACGATTCAACAACAAAAGGTCATTTCGGATCTTTCAAGTATGATGATGAGGGTGTAAAAGGAAAAAGAAAATTTTTAATCAAAGACGGAATTCTGACAGAACATATAAACAACAGGGAGACAGCAGCCACTCTTAATATGGAACCAAATGGCGGCATGCGTGCCGCATCGTGGGAGTATTTCCCGCTAATAAGAATGACAAACACATTTTTCCTTCCTAGCAGCTGGAAATTTGAGGAAATGCTTTCAGAAATAAAAGACGGGATTTACTTGTGCGGCGACAAAATGCCAAGCATAGACTGGAGGCGCTTTAACTTCCAGATAGCAGCACGTTATGGTTATATTATAAAAAACGGTGAGCTGACAGAGCTTGTCCGCAATCCAAGCCTTGCCGGAGTAACGCCAGAATTCCTAAAATCAATAAATGCAATTGGCAATGACCTTAAAATAAAATCAATACCAAATTGCGGCAAAGGCGATCCGATGCAGACAATGTACGTTGGCAACGGCGCGCCGCACATCCGTGCAACAGCCCATGTAATAGGAGCAAGTGATTGAAGCAAAGCGTCTTAGAGGAATGACTAATATGGAAAATATTATCATCGACAAGCTCAAAGAAGCAGGGGATTATGCGGCCAAACTATGCCATGGGTTTGACAATGAAATTTTTATCTCGCATAACGAAGTGTCAACAATACGCATAGCTACAAACGAAATAATAGAAAGCAAGGCTACTACAGATCATGGCATAGGAATAAGAATTGCAATTGGCCAGAAGCTGGGGTTTGCATCTTCAGGCTCTTTGGACAAAGGTGCTATACAGAAAACAGTAGATATGGCAAAAATTATTGCGCACAAAAGCGTGGAAGACAAGCATTTCAAAGGATTTGCTGAAGCTCATAAGTTTAGCAATATAAATATAAACAAGAATTTATTTGCCCTTACAGAAGAGCAGCTTAATGATTTTGCAGCAAGAATAGTTAAAAACAATGGTCTGTCAAGAATATCAGGTTCAATAGAAACAACGAAAGAATACTGTTTTATACAAAATTCTTTGGGCGTAAACGCGCATGATGTTAGCGGCTCAATGCAGTCAAACATAACAGCAGAAATTATAGATAAAGGCAACACAGCTGCTGGCATAGGCTGGTTCGCAGGAACAGACCCAACCAAATTCTCACCTGAGCAGATAACAGAAGAAGCGGTTGACATGGCATTAAAATCAGTTAATCCGTCCGCAGTCCATCCAGGGAATTATACGATTATCTTTGAACCAACAGCAATGGGCGATATATTGCAACTATTATTATCAGCAGTTTCTGCGCCGCAGATTGATTATGGACTTTCATTTTTCAAAGATGACCTGAACCAGTTTGTTGCAACAGATGAATTTAGCCTGTTAGATAATGGCAGGCATCCTGATGGAAATGGCTCAAAGTCTATCGATGACGAAGGAACGCCTACCCAGCGCACAGAAATAATTTTCAACGGCACGCTGAAGCATTTTATTTTTGACAAATATTACGGCGATAAGCTGAAGTTCAAAACAACCGGCAACGGCTTCCGTTTGAGAGACCGTGCCGGAAGAGCGCACAACTCAACGCCTTATCCTAATGCTTCAAACTTAATTTTGGAAAATGGTTCATTCACAAAAGATAGCTTAATAGCAGAAACCAAGAAAGGCATACTTATTCCAAGGATATGGTACACATACCCGTTGAATCCGCAGTTAGGCGACTTTTCTACAACAACGCGCGGCTCAGCATTCCTGATAGAAAACGGACAAATCATAAAACCCCTGGACAAAATACGCATTTTCGATAACATCAAGCAGATGATCACAACAGCAAAGATCGCAAACGACCAGAAATTTGTAGTCCACTGGGGCTCTAGTTGCGGTCTAGCGTCCCCAACAGTGGCTTTCGACAACGTAAAAGTCAGCGCATACGACGAAAGCCTTCAAGTTGCTAATAAATAAGTTTATATAGTTTAACAAATTACATCCATGATGGCTTATTCACAACCAGGTGCGTTTGCTAGAATTGGAAAACAAACCCCATACACAGGTCCTGGAAAAAGAAGACAATACAAAACAAGAGAAGAACTTGAAAATTCTAAGGGAAGAGACTGGATCAATGCAGTTGTAAGCAGAAGAGGCACTACATACGCTTATGTAGACGGCGTTCACCTTAAAACATTTTTTATTCCACGCAATAAATATGATTTTGACAGGCCTGAAGCTCCCAGAGAATTACAACATGTACCAAAATATGAATATGTGTCTGCAAGAAGAACTCTTCTTTTTGGAGAAACGCGAACTCGTGATTGTCCTTTTTAGTAAAAGTAATTCAACAAATGCCCTATGCAACCTTTTTATATGCATCTATGTATATTTACCGATATGTCGGACAATAGACACAGCGAGCGAAACGCAAAAAGCGTCATAACAATTCTTCCTCACAGAGAACTGCCTCCTACAGTAGAGGAAATATTTGGCAAAAATGAGTTTTCAGATGTGGAACTTGGCATGCTCCAGATGCAAGTCTTATGGTTCATAAGTCATAAGCCGCAGCATGGTTATGAACTGATGAAAACGCTTAATGATATTAAAAAAACAAAAGTTGGTCAGGGGACATTATACCCAGTTCTTCAGAAAATGGAAAAGCAAAAGCTTATCAAAGGTGTTGTTGACGATACAAGGATCGTTTATCATATTACTCCAGAAGGCAAGAGAATCATGGAAGAAGGATGTGCAGACTTCAGCAGAACATTTTTCGGCATCTTCCAGGATTTTGTATGCAAGCAGTGCCTTCATTAGGTGAAATTATGAGCATATTGGAAATAAAAAATCTTCATGTTAGCATCGACGGCAAACAGATATTGAAAGGCCTTAATCTTACAATCCGAAGCGGAGAGATGCATGCTGTCATGGGCCCTAATGGATCTGGAAAAAGCACTCTGTCTTTTGCAATAATGGGCCACCCAAAATACATAATTGATTCAGGTGATATTCTATTGGATGGACAAAGTGTCTTACAAATGTCAACAGACAAACGGGCAAAGGCAGGATTATTCTTGTCATTTCAGTACCCAAGCGAAATACCCGGAGTCTCAATGACTAATTTTCTATTAACAGCAAAAAACGCAATGGCAAACGGAAATGCAAAGGGGAACGACGCCTCTGGCGTCCAAACACATACGTCTAAGCTTTCGGCAGGTGAATTCCTGAAGGAAATGAAAGAAAAAATGTCAATGCTAAAAATGGACGAAGCTTTTATAAAAAGAAACGTGAATGAAGGATTTTCAGGCGGCGAAAAGAAAAGAGCAGAAATATTACAGATGTCCATATTGAAGCCAAAATTTGCTGTTCTTGATGAAGTTGACAGCGGATTGGACATAGACGCATTGAAAGCAGTTGCAGAAGGCATAAACCAGACAATAAAAATAGGCGGACGTGCAGAAAGTACGTCAGACAGTCAAGAAATAGGTATATTGATGATTACACACTATCAAAGAATTTTAGAATATGTAAAACCGCATTTTGTTCATATCATGATAGATGGAAAAATTATAAAATCAGGCGGCTTTGAGATTGCAGAAGAGCTTGAAAGTAAAGGATATGAAGAATTTGAAAATAAAATAGAGGCGATTTGAATGGCGACAGTAGCACAGGAAGTATTGAATTCAAAAGAAAACTATACAGAAAAGTATGGCTTTTCAATGCCTGAAAGTTATGTTTATAAGGCAGACAAAGGTCTGTCGGAAGAAGTAGTTAGAAAAATTTCAGATATTAAGAATGAGCCGCAATGGATGAAAGATTTCAGGATAAGGTCTCTAAAGATTTTCTTTAGCAAGCCAATGCCAAAATGGGGAGCTAACTTGACAGGCATAGATTTTGATGCAATAACATATTATCTAAAAGCAACAGACACAAAATCAACGTCATGGGACGACGTGCCAGAAAACATCAAAAAAACTTTTGATCGGCTGGGCATTCCAGAAGCTGAGAAAAAGTTTCTAGCCGGGGCGGGCGCACAATATGATTCTGAAGTGATCTATCACCAGATAAGAGAAGATCTTGAAAAACAAGGCGTAATATTTTTATCCATGGATAGTGGACTGAAAGAACATGAAGATCTTGTAAAGAAATATTTTGGAACAGTAATCCCACCTGAGGACAACAAATTCGCAGCGCTTAACAGTGCTGTCTGGTCAGGAGGCAGTTTCGTCTTTGTTCCAAAGGGAGTTCATGTTGAAATGCCTTTGCAGGCCTATTTCAGGATAAATGCAAAGAACATGGGGCAGTT